>Ga0316202_10000423_pt1 | contig 48712 bp, 43 predicted proteins | sample 3monrhotite_MG_FD_204934 | JGI IMG/M metagenome (GOLD analysis project Ga0316202, IMG submission 204934) | Microbial mat bacterial communities from mineral coupon in-situ incubated in ocean water Damariscotta River, Maine, United States -... | ecosystem: Environmental > Aquatic > Marine >...
GTCAGCCTCTCGCGGGGGTAAACCCCGCGGCTACGGCCTCAGGGGAGGGGTGGGATCTGTGGGTCAGCCTCTCGCGGGGGTAAACCCCGCGGCTACGGCCTCAGGAGGGGTGGGATCTCTGGGTCAGCCTCTCGCGGGGGTAAACCCCGCGGCTACGGCCTCAGGGGAGGGGTGGGATCTGTGGGTCTGGCTCTCGCGGGGGTAAACCCGGTTAACCCCGTCGCTGCGTGACGCCGGGGCACGCGTCCAGACGACCGCACTTGCGGGTTGGGCGAGCTAGCTCTCTTCTAGACCCCGCCGCTAGACCCAAGGAGTCGCAGGAAGCCGACCTCGCCCGCGCAACAACCCGCGACTTCTCAGCGCGCCAAGACCCGGTTGCCAAAGCCCCTCGCGCAGTCGAACCTGAGCCCATGGCACGAGTCCTGGTCGTCGAAGACGTGCGCAGCCAAGCGCTCTTCCTCCGCCGCCTGATCGAGGTGGAGGGGCACGAGGTCGTGACCGTCTCCGACGCTCGGAGCGCGCTCGAGGCCCTCGAGGGCGAGGCCTACGACGTCGTATTGACCGACCTTCGGCTGAACCGCGAGGAGGAGGAGTCGCCCGACGGGATCGCGCTCTTCCGCCTGGCCCAGGACATGCTGGGGATCGAGACCCCCTCCTTCGTGATCCTGACGGCCCACGGCACGGTCGCGACCGCGCGGGAGGCGCTGCGGGCGGGGGTCTACGACTTCCTGACCAAGCCCGTCGATCCGACCGAGCTCTCAGCCCTGATTCGCAACGCGGCGGAGCTGCGTCGCCTCCACGAGGAGCACCGCGCCCTGACCCAGGCCGTGGCCGTGCAGCGTGTGGGCGAGAAGTTGATCGGGTCGAGCCCGGCCTTCCAGCGGGTGCTCGAGCTGGCCAAGGCCGCGGCCGGCAGCGAGGCCACGATCTTGGTCCGGGGTGAGAGCGGGACGGGCAAGGAGCTCCTGGCGGAGCTGATCCACGCCGCGAGCCGGCGCGCCGACGGGCCCTTCGTGAAGGTCAACTGCGGGGCGATCCCGGAGAACCTCCTCGAGGCCGAGCTCTTTGGGCACGAGGAGGGCGCGTTCACCTCGGCGCACCAAGCGCGGAAGGGGCGCTTCGAGGTCGCGTCTGGCGGGACGATCTTCCTCGACGAGATCGCGGAGATGTCTCCCTCGCTGCAGGTCAAGCTCTTGCGGGTCCTCCAAGAGCGTGAGCTCGAGCGCCTAGGCGGGCAAGGAGAGACGATCCCTCTCGACCTGCGCTTGGTGGCCGCGACCAACCGCGACCTCGAGGGCATGGTCCGCGAGGGGACCTTCCGCGAGGACCTCTACTACCGAGTCAACGTGATCGCGCTCCAGGCCCCGCCGCTCCGCGAGCGCCACGGCGACGTCGAGCTCCTCGCGAATCACTTCTGCGCGCGCTTCACCGAGAAGAACCGCAAGCAGTTTCGCCAGATCTCGCCCGAGGCGCTTCAGCTCCTGCGGGCCTACCCCTGGCCCGGCAACGTCCGGGAGCTGGAGAACGTGATCGAGCGAGCTGTCGTCTTGGGACGCGGCGAGGTGATCGAGCCCTCGCACCTCCCGCCGACGGTTCGGGAGCGAAAGCTGGCCGACGCTGAGGAGGTCCTGGGGAGCGCCATAGACCACGTCCTCGACGAGGCTCTGCCTCTCGAGACCTTCCTCGGCCAGGTGATCGAGGGGGCGCTCCGCAGGCACGGGGGCAACGTCTCCCGGACCGCGAGCGCGCTCGGTATGACCCGGCGAGCGCTCCAATACCGCATGAACCGAGACGGGATCCGGCACTCTTCGTGAGCGAGGCGGCCGGGCCTGGGGCTCCTGCTGGCGAGGGCGGGGCGCCGGACGAGCCTCTTCCCGAGAGCGTTGGCGGAGAGGGCCCCCAGGCGGAGGTCTCGAGAGGAGACGAAGGGGAGGCGCTCCCCGCGGGAGCTGCCGAAGTTCGACCTCGCTTCGGAGAGCCACCCAGCCTGGGGCGCTCCGCGCGAACCGTGTTCTTGCGCGCGCTCTGCCTCGGATCTTTGGTAGCCCTCGCGTTCTGCGTCGTGGTCTACCTCGGCCCCGGCGTGTTGGACATCGAGGGGGCGCTCACGAGCGTGGCCTTGGGCGCGGCCGTGGGGCTCTTCGCCATTGGGGTTCCGGCTGGGATCGAGTGTTGGTTGGCGACGTGGCCCAAGGTCAGGCGCGGGCGAGCCTTCCTCCTCCTCTACCTGGGCGGGCTCCTGGGCTGGCTCGCGAGCGGCGTCCAGTTCGGGTATCTGCACTACGTCCGGGAGGGACGGGAGCTGAGCGAGGCTCTGGTTCTGAGCGTCCAGGCAGCCCTCGAGGCCTCGCCGCCGCTCTTGGTGTTCCACGTCCTGCTCCCAGTCGCCTTGGCCCTCGCGAGCCTCCGTCGCCTGCGCTGGCTGATCCCGGGTCGAGGAGGCGCCTGGCGCTGGGTCTACCTGGGGCTCCTCGGCACCATGTTGGGGGCGTTCTGGGTCCCGGGGCCTTGGGGCAGGCTGCTCCACGTCCCCTTGATCGTCGTGGCCCTAGCGGTCGTGTTGACGCTGGCCTACCTCGTGATTCACGCCCTCCAGGTCGGGCTGCGCCCCGGCGACGCCATAGAGGGTGGGGAGTTCGTGTCCGGGGTCGTGGTCGAGCCCGGCGAGCCGCCGACCTGGGGCGAGCGCCTGCTCATGGGCGGTGACACGAACATGGCGGCGGGGAGCCTGGCTTGGCTCGGGCTGGGCCTGCTCTGGGCTCGCCTGGGCGGACACCCGGTGCTCGTGATCGTATGCACCCTCCTGTGCTGGTTCCTGCACCTGATCCTGGCGAGCAATTTGCCCTCAATGATGCTGGCGAGGGGGAAGCCAGAGCGTGCTCTGGCCTTGGCTCGCTACTTCCTCGCGAGTCGGACCGGCGGGCGCTGGGCTGCTCAAGGGCGCATGGTGCGCCTCTACCGAGAGACCGAGGTCCGGGCGCTGCTCGCGCTAGGGCGATCCGAGGAGGCGCTTCGCTATCTGCCAGAGGCCCTGGGTGAGGTCTTGGAGGGGCTGCCTGACGTCATGGCCCGGGTGCGCCTGGCGACCTCGCTCTTGACGGCAGGGTTCGCAGAGCTCTGCCTCGAGGTCCTGGCTCCGGTTCCCCGTGAGAGGTCGCGGACCGGAACTGAGTTGCACGCGGACTCCCTGGAGTCGATCGCGCTGAACGCCTTGGACCGACCTCAGGAAGCCTACGAGAAGGCTCAGCCCCTCCTGGGGCATCCTCTCGCGGCGCGAGGGAAGGTTCGAGCGGTGCTCTTGAACAACCTGGCGGTCTATCAGGCTCGACTCGAGCAGGACCTGGACCTGGCTCAAGAGCGGGCCGAAGAGGCGGGGAGGCTCCTGCCTGCGCTGGGCCAGACTCGCTCGACGCTGGGCGCCGTGCTCCTCGCCAAGGGCCAGGCGGAGGCTGCGCGTCCGCTCCTAGAGGAGGGCTTCGAGGCGGCGCTCTCGCCCCAGGCCAGGACCTGGCTGGCCGAGCGCCTGGGCCGTTGCTACCTCGAGCTGGGCGAGGTCGCGCTCGCTCGAGAGGCCTACGCCAAGAGCGTCGCCTCCGGCCCAGAGTCGGAGCCTGGGCGCGCCGCCGCCCTCGCGCTCTCGACTGAACTCGCGAGCGATTCGCCCCCCAGCGGCTCACTTCACCCGGGCTCCCCGTAGGATCGAGGCGTGGCCCGTTGGGACGTGATCGTGATCGGTGCGGGGCCGGGGGGCGCTGCTGCCGCCCGAGCCGCGAGTGCGGGTGGACTTCGGGTCCTCGTCGTCGAGGCGGGACGTTGGCCGCGGCGCAAGCCCTGCGGCGGCGTGATCTCTGCTGACGCCCTGGCGCGGGTCGAAGAGCGCTTCGGACCGACGCCGCTCGAGGCCTTCGCCAACCCGCCCCTCCTTCGTCAGACGCGGATTCACCTCTCCGAGCGCGAGTCCTTCAGCGCGCCGCTCAGCTGGCCAGCCCTGCGCGTCGAGCGAAAGGTCTTCGACGGACACCTGATCCGTCACGCCGGCGCGGACCTCCGCGCCCGGACCAGCGTCTTGAGCCTCCTCCAGACGGACTACGGCGTAGACCTCGAGATCGCCTCGGGCTCGCTGGAGGCCAAGGTCGCGATCGTGGCGGCAGGCGCGGGCTCCACCCTGACGCCCGTCCGCGGGGTCCGGCGGACCTTGGCCTTCGCGAGCCGTGTCCACTACCGCGCCAAGGGGCAGGTCGAGGGTCGGGAGTGGCTGCTCCTCGACACGGCCGAGGACGGGCTGGCGGCGATCGACCCTGAGCGGGACGGTCAGCTCTCGATCGTGACCGCCGTCAAGGATCCACGTCGCTGGAAGCAGTCGCAGGCCCAGGCGATCAAGCTCGCTCAGGGCCTGGGGTTGGGGATCGAGGTCGAGCGAGAGGCGGAGTTCGGTTGGCTCGCGCGGGGAGGTCCCTGGCTAGGGATCGGTCGAGTCCTGGCCGTCGGCGACGCGGCCGGGCTGGGCTTGGCGCTAGGCCTCGGCCTGGAGTCCGCCTTCGAGAGCGGTGAGGCCGCGGGTCTAGCGGCGGTAGAGTCGCTCCAGACAGGGCGCGAGATCCAAGCCGCCTACAAGGAACACCTCCGCCCCCTCCTCCGCCGACGTCAGGCCGAGCGCCGCTTGCACAGCCTCCTCCGGCTCCGCTTGGGCGGACTCGACGGCCAGCAGGACCTCGGCGAGGCCCTCTCGGCCTCCTTCACCAAGCGGGGAGCGATCGGGCTCCGGGTCTCGCAGATCCTCCAGGCTCTCGACGCCGAGGGGGCTCCGCCTGGAGGGTTCCGCGTCGGGCCTGGCACGGCGTGAGCCGCCACTTGGCCTTCTACGCTGCCGCTCAGAGCGTCCCCGAGGGACGGGTCGCGACCTACGGTCAGATCGCGGAGGCCGCGGGCTTCCCGCGCTGCGCTCGCCAGGTCGGCCAGGCCCTCTCAGCGCTTCCGGCGGACACCTCGGTCCCTTGGCACCGCGTCGTGAACGCCAAGGGGGAGATCAGCCTCCGGGAGAACGCTCCCAACCAGCGGCGACTCCTCGAGGCCGAGGGGGTCACCTTCGACGCTCGCGGAAAGATCGACCTCGCGCGCTTCTCCTGGCTCTCGGCTGAGGAGGAGTGAGCCGCGCACACGAAATCAGCCCGCGCTGAAGCGCGGGCTGACCGGGGCTTGATCTGAGGACCTAGGCCTTGAAGTCGCGCCTAGCGGCGGCGCTTGCGGACGCGGCGGCGCTCGCGCTTGCCGACCTTACCGTCGTTGTTCTTGTCGGCCCGGGCACCGCGACGCTCGCGCTTGCCGAGCTTGCCGTTGCCGTTCTTGTCCCAGTTCTCCTTCTTGGTCGAGCGACGTGCCTTGCGGGCTGCCTTGCGCTCACCCTTGCCGATCTTGCCGTCGCCGTTCTTGTCGAGCCGGGCCTTGCGCTTGGCGCGACGGTCCTTGAGGGCTGCCTTGAGGGCGGTCCGCTCGGCGTCGCTCAGCTTGCCGTCGCCGTCCTTGTCGAAGCGCTTGCGGAGGTGGCGACGGTGCCGCTTGCCCCGGCGCTTCTTCATGGCCTCGCGGCGCGCCTTGCGCTCGCTCTTGTCGAGTTTTCCGTCCTTGTTCTGGTCAGCGCGCTTACGCAGGCCGCGGCGACGCTCGCGCTTGCCGACCTTGCCGTCGTCGTTCTTGTCGAGGCGGTCGACGCGACGCTCCCGGCGGGTTTGATCCTCGCCGTCGGCGAAGACGGGCGCGGCGAGAGCAGGGAGCGCGAGAGCGCAGAAGAGCAGTGTGGTGGCAAAGCGCATGGTGAATCTCCTTCGTTACAGGAGAGGAACGAGATGAATCGTCCTGGGTTTCGAGACGCCTCGAGATTGTTCTAAGTGCTTTGAGAATATGGGGCGGGGCCAGCTGCGAGGCGACGCGTCGGGGAGCCAGCCGAGGTCTAGCCCGCAATCCCTCATCACGAACTGCGGTTCAGGCAAGACCTCGCGACCAGGGTTGCGTCACCCGGAAGAAGAGGGCCGGTCGCGATCCGGAGGCGGATCGACTCGCGCGAGAAGCGAGGGCCAGACCCGAGCGGACTGCCCGCGAAGAGCCTTCGACGCCTCCCCAACCCGTCGAAGGCTCTTCGCGCGCCAGCCGCTCCGCACGCGCCACTACCCGCGCGGGTCCACGCGCCCGCACTCCCTAGCTCGCACGATCCAGCGCTTTCGGGCCCGCGATCTCTAGCCTGAAGCGCACTCCCTCAGTGCCGGCTAGACAGGGAACCCGTCGCCCCAGGTCTCTTCGAGGAAGTGCGAGTAGCCGTGGCGCTGGAAGCCCGGGTAGCGCTGCTTCTTGATCGCAGCCAAGACGTCCGCCAGGCGCTCGGCGGGCCCAGGTCGACGGCTAGGGTCCTTGAGGAGGAGCTGGTCGACCAAGCGCGCCAGCTCGGGGGGGGCGTTGCTACGGAGCTTGCGGAGGGGCGCCGGCTGCTCGCGCTCGAGGCGCGCCAGTCGAAGGACCATGGGCTCGTCTTCGCCGAAGACGAAGGGCGGCTCGCCTCCGAGGAGGTGGTAGAGCGTCGCGCCGAGACCATAAAGGTCACTTGCGGACGTCGCGGTCGCGGCCGAGCGAGCCTGCTCCGGGGAGACGTAACTGAGCGAGCCCATGCCGAGGTCTATGGCGGTGATGGTGGGGTCGCTGTGCCCCTTGGCGAGGCCGAAGTCGCCCAGCTTCGCGATCCCCTGGATCGTGAGGAGGACGTTCCCGGGCTTGACGTCTCGGTGCACGATCCCGGCTGCGTGGATCGCCGCCAGGGCTCTGGCGAGCTCCTCTGCGATGGTCAGGACCTCGGGGATCTCCATGGACCCTTGGAGCAGTCGCGCGAGCGCCGTTGGGCCGCGGACGAGCTCCAGGATCAGGTAGGGGACGCCGTCGCTGACTCGAATGTCGTAGAGCTCGACCACGTAGGGCGAGCGGACCTCGGTGTAGAGGCGGGCCTCGCGGAGGAAGCGCTTGTGGTCCTCTCCGCCCGGCGTCAAGTTCCGATCGAAGGTCTTGATCGCGACCTCGCGGTCCAAGAGGAGCTGCCGGGCCGCCCACACGGTGCTCATGCCGCCGCGGCCGGCGACACCGAGGACTTCGAATTGATCTCGGGGGAGGAAGCTGACTTGAAGGCCCGTGGCCTCACTAGATTGGCCCTCCTCGAGCATGCGGATCAAGACCCGAAACTCACCCAGGCGAACCGTCTCGCCTCCGTAGTAGAGCGTCGGCTCGTTGGGCTTGAGGTCATAGATCCCCAGGCGTGTTCCGTTGCTGCTCCCGAGGTCGGTCAGGTAGATCCCGTCCTCGCGGAGCTCGACCTGGAGGTGGCGGCGCGAGACCTCCCGGCTGTCGAGGTGGAGGTCGACGTCCTGGCCGCGACCGAACACGACCCGGTCGCCGAGGCGCAGGACGTAGGTCTGGCACCCGCCGCTGGGATCGCTGATCTGGAACTCGGCTCGAATGCTCATTCCTGCCTAGACGAAGGCCCGAGCTTCGTTGAGGGACGGGCCTTGGAGTGTAGTTGGGGGGGGGCGACATTCGCTAGTCGGAGCGTTTCACGGACCCGTGCTCGAGCCGAGTGTGTCGGCTATGCTCGGGGCTACCCGAGGGATCCGTGCACTACGCAGTCATAGGCTGCATTCACAGCAACGTCGAGGCCCTGAGGGCCGTGTTGGCCGACATTCGACACCGCGGCGTAGAGCGGATCGTGTGCCTTGGCGACATCGTCGGCTTCGGGCCCGACCCGGCCGAGTGCGTGGACCTCGTTCGTCAGCACTGCTTCATGTATGTCCGCGGCGACCACGACCTGGCCATGCTCGGGACGAGCGAGGGCTTCATTCCCAAGACCCAGGCGATCCTCGACTGGGCTCGGACAGGCCTTCAGGAAGGCGACCCCCAGCTCGTCCAAGCACGCGTAGGCTTCTTCGAGGGCGGCCTGGAGTGCTTCAGCAGCGCCGGGATCAGCTTCGTCCACGGGTCCCCCCGCTCACCCTCGGAATACCTCTTCCCGAGCGACGTGTCGAAGAACCCACGGAAACTCCGAGTCGCCTTCGCTGCGACGGAGAAGGTGACCTTCTTCACCCACACCCAGGTCCCCGGCGTGATCCTCCAAGATCCGGAGTTGACCTGGCATCCGGCTCAAGAGTTGGACGGCTTCTTCCACTACAAGAAGGGCGCCAAGGCTCTGATCGGGGTCGGCGCCGTCGGGCAGCCCCGCGACGGAGACCCCCGGGCCTGTTATCTCGAGATCAACAAGAACCAAATGCACTGGCGACGCGTGGAGTATGACCTGGAGGCCGTGTGCGAGAAAATGCGCGCCCTCCCCGAGGTCTTCACCTCCGACTACGCGATTCGCCTCACGAAGGGTCGTTAGACGACATGAGCAGGGTCAACCAAGTCCGCTACAAGAATTTCGTTCAGCAGGCGAACGGGGCCAAGATCTTCGAGATCCATGCCAACCGCGAGGACAAGACCTCGACCGTCGTGCTGAAGCTCAACGGCCGCGCGCCGCGCGGGAAGAAGCGGATCACGGCTGAGTGGACGATCTCCAAGACCGACAAGGACGAGGCGGCCCTGAACGGGGAGGTCAAGGCCTTCCTCGACATGGCTCGCAAGACCTTCGTCGTGCACCGCGGAGCCGGCCTCGAGGACGAGCAATACGCTGATCCCGAGCAAGAGGCCAAGGTCGCGACCTAGGCGCGACTCGCGCAACCCTTTGGGAACAAATGGGTTGCGAGGGCATAACTCGATCTGATGATTGCCGGAGGAGCCCGGGTTCCCGAGCCTGCGCGCTCTTCGGAGGATTCGTGTCCCGATCGCAGCCTACATTTCGCCGCCGCCACGCCTTCGAGCTAATGGACCTCCCTTGGTGGCCGCGTTCGCTCAGGGACGCGGCAACCGACTACCTCCAAGCTCTCCTGGGCAAGACCCGACCCTTCGAGTCGCTGCTCCCGCTCCTGGAGGAGGCTCTGCGTCGGGCCCCCAACCCGCGCGTCGTGGACCTCTGCTCCGGCGGCGCGGGCCCCTGGGAGACGCTCCTCCCTGAGCTCCAGGCTCGCCTCGGGTCCTCGGTCGAGGTGCTGCTGACGGACCTGTTCCCCAACGCGCAGGCCGCAGAGCGCTGCGCGGCGCAGCCCGGCGTGAGCTACGAGCCTCAGCCCGTGAACGCCCTCGCGGTCCCCACCGAGCTCGGCGGCGTCCGCGCGATCGTGAACGGCCTCCACCACTTCCGCCCGCAGCAGGCCCAAGAGATCCTCGCCAGCGCTGTCGCTGCGGGACAGCCTATCGTGGTCTTGGAGCTCCTGCAGCGGACCAAGGCGGACCTCCTCGCCTCGGCGCTGATGGTTCCCCTGAGTGTGCTCACGACCATGCCTCGCGTTCGTCCGGTCTCGGCCCGGACCTTGGCTCTGACCTACCTCCTGCCCGTGCTGCCCCTGGCCCTAGCCTTCGACACGGTGGTCTCGACGCTGCGTTGCTACACGCCAGAGGAGCTCTTGGACATGGCCGCGGCGGTCTCGGGAGCAGAGGGCTACGAGTGGCAAGCGGAGTCCCTGCGCTGCGAGGCTGGGCTGCCGGTGACCTATCTGGTTGGGTATCCGCGGGTCAAGACGACCTCGGAGGACACTCCGGAGCTGGCGCCGGTCGACTGGGAGTTCGAGGAGTCTGAAGAGCTCGAGTTGGTCTCGGTCTAGGTCTTCCTCGCGCAGCCCGTGCCCGTGCCCGGCCTCTAGGCGAGTGGGGGGGCTGACGGCGTGAGCGAAGATTCTTAACGCAGAGCGGGTAGAGAGCTCGCGGAAGCGGAGGCCTCTCACGAGCTGGGGCGTCGAGTCCTGGGGGGCTGGGCTGCGACCCAGGAAAGGGGCGGTTGATCTCTGCCAGGGAGGCGGAGCTACTTGCGAGACCACTCCTCGTGGGCGACCTGCCCGAGGCGCTTCTCGAAGGTCCCAGTGCAAGTCAGGGTCTTGCCGTCCTTGGAGAAGTTCCAGATCGCGCAGCCGGCGCTGCCGCCTATGGAGTAGCCCGCCGCGAACACGTCGCTCTTGGGGTCGTAGATCCCGACGCCCTTGTTGCGGTTCTTCCCCACGAGCCAGGTCACGGCGAAGGTGTTCTTGCCCTTGGCGACGACCTCGACGGTGCCGGTGTAGTCCTCCTTGCCGTCGGGCTTGGTCCCCATGTTCCAGCCGCGAAGCTGCCACGTCCCGGCCAGGTTGCGCTCCTTCTTGGGAGCCGCTTCGGCTTGGAGGAGCAGCCCGCTGCAGAGGGCGAGCAGGACGATGGTGGTCAGGGCAATGGCGCGAGTCTTCATAGGTTCCTCCGAGTGTCGCGAGCCTACCCGGCGGGCTCGTGGAGTGGGACTCGACTCGTCCTCTGGGATTCAGGCGGAACCAACGCAAGAGGACCGCTGGGAGATCCCAGCGGTCCTCGAGTTAGGTCTAGCCTAGCTGTGAACTAGTAGTCGCGACCGCGACCGCCGCCACCGCCACGGCCACCGCCGCCGCCGTAGCCGCCACCGCCGCCACCACCGCCGCCGTAGCCGCCGCCGCCGCCACGGCCACCGCCGCCGCCGCCGTAGCCGCCGCCGCCGCCGCCACGGCCGCCGCCGTAGCCGCCACCGCCGCCTCGGCCACCGCCGCCGCCGCCGCGGGGTTGACGCGGACGCGCCTCGTTAACGGTCAGGGAGCGACCGCCGACCTCGTTGCCGTTGAGCGCCTCGATGGCGGCGTTGCCTTCGGCGTCGTTCACCATTTCAACGAACGCGAAGCCGCGCGGACGACCGGTGTCACGGTCCATGACGACGTTGACGCGCGAGACGGCTCCGTGGGCCGCGAAGAGCTCTTGGAGCTCGGCCTCAGTGGTAGAGAAAGGGAGATTGCCGACGTAGATGTTCTTCAAGATCAAATCCTGCCCGGAGGGACCCGGACGCAGAGCACGCCAAACGTGCTATTTCGTCGCCCCCAGGAAACCAAAGATCGAGCGTACTTACTCATGGGGGGGCTGACTGCCGCAGATCCTACCCCGAAGCAAGGCCCAGGCCAGGCCTGGAAACCAGATCCGCCGTGATTCTGGAGTGGGCGCTGATAGGCTTCGCGCGTGGTTCGTATCCCGTGGATCGTGTGTTTGATCTTGGCCTCGCTCGGCCTCGTGGCCGCCCAGGAGGCGGGCGGAGAGCCGACGGCCTCGCCTGCTGCGTCGCCCGAGGTGTCCGCCGACGACGAAGCGGAGGAGGCCGGGGAAGAGGAGCCCGAGGAGGAGAGTCGACCCCTCCACGTCCTCCGCTATCACTACGCCAACGACACCTTCACGAGCACGGACTACTACTTCACTCAAGGGATGGGTCTGCACTACGTCTCACCCGCGCTCCTGGGCTCGCCCCTCGCGATTCCCCTCCCTGATCTCGGTCAGGGATCGCGACGTGAGGTCTCGCTGCGTTGGCGCTACGAGGGCTTCACTCCCGAGGAGATCGATCGGACCGCGATTCAGGTTGGCGACCGGCCCTTCTCCTCCTACATGACCCTCGGGCACCGGAGTCAAGTCCACGCCGCCGAGGGGTCCGCCTCGCTCTGGGCCGAGTGGGCGCTGGGCTATATCGGGCCAGCTGTCGGGGCGCGTGAGTTCCAGTCGGAGATCCATCGCCACACCGGAGGCAAAGACCCCCTGGGGTGGCGCAATCAGATCCGCGGCGACCCGATCGTGCAGCTCGAGGTCGGCTACGCCCACCGCCTCTTTCGCCACGCGTCACTGGTGGACGCTTTTGCTGAGCTCGAGCTCCGTGGTGGGACCCTGTTCAGCGACGCGACCTCGCGGCTCCGGTTGCGCTTTGGGCTCCTAGGCGCCCCCCTGGGGCCGCCCGAGGAGCTTCGGCTCTACCTTTGGGGTTCGCTCGAGGCTCGAGCCGTGGGCTACAACGCGACCCTCGAGGGCGGCGTGTTCAACGACTCGCGCTACACCCTGGCGGCCAACGACGTGGCGCGCCTGGTGGCCGTCGCCAAGTGGGGAGCCCAGCTCGAGATCGGTCCCTTTGGGCTCGGGTTCTCCTTCGCCTTTACCTCCCGCGAGTTTCGCCGCGGCCGCTCCCACGCTTGGGGACAGCTGGGCCTGAGTGTGTTCTTCGGTTGAGCTCGGGTCCGAGCTAAGGTGCGGGCCTCTCGAGGAGGTGTCATGCGCTCTACAGCCCCCGTCCTGCCTGGGATCGCAGTCCAACCTGGGGTCGCGGCCCTGCCTGCGATCGCGCTGGTCTGCCTGAGCGGCGCCTTAGCCGTCGCTCAAGCGCCAGGCCCCAAGCGCGCCTCAAGGCGCGCGTCCCCGGTTCAGAGCACCCGCCTCAGCAACGGGCTCGAGGTCCTCGTCGTGGAGAAGCACGACGCGCCCCTGGTGACGATCGAGATCGCCGTCAAGACCGGCTCCTTCACGGAGACGCCCGAGACCAACGGACTGAGCCACCTCTACGAGCACATGTTCTTCAAGGGGAACGCCGCCCTCCCGACCCAAGAGCGCTACATGGCGCGGGTCTCGGAGCTGGGGATCAGCTTCAACGGGACGACCTCCACCGAGCGGGTCAACTACTTCTTCACCCTCCCTTCGCGGAACTTCGCGGGCGGCATGAAGTTCATGCAGGACGCGCTCTTGCGCCCGCTCTTCAACCAGGAGGAGCTCGTCGCCGAGCGGGCCGTAGTGATCGGCGAATACGACCGCAACGAGGCAGACCCGCGCCACTACCTGCGCGAGGGCCTCCGCGAGCACCTCTACGGGGATCAGGCCTATCGCAAGAACCCCCTCGGCGAGCGGAAGGTGATCCTGTCCGCGACCCAAGACACGATGCGCGCCTTCCAGGCTCGCTACTACGTGCCCAACAACAGCTGCCTCCTGATCGTGGGCGACGTCAACTTGACCGAGGCTCGCGTCCTGGCCGAGCGCTTGTTCGGGCCGCGGACCTGGCCCAAGGGCAAGGACCCGCACCAGCTCCCGCGCCTGCCCCTCCCCCGCCTGAGCGAGTCGCGCTCCTTCCTCACGATCAAGGACACGCCGCTTCAGGTCTTGGGCGGAGTCTGGCCGGGGCCCGACGTCGTCCGCGACGAGCGGGCGACCTTCGTGGCCGACGTGTGGGGGACGCTCTTGGCGCTCTCCCACGGTCGCTTCCAGCGGACCTTCCGCGACGGGGGCTTGGCCGATCAGGTCGGCATGAGCTACTACACCCAGCGCGAGGGCGGCGAGATCAGCTTCGACGCGGTGTGCCGTGACGGGAAGCTCCTCCAGGTCCGCGACACGCTCCTGGCCGAGATCGCAGCCATGGCGGAGCCGGGCTACTGGAGCGCCCAGGACCTCGAGCTCGCCAAGCGCACCCTGCGGATCGGGCGGGCCTACGAAGGGCAGTCCGGCGCCGACCTCAGCCACACCCTCTCGTTTTGGTGGGCGAGCTCGAGCCTCGACTACTACCGCGACTACCTCCGAGCCTGCGGCTCGGTCACCTTGGATGAGCTGCGGGCCTTCGTCCGTAACTACCTCGTGGGTCGCCCTATGGTCCTCGGAGGACTCCTGAGCGCGGCCAAGCAGAAGGAGCTCGGCCTGAAGGCCGAGCAGCTCTTGCCCCAGGCTCGCGCCAGCGCCGCGGCCGCCAGCGCCGTCGAGGACTTCGCGCTCCCCAACGGGCTCCGGGTCCTCTACCGGCGTCAGCCAGGCGCGACCTTGAGCGCCATGAGCCTGGCCTTCGACGGCGGGAGCCACGGCCTCCAGGCGAACCAGCAGGGGATCGACCAGCTCCTCTTGGGGACCCTCCTCGACGGGTCGAAGAAGCTCAAGCGGGACGCGCTCCAGGCGCGCTGGGCCGGCCTCGGCGCGAGATACGCCAGCGAGGTCGGCTACGACTATGCCCAGCTCTCGGTCTCGGTCCCGCGGGACGGGTTCGGTGAGGCCCTGGCCCTCCTGAGCGAGTGCCTCCGTGAGCCGGCCTTCGAGCCGCGCCAGGTCCGCCAGCGCAAGAACGGGATCTTGGCCGACCTCAAGGGCGAGGCCTCGGACCCCGATCGCTACGTCTCGCGGGTCGTGAACCGGATCTTCTTCGAGGGCCACCCCTACGCCATGCGTCCCGACGGGACAGCAGAGGCCGTCTCGGGGTTTGGGGCTGAGGCGCTGCGGGCGCGCTTGAAGTCGCTCCTCCAGACCGAGCGAATGCTCTTGGTCGTCGTGGGTGACTACGAGAGTCGAGCCCTCAAGAAGTCCCTCGAGGGCGCGTTCGGGTTCGTCCCGCGCGGGTCCTGGAAGCGCCAGAACCCGAGCGCGTTCACCGGCGGCGACCGAATCGCGCACGACCCTCGCAAGCTCCCCACGAACTACGTCCTCGGCAAGTGCGCGGCGCCGGCGCCGGGGCACCCGGACTATCCGGCCGCGCGAATGGCCTTGGCGGTCCTCAAGAAGCGCCTGTGGGCTTCGCTGCGGACCAAGCACAGCCTGACCTACGCGCCTTGGGCCGGGATCGGGCGCTATCGGAGCAACTACGGGGCGATCTACGCGAGCACGACCCAGCCCCAGCGCGCCCTGGCCCTGACCTGGGAGGAGGTCCGCGGGCTCCAGAACCGCCTGGTGTCGCCCCTCGAGCTGCGCGGGCTCACGGCCCAGGAGGAGACCCGGGCCTATGGCCAGAGCGAGGCGCCGCTCCAGCACGCCAAGAGCCTGATCCAGGCTGAGCTGGTCGGGGGGAGCTGGAGGAGCCACTACGAGCTCCCGGCGGCCCTGGGCCAGGTCTCCCCGAAGCAGCTCCAGGCCGCGGCTCGGAGCTACCTCCGCGACTTCCGCTTCGGCCTGATCGGGCCCGCTGAGCTGACTCCTGCTGATATCGACCCTGGCGTCGACAAGTGAGGGGCGCCCACGGAGGGGAACCCCGGGCGCGATTCCGGCGTGTAATGGGTGACGCAGGAGCGCGCGCAGTGAGATCGACGACCCGACCCCGGACCGCCCGTAGGCGGTCCCCGCTCTTGCCCTTGGCCTTCCTGGCACCGCTCCTGGCGCTCGGCTGCCAGAGCGGGCCTCCCCCGCGCTTGGCGGCTGATCCCGAGCTGGAGGTGGTCCGGAGCGAGGCGATCGAGCTCCGAACTGACCTCGAGCCCGAGCAGGCGGCGACTTGGCTGGCGCGCCTCGAGCGCATGAGCGAGCTCCTCGACGGGACCCTCTCCTTCTGTGAGCCCCTCAGCTCGCCCGCGGTGTGCGTGGTGATCGGCGACCCAGCGCGCTTCGCGCTCTATGCCCAGGCGCGCAAGGTCGACGCCTCGGCAGGTGCCTTCGTGACCGCGGCCGGCGAGGTCGTGTATCGCTTTCGGGCCGAGGACTGGCAGCTCCAGAGCGGACCGCCCTACCCCATGGAGCCCCGCTCGCGACCGATCGCGGCGGCGCTCCTGCGAGCACGTCTCCTAAGGACCTATGGGCCAAGCCTCGAGAAGACCTGGGTCGAGGAGGGCTTGGCGCAGCGCTTCTCCGAGCTGGCTGCGCGCGAGATCGAGGGGCGCCCTCCGGGCGCTGGGACCCACCGTCGGCAGCACCTGATCGACGCCTTCCTGCCGCTCCACCTCGGGGCCTCGCCTGTGTTGAGCGCGCTCCTCGCGGCGCGCGGGGCCCAGGAAATGGGCAAGCAGGGGAGCCCGGCTTTGGCTTGGGCGGGGGTCGGGTTCCTGACCTCGACCGACTCGGGCGGCAAGATCTTGGCGGGTGCCCTGGCGGACGCCGCCGATCGTGAGGGCGCCGAGCAGGAGTTCCGCTCGCTCCTCGAGGCCAGTCAGAGCCTGGAGCGGCCCTTCGAGCGCTACCTCCTCGACGAGACCTTGGCCGCGCTCCTCGAGGCCGTGCGCTCGGCGCCGACGCCTGTCGATCGCTGGGAGTCGGCGGCGGTCCTGCGCTTGGTCGCCAACCTCGACCTCGACCCGGACCTGCCCGACGCGCAGCGCGCCTACCAAGTCGACGCCTCGATCCCGCTCCTCGAGGAGAACCCGCCCCCGACGCGCTTCCTCGACCGCTACCAAGCCGAGTTCCGAGAGCTCCACGGCCGCCGCAGTCAACTCGAGGCCATGCGCCGGATTCAGCGCCGGATCCAGCGCGAGTTCCAGCGTCGGACTCAGGGCTACGGGCACCCCTCAGTAGAGGAGGCCCGCAAGGGCCTCGGGCGCGCGCTTCAGCGGGCCTATCGCGAGGCGAAGCCCTAAGTAAGCCCGTCGGTCGGGCGCCTCCCGCGGCTGGCGCGTCAGCGGTTCAAGAGCTCTTCCATGCTCATTCTCGGGGGGTGTTTCAGCATGTAGTTGGAGATCCTCACGCTGAGATCGGTCTCCTTCCCTCCGCTGATCACCATGGAGGTGTCCGTGTCGAGGCGAAGTGAGAGGGTGAAGCCGTCTCGAGCTTCGTTCGCTGAGTAGGTGGCTCGGTAATCGGCGGTCCAGCCGAAGTTCCGCCGTGAGCACTTGCGCTCGAGCTTCCTCTCCTCGCGCCAACCCGGGAGCACCTCCGGATAGGTCCCCGCGCTGCGCCCTTCGCTTTGGATCGTGGCCGCGATCACGGCGACCTCGTGCTGCGCAACGTAGATCGAGTGTTGCACGCAAATGTGGGCCGTGCAGACGACTGTGATCGTCAGCATGGGACGAATCAAGCGGAGGAGGCGCCCGCGTCGTTGCGAAGACGCGCCGAACCCGATCGTGAGGAGGCGAATCACGGCGCTGATCATGCTGACCAGGAGGCAGAGCGCCGCGACTAGCCAGAGCAAGGCCGCGACGAAGTCGACGGGGATCGTGATCAGAGGGGTCAAGAGCAAGGGAAGCAAGACCTGGGCCAAGAGAGTCTCGACCCACGAAGGCTGTGGAGTCTCCTCTGGGGCGCGTTCGGCCCGGACGTAGGTCTCGACGTCCTCTGCTGGAGCGCCTCGTCCCGGAGCTGCGTGGTCGGCGTCCGGGGGCGGTTCGGCTTCGCTCATGCAGAGGGTATAGCCGCCGCGGGCGCCTCGAGCTTGGCCCTAGCGACGCAGGAGGTCCTCGATCTCGAGGCGTCGGGTGGTCCCGAGTCCTGGAATCTGGATCCGGACCACGAGGTCCTGATTGGGTCCGCCTGTGAAGGTGATCTCCTCGCGGGTGCGAGGGCGGAAGGTGAGCACGAAGCGATCGCGCCCCGGGGTCGCCTGATACCTGGCCTTGCAGACCACCAGCCCGCCGAGCTCCTTCCGGGAGATCGAGCTCTCCCTGCCTTGGCTGACGGTCCAGCCCGCGAGGGCGACGGGGGAGGCTCCTTCGCGGGCAGAGGTGGCCTGAATCTTGGTCGCGATTTGGGCCGCCTCGCGCAGGGCGGATCCAAGAGAGCCCTCGACGCTGGTCTGGACTGCGAGCACGAGTGAGATCGTCGCTATGGGACGCATGAGCCGGAGGATCCGCGCCCTGCGCTTGCCCGGGGCGCCCCAGCCGATCATGAGCGCGCGCACGATCAAGCTCCCGACGCAGATCACCAAGCAGAGCTGGGCCGCCTTCCAGCCCAGGAGGCCGAGGGGCTCGCGGGTGTCTAAGGGCGTCGTGATCAGGGAGAGTACGACCAGGGGGGGGAGGAGTTGTCCGGCGAGGAGGAGCGCGATCCTCTGGGGGGTCAACTCCGGCTCTGGCTCCGGTCGCTGCTCGGATCGGAGCTCTGGCTCCGGTTGGGGCAATGTCGAGCCGGCCTTAGCGGCGAACGCGACGGGGGCGCCGACTGGGATCGTCGGTCCTGCCGGGTCGGGGGCTCGCTCCTCGTGGACGGGGCCACCGATCGGGTCGCCGACTGGGATCGCGTTGGAGGAGTCTCGAGTCACGCCGAAGGATAGCGGGAAAGCCCCCAGAGCGATTGACAGGGACGCGGGCTTGGCGCGTCCCGCGTCCTCCACCACGAGGGAGTCGGCATGGGGCAGATAGAGGCGACGCAGGGCAAAGCGGTAGGGCGCTGGCCGAGACGAGGCTTCAAGCCCGCTCGGCCAACGTCCTCTGGGGCTCCGCGACTAGAATCCAGCGTGCCCTCTCTCCCCGACCTCGACGCGCGCGCGGCCGACCTCGCGCCCGACCTCCTCCGGCTGATCCGCTCGGGCTCCGAGCTGAGCGCGGTCGAGGCAGGCCTGGCCGAGGCCACGGGGGTCGCGGTCCACGGGGTGCCGGGGGCGGCCAAGGTCGCGCTCCTGGCCGCCTTGGCCGAGAGCTCGCCCCATGCGCCCCTCCTGGTGGTGCTCCCCGACCAAGAGCGGGCTCGGCGCCTGGCCGAGGACCTCGGCGACCTCTTGACCAGCCGTGAGGTCATGGTCAACCCGAGCCTGGGCCTCTATCAGCTGGATCCCGCCACCGGCGAGGTGATCACGAGCGGGGCGGTCTCGGCGCGGCTGCGTGTCCTGCGCGCCCTGAGCGGGCCCCGTCCGCCCCTGGTCGTGAGCGGCGTGACCGCTCTCCTCCAGCAGGTCCCGGCGCCCGCGCGCCTCACGAGCGGCCTGACGGAGATCGCCGTCGGAGCCCAGCTCGACCCCCACGCCCTGGTCCGCCAGCTCGTCATGCGCGGCTACTCGCGGGTCCAGGTCGCCGAGGCCCCGGGGGAGCTCGCGATCCGCGGCGGAGTCTTCGACCTCTTCCCCCTCGGTGAGTCGCTCCCCTTGCGCGTGGAGCTCTTCGGCGACGAGATCGAGTCCCTCCGTCGCTTCGACCCCGTCGACCAGCGCTCGGTCGAGACCCTCGAGCGCTACGAGCTCCCGATCCTGGCTGGCGAGGAGCTCCGAGAATGGTCGCGAGCGGACCGTTCGAGCTTGGTCGACCACCTCCCGCCCAAGTCCGGCCTAGCGCTCCTCCAGCCCGAGCGCCTCGAGAACCTCCTCCTCCAGGCTCGGACGCGCTTCGCGGGTCACACCGACGACCTCCTCCACCCTCGCGAGCTAAGCGAGGCCTGGAAGGGCCGCTCGCGCCTCCTCCTGGACCTCGGCGAGGAGGCTCCGCCCGACTATCTCCAGGTCGAGTTCCCCTTCCGCCCGGCGGGCCTCGCGATCCCGCGCGGTGAGCTGCTGGCGATCACCAACGAGCTGGGGCGCCTGGTCGCGGGCGGCGAGCGCCTGACCGTGGCCTGCGTGAACGAGGCCGAGCGCGAGCGCCTGAGCGAGCTCTTGGCCGACTCGGGCCTCGAGACGGCCCGCGGCGAGGGGCTCCGCGGAGCGGACGAGGAGCCGGGCCTGACCCTGGTCCTCTCGGACCTCGAGGGCGGAGTCCGCCACCCGGACGCCTGGCTGGTCCCCTCGGGCTTCCTGTTCCGGCGCCAGGTCCGCGGCGAGAGCCGAACCCGTGGCCAGCAAGCTCGCACGCGCGGGACCGCCGTCGAGTCCTTCACCGACCTCGAGGTCGGGAGCTACGTCGTCCACGTCAGCCACGGGATCGGACGCTTCAAGGGCGTCGTGCAGCGCGAGCGCGGGGGGCAAGTCCGGGACCTGCTCCAGATCGAGTACGCCGACGACGGGGCGCTCTATGTCCCGACGGATCGGATCGGGCTCGTGCGTCGCTGGGTCGGCCCGACGAGCCGCGCTCCGCGCCTGAGCAAGCTCGGCACCACGGGCTGGAAGAAGAAGACCGAGCGCGCGTCTGAGGCCGTCCGCGATCTGGCCGCCGATCTCCTCGAGGTCCACGCCGAGCGCTTGGTCCGCCCAGGCTTCGCCTACCCGCCCGACGACCGCTGGCAGAAGCTCTTCGAGGAGAGCTTCCCCTTCACCGACACCCCGGATCAGGTCCAGGTGACCCGCGAGGTCAAGGCGGACATGGTCGCGCCGCGCGCCATGGACCGCGTGGTGTGCGGCGACGTCGGCTACGGCAAGACCGAGATCGCGATCCGAGCTGCCTTCAAGGCCGCCAACGCTGGCCGCCAGGTCGCGGTCCTCTGCCCGACCACGGTCCTCGCGCACCAGCACTTCCGCTCCTTCAAGACGCGCATGGCACCCTATCCCCTCGTGGTCGAGGTCCTAAGTCGCTTCAGGACACCTGCTCAGGTCCGGGACGTGCTCAAGCGCGCTAAGCGCGGCGACGTGGACGTCGTGATCGGGACCCACCGGATCCTGAGCAAGGACGTCGAGTTCAAGGACTTGGGCCTGGTCGTGATCGACGAGGAGCAGCGCTTCGGCGTCGGCCACAAGGAGCAGCTCAAGAACCTCCGCCGGACCGTCGAGGTCCTGACCCTGACCGCGACCCCGATCCCGCGCACGCTCCACATGGCCCTCTCGGGGGCCCGCGATATCTCGGTGCTCCAGACGCCTCCCCCCGGGCGCTCACCTGTTCAGAGCACCGTGACCCGCTTCAGCGAGGAGCTGATCAAGCACGCCATTGAGCGCGAGCTGGCGCGCGACGGCCAGGTCTACTTCGTCCACGATCGGGTCAAGACGATCCAGGATCGCGCGGACATCGTGCGCCGCCTCGTGCCCGACTGCCGGATCGGGATCGTCCACGGCCAGCTCCCGGAGCGGCAGATCGAAGAGGGCATGGCGGCCTTCTTCAAGCACGAGATCGACGTCTTGGTGGCGACGACCCTGATCGAGAACGGCCTCGACGTGAAGCGGGCCAACACCCTGATCCTCGACCGCGCCGACAAGCACGGCCTCGCAGAGCTGCACCAGATCCGCGGCCGCGTCGGGCGGAGCGATATCCCGGCCTACGCCTACTTCCTGGTCGAGCCGGGCAAGGTCAGCAGCGACGTGGCGCTCAAGCGGCTGCGCGCGATCGAGGAGTTCTCAGACCTCGGCGCCGGGTTTCAGATCGCCATGCGCGACCTCGAGATCCGCGGCGCTGGGAACGTGCTCGGCGCTGAGCAGAGCGGACACGTGACGAGCGTCGGCTACGACCTCTACTGCCGCCTCCTCCGGCGGGCCGTGGCCGAGCTGCGCGGCGAGCTGCGCGGAGGCGACCTGAGCCTCGAGCGGGACCTCGACCTCGAGGCGGCCGAGGTCGAGGTGACCCTCCAGGTCCAGGCCTATGTCCCGAGCGCCTTCGTCTCGGACGCGGCCCTCAAGATCGAGATCTATCGGAAGCTCGCGTCCTGCGGGGACGAAGGCGCGCTGGACGCGCTCCAGCACGAGCTCCGCGATCGCTTCGGTCCGCTGCCCAAGGTCCTCAAGAGCCTCCTCTCGCTCCGGCGGGTTCGCCTTCGGGCCGCGGCGCACGGCGTGATCGAGATCAATCGGGCCGACAAGGTGCTCAAGCTCAAGTGCCGCAGCATGAAGCGCCTCAAGGCGGCGGTTCGCTCCTGGCACCACCACTTGCGCCCGATAGACACTCACATGCTCTACGTCCGCATGGAGAACCCGACCGCCAACGACGAGAAGCAGCTCGCCTACCTCCTCGAGCTCTTACCCCCGGCCGCGGCCCGCCCAGAGCCTGCGATCGAAAAGGCCCGCGGCCTTGACCCCGCGGTCGTGCGCGAAGAGCGCCAACGCCGCCTCCGCGCTCGCGAGGCCCGCGCCGCGCAAGAGGCCGAGGCCGCGGCTAAGGCCCCCAAGCGCAAGAAGACGCCGAGGCGCAAGAGCAACACCATTGGCCGCCGCGGGCGGAAGTAGTCGCCTAGGGGAGACGACCCAAGGTCTCGTCGATCGCTGTCCTCCAGTCTCCGCCTCCTGCGAGGTAGCTGCGGGCAAGCCTACTGGCGTCCAGGAACCCTAGACGGGAGTCGGCGAGGCGTTGGGCCTCGAGGGACGACGGCGCCGGAAGTTCGCGGACGTTCTCTTGGACGAGGTCACTAAGCATGACCTCGGACGCCTGAAGGGCTGGAACGTTGACCTCGAGTCCGTCGAATGGCACGAACTCCTCGCCGTCCCAGGCGTCCAGGCGAATCCCGTAGATCAGGCGAGCCGAACGTTCGCGGCAGAGTGCGCTCAATCGCTCCTCCAACCTGCTGTAGTGGCTGTTGGTGAGATCGAAAATGAAGACCGTTGCGAAGGGGTAGCGGTCGAGAAAGTAGCGAACGCTTTCGAACTCCACTGAGGGGGCGACTTGATTCCGTGAGGCGTGGAGTCCTGTGCCGCCGCTCACGTCATGAATGAAGTTAGCCACGAGAGCCTGGTCTGGGGTCGAGCGTCCAGCAAGTCGGACAGGATCGTCTCGGATCGCCGCCTGGCAGGCCGAGACGCTGAGTGAGGCGAGTGGCGTTGGATCAACGTTCCAGACCCTGGCAAAGGACCTCGAGGTTTGAGCCAAGAGCGGACCCGCTGGCAGATGCCCAGCAGCGACGAAGCTGACCAGCGATCGAATGTGGTTCTTGCGCTCGCTTAGCGGAAGCGCCGAGAGGAACTCGAGAGCGAGCGTACCGGCTTCATGAGTTCCGAGGCGGAACGCATCCAGGAGCCGCGTGCAGACGGCGGCTTTGTGGTTGGTCCGCCAGAGCTCTGCCGCCCAGCTACTGAGTTCGGCAGGATCTGCTGAGAGCGCCTCGCGCTCTCTCTCGCGTCTCGTTTGGTCTCCCACCCAGGTCTCCAGAGGGCTGTCATGTGAATCGCTGAGCCGCGGGCTCTGGAGCTATCGGTTACGTGATTCGCGTAGCTGGGGAAACACTACGGCGCAGCGCTCGCCAGCGATCCTGCCCAAGGTAAGGGCAGGACGCGAAGCATGGGTCGAGCTGGGCGCCCAAGGTTCGCGCGATCCTCGCTGGCGAGTTCGTGCCCGACCCCTTCGAGTGAAGCTTCCTTTCGCCAAGGCCCGGCGGCCGCGCTTTGCGTAAACTCGAACTGAGCCCCCTCCACAGGAGACTGAGGAGGTCCCACCGGCATGGAAAGCGATCGATCGATTCACAAGGACGCGCGGGGCGTCACCTGGTATGACCCCTCCGCAGCCCCCCAAAGTCCGCAGACGACGACTCAGAGCATTCTGCTTCCGCTCGACGACTCGGAGCTCTCTCGGCGCGTGATCGGGCTCGGGCGGAGGCTCTTGGCTGCCCACGGAGAGGAGGGGCGAGGCGTCCTGCTGCATGTTCTGCCTGAGCCGACGGACTCGAGACGGCGCGAGCGCGCGGTGGTCGAGGCTCGGGAGCAGCTCGAGAACCGAATTCGCGACCTCGGACAGCAGCCCTACGTGCTGCGAGCCTGGGTCAGCGTGGGGAGTCCCGCCGAAGAGATCCTGCACGCTGCCGCCGCGACCAGCTCGAAGCTGATCGTCATGGCCTCTCACGGTCGGGCTGGACTGGAGCGCGTAGTCCGCGGAAGCGTGGCCGAGGAGGTCCTGCGGACCACGCGAGTTCCGCTCCTGCTCTGCAACCCGAAGGAGCTCCGCCTAGGCGAGGAGGCGCCCTTCCTGCGGATCTTGGTGCCTCTCGACGGATCGCGCTGCGCGGCTGAGATCCTGCCCCTCGTGGCGGAGCTGGCCTGCCTGCATGGCTCGGAGGTCGTCCTGCTCTGCGTCGACCCCAAGCCCCTCGAGGAGGGGAGCGAGCGCTGCGAAGAGGTGACGGCCTTCCTGAATCGGTCGGCCCAGCACCTCACGGATCGGGGTGTCAAGCAGGTCTCGCTCCGCTCGAGCACGGGCAACCCGGCTCGGCAGATCCTCTCGGCGATCGAGGAGACCCGAGCAGACCTGGTAGCCATGACGACCCACGGACGCACGGGCCTGGCCCGACTCCGCTTCGGTTCGGTGGCAGAGGAGGTCCTGCGTCAGTGCGTGACGCCTTTGCTCGTGATCCGCGCGCCCGAGCGGCCCCTCAGCAGACCTTGATCTCGCCTGGCGCTAGACCGGATCCTTCACGAGATCGCAGCGCCCAACCCGTGTAAGCCGCAAGATCCGGGCTAGACCTCGGACCAGTGCTCGCCGAGATCCCAGAGCTGGTCCGGGTCGTGGCCTGGGAGCTGGCCGGCTGCCGCGAGGAGCGCCAGGGCCGTAAAGGCGACCGCTCGCTCGTTGGCCTCGCTCGGGGCCGGCGGCCGTCCGCAGGCCAAGAGCCGCTCACGAACTTCGTCGGACGCGGCCAAGAGTGCCAAGGCGCCCTGCTCCTGAGTCAGGGCAACCCGAACGCCCGTCAAGCGGAGCGCGTCGGCGATCGACGTCACGAGAGGACGTCCTGCGGACCAGGCTTGCTCGACCTCGCCCCAGACCGAGCCGCGTCTGAGCGCGGGAAAAAGGGCCAGGGCCAGGAGCTGACTGACTTCGCCCCCGAAGCGTCCCTGATCGGGCACGGAGCCCAGGCAGCTCAGGCCGAGGTTGGTCACGCAGGGCTCGTGGAGCCCGCTCAGGGTCAGGCGGTAGACGCCCTGGGGCGACTGGACCAAGAGCAGCTCCGGCGCCGGAGTCTGGTGGGGATCAGCGCAGAGCTGGGCGCTGATCTCGCCCGCCTCGAGGTCGCAGCGGAGGGTGCGGACGCGGAGGCGGAGCGGCGTTGGCCTCTCGAGCAGGTTCCCCTGGCGGGGGTCGCTCTCGGGGAGGTTGGCGTTGAGGGGGCAGGCGTCGGTCATGGGTCGCTCCTTGAAGCTGGGGTTCTGCCCTCTAGACGGGGCCGTCGGGGTCGCGCTGCGCCTTGATCCGGATCTATCAGGGCGTGGGGCGCCGCTCCGGGGTCAACCTCTCGGAGCAGGGACTCACGGGTCTCGAAGCGGGCCCCGCAGCTAGGGTTCTGGCAGCGACGCGTCCGGAGACACTCGCGCCCAGACGCGCGCGTGGCGCTGACGCGCGTCGCGCCGTGACATGTTCGACAGTTCAGGGGGGACCTCCCACGGGCGAGCCGAGGCGGCCGCGAGGGTCGACCTTCAAGAGGCGTCGCAGGGAGGCGGCGACTTGCTCGTCGTACCAACTGCCCTCGAGGCGCGCGGCAGCGAAGTGGACGCGGAAGCGCGCCTCGAGAGCCGCGCCCACGGCCACGAAGCGGCCGAGGTGCTTCAGCTCTGTGGTCGCGACCCCTTCGGCAGGGGTGGGCCAGTCGAACCCGATCCAGACGCGCTGGCGCGAGAGGTGGTGCAGGATCCAGAGCGTCTCGCGCGGGACCGGCGCCGCCAGGGGCGTGCTCGGCCGCTCTTCGGTCACGACTCGCAGTCCACAGCCCGCACAGCTTCGCCGGCGGAGGGCGACCTCGCCGTCGTCATAGGTGTGCGTCACTCGAAGGCGACTTCGGCAGCAGGCGTAGCACTTCACGAGTAGGGGACTCCAGCCGGAGGGAGGAGGGGCGGCGAGCCGAGGTCGTCGAGGCAGGGCTGCTCGGGCTCGAGCTCATAAGTCTCTCGACGACGCATGTGGCCGAGGAGGCGTTCGTGGAGGCCAGCGGTCCGCTCGGCGAGGCCGAGGGCGGTGTGAGCTTCGGCTTGATAGCCGAGGTGCATTAGCTCGCGGTGAATCTTGCGCAGGACCCGGATCTGGTGGTGGAGGCGGTCGGTGAGGGGCTTCATGGCAGCTCGTGGTTGGAGGGTGGGCGAGAGGGGGGTGGGGTCGTCGCCGAGGTCATGGCTCGGCGACGGGGGGCAGCGCCTCGGAGGACCGGGACCAGCCGTAGTCCTCGGCCGCGCGCCAGAGCAGGGTTCGGACGTCAGGCCGCAGGCGTCCCGCGACCTGGTGGGGCGAGGCGTCTACCTCGAGGGCCCACTCGATCAGGGCCTCGAACTGATAGCGGTCGAGTTCGAAGTCGAGCTCGAGACCGACCACCACCCCATGCAACTCTTGAAGCTGGCGCTCGAGGCGCGCGATCTCCCGATCGCGCGCTGTGCAGGTGCTCGCGCAAGGCTCGCTCACGCTCCTTCCTCCAAGGCCAACTCGCCGGCTAGGGCCACGGCGGCGGCGGCGCGGGCGTAGCGGACCTCGCTCGGCTCCTCGCCCAGCGCCGCGGCCAGGTGCGCCAGAGCGTTCAGGGCCGCTACGTCAGCCGGGGACACATGGGGCTGGTCTCCGCGGAGGCTCCCCTTGCTGCGCCGGAGGTAGGCCGACCAGAGGCAGGAGGTGTAGCCCAGGCGCTCGCGCGCGTTCTCCTCGCTGGCGTGTCGTGCAATGACGAATTCGCGCGCTAGCTCGAGGATCTCTCCCGAGAGCGGAACCCAGTCTTCAGCAGGGCTCTCGGCGGCGCTCGTGCCCGGCGCTCCGTGCCGCCGGGGGGGGTCTCCCCAAGAGAGGGTTTGGTCGGAGTCGCGATTGCACTTGGCCATGAAGGCTTCCTTTCGAGGTCGCTTCGGCGTTCGTGCCCGCTCCCTCACTAAGGGGCGTGTCCCGAGCGAGGACACGCCCTAAGTCGATTGGCAGCAGGGGCTTAGTGGGCGGAGGCGGACACGCTGGAGACACGCTCTGCCAGGAGTCAGGCCGGGGGCTCTCGGGCGGCGCATGGGGGAGGCTGAACCTGGGCCCATGGCGGGCCGTATCATGGCGGCATGACTGCAATGGAACGCGCGGAGAAGCTCACCGAGCTGACTTCAATCCAAGAGCAGGCGATCGCGCGCGCGGACGCCATCACCCGTATCGACGAGCTCCTCGCTGACGAGGACCTCGAGGTTCGCCTCGAGTCGCTCAAGGCCCTCGCGAGCTATCCAGAGGCGCACGACCTCTGGAGGCGCGTCCTCGAGATCGCCGGCGAAGAGCCGGGACCAGTCCGAGTCGGCGCCCTGGCCGCCCTCGGGCGCGTGATCTGCGAGGGCGACCTGGCGGGGGCGCGCGAGGAGGGCTACGCGCCCGACCTCGACCTCGGCGACCCGCCCCGCGACCTCTTCGAGGACGCGCGCCTAGCGCTCGTCGAGCGCCTCGCAGATCCAGCCTCGCCAGAGGAGTCGCGGGTCGCCCTCGCGAGCCTCAGCTACCTGGCCGACGAGCCCTCGGTCGTGGCCGCGATCGAAGCTGCCCAAGAGGGCGAGGCCAGCGACAGGGCCTGGGCGCTGCGCTGCATGGGCCTCGGCGGCGACGGGAAGCGCTGGGGCGCTGCGATCCGGGAAGCCGTTGAAGACGACGACGAGGCGCTCATGCTGGAGGCCGTCCGCGCGGCTGGGCGCACCGAGCAGGTCGAGTTGGCGCCCCTCCTGGGTCGAATCCTCAAGGGCAGCCGACAGCCGGAGCCGCTGCGGGTCGCCGCCGCCGACGCCCTGGCTGGCCTGGGCGGTAAGGCCGGCGCCGCCCACCTCCTGGAGGTCGCCGAGAGCGCGGACCAAGGGGACGTCGGCGAGGCCGCTCGCGAAGCCTTGGCGAGTCTGACCAACCCGCCCGACCTCAAGGAGGGCTCCGAGTGAGCGGGGCCAGAGCGAGCGGGGCCCTGTTCAGCCTCCTGGCGATCCTGAGCCTCGCCTCGGCGGCGCCACCCCACCTGGGTCGGGTGACCGACGTCACGCCCGCCAAGGGCAAGGCCGGGGTCACGATCCTGGTTCAGCTCCCGCAAGATCGCAAGGTCCACGCGGGACAAAGCGCCGAGGTCGTGCGCGGGGCCAAGTCCCAGGCCATTGGCTACGGCGTGGTCAAGAAGATCTTCAAGGACATTGCCACGGTCGAGATCGGGACCCTCATCGATCCCAAGGTCCTCCCTGCCAAGGGCGACGCGGTCCGCTTCCTAGACGGTTTCAAGCGCGGCAAGAGCCGCCGCCTGACCCTCCCCCGCGGCAAGGTCGCGAGCAGCCACGGCGGCCTAGTGCTCTTCGACTTCGGGCAGCGTCAGGGCCTCAAGCCAGGCCACGAGGTCCTCCTCCGTGACCCCAAGACCCGGATCGAGCAAGGCCGAGTCGAGATCGAGCTGATCCGCGAGAAGAGCGGGAGCGGGATCCTCCTCAGCGGTCGCGCCGTCGCCGGCGCCGAGGCCGTCGTGATCGGCTTCGTGAAGCCCAAAGCGGGCGTGGACTTCGTGGAGCTAAACCTCCTCGGCGTCGTCGCTGCCCAACAAGATCGCAGGCGCGGGGTCCTCGGGGTCCGCGTGCAGCGGATCTTGCCTCGCTCTCCCGCCTACAAGGCAGGGGTCTTGCGGGGCGATCGGATCCTGGCGATCGACGATCAGGTCGTGCGGGACATAGTCGCGGTCCGTGAGCGGATCGAGGCCCGCGCCAAGGACAGCGTCGAGGTCCTCCTGATTCGGGCGGACCGGGTCTTCCGCTACACGGTGGACTTCCCCCGTCGGTAGTGCCGGAGCTGCCCGACGTCCTCCTCTACGTCCACGCCCTCGAGCGGCGTCTAGTCGGGCGTGAGCTGCTGGGACTTCGCCTGCGTGGACCTTCGCTCCTGCGGAGCGTGGAGCCCCCGCTGGAGGCCGGCCTCGGGCGACGCTTCGTGGGCGTGCGTCGCCTCGGAAAGCGGATCGCGCTGGCCTGTGAAGGCCAGCTCTTCTACGTGATCCACCCCATGATCGCGGGGCGCTTTCAGTGGCGGCCCGCCGAGGCCGGGCTGGGGAAGATCGTGCACCTGGCCTTCGACCTCGGGGGGACCCCAGGAGCAGAGCCAGCCACGCTCCTCCTGACCGAGGCCAGCAAGCAGAAGCGCGCGACCCTGCACGTCGTGTCCGGCGAGGACGCATTGGCAGCGCATGACCCCGGTGGACTCGACGTCCTGGCGGCGGACCTGAGCGCCTTTCGGGCCCGACTTCAAGACGCCAAGCACACCCTCAAGCGCGCCTTGACCTCGCCGCGTCTCCTGGACGGAGTCGGGAACGCCTACTCGGACGAGATCCTCCACGCGGCGCAGCTCTCTCCTTTCAAGCGGATCGCCAGCCTGAGCGACGCGGAGTGGGTGACGCTCCACGCGGCCTGTCAGGAGGTCCTGAGCGGGTGGAGCGAGCGCCTGATCGCCGAGGCAGGGAACGCCTGGCCGAGCAAGGTGACCGCCTTCCGCCCGGAAATGGCGGTCCACGGAAAGGCGGGTCAGCCCTGCCCGCGCTGCGAGGCGCCGGTCCAGCGGATTCGCTACGCCAAGAACGAGGCCAACTACTGCGCGGCTTGCCAGACCGGAGGGAAGCTCCTCGCGGATCGCGCGCTCTCGCGGCTCCTCAAGGACGATTGGCCCAAGACCCTCGAGGAGCTCAAGCGGCTCCCGGGGCGCGGGAAGCGCTAGGCTCTGTTCCGAGAGTGCGGAGGCGGCGAAGGCGCGCCGTGGCAACCGTGCCCGTGCCCGCGCTACCCGTGCCCGGGTCCCGTGCCCGAGAGCCGGGTTGTGGGCTGCGCTCTTTTGAATCACAGAGGACACGGAGATCCACGGAGGTCACAGAGGTCGTCTCGCGGGATTCGAGGGCGCTCCGGAGTTGGAAGCGGCGGGATCGGGTTGGCGAGTCGAAGACGGAGGGGAGGGAAAGCTCCGCCTGACAAGGCCGGGTCGCTTCGGCTCGGTTTCGCGACACCCTCCCGTGCCCGTTGTCGACACCCTTCGCGAGGACCGGGTCGTGGGCAGCGCCCATTGGGTCGCAAAGATCGCCAAGGGCCGCCAAGTTCGCAAAGAGCGGATTGACGGGATCGAGCGCTCCAGAGTTGGAAGGAGCGGGGGCTGGTCGTCGGGTCGGTTGAGGACACTTGCGGTCGGGGGGTCGGGCCGGAGTGTTCTCACCATGAGAGCACTCGCGATCCGGGGGTCGGATTTCGATTCGACAGAGCACGCGAGATCGCTACGCCGACGGACGCCCCGCCTGCCAACAACCCAACCCTTCGGTGCCCTAGGTCCACTCCTCGACGGCCTATTGCCCTTGGTTCGCGACCGAGCCTTCGTCGGGCGGAGCACACCAACTTCCCTGACACGGGGGGCTTCGCTCACCCCACCAGACCCCGACTGGGCTCGCAACACGGGAACTACCGTGGAGGCAAAGGGAGGGGGACGGCTGGACGGGCCAGTCCGCGTTCTCGAAGAGAGCCTAGTTGGGCGAGGGGGTCGGGGTTGGGGTCTCCCGAGGCGGCGTGGTGAGGCTCTCGCCCGGGGGGACGAAGCCCTCGCCTGGAGCGAAGCTCTCGTGCGGCTTGGAAGCCATCAGCATCAGCGCGCCGGTCCCGAGGGCGAGGAGGAGGAGGACTCCCCAGATCCCGACCGAGATCTTGTGCGCCTTGACGCCGACGCGCCCCCGCCAGTGGAGGAAGCCTGTGGTGAGCGGCGCGAGGAGGGTGCCCGCGGCCAGGAAGGCGAGCGGGAGGTGGATCCTCTGCATGTTGGCGTCAATGTAGTAGTGGCGACCTACCGCCTCTGCGAAGTAGATCGTCGCGAGGAGCGCGACGACCATGGCCGCGACGACGCCAATGTGCGCCTTGACCTTGTGCAGCTTGGCGGTCACCAAGGCAGCCACGAGGAGGACCACGCTCAGGCCGAGCGTTACTAGGAAGCCGAGGTGAGCTGCGGATGACGTCACGCCCAAGAGTCTATCGCTCTTACGCGCGCGGGGGTGGCCTCAGCGAGGGCTCGACTCGCTAGCGGCGCCTGCGCTCGGCGCAGAGGGTCTCGCCGACGGCGCCCTTGCAGCGTGGGCACTGGATCGGGCGTCGGTGGTAGCCGCGCTGGCGGCACACGTCGCAGCGGGGGAAGTGGCCGGGGGGAGCCTTGGAGCAGGAGTTGTAGTGCTGGGTCCAGTCCGCGATCCGAGCCTGGCAGTGGGGGCAGCGCGTCCGCTCGGGACGAACGAAGAGGGGCTCGTGGGGGTCGACCTCCCGCGGGCGCCGGTCGAGCCAGGCCCGCATGACCTGACCGCAGTCGCCGCAGGCGAACATGTTGACCGCGTCCATGTGGCGGCAGAGGTCGCCGCCCTCGCCGGTCCGGGCGCAGCTCAGGCTGTGCACCTCGCAGCCCGGGTTCTCGATCAGGGGTCCCTGGCAAGCCGGGCAGCTCGGGGTCTGGGCGTGGAGGGGCAGGCCGAGCTCGACCTCGAGGCGGATCAAGGCGTCGTGCTCTGCTGGGTTGAGCTGGCCGGCCTCGAGGCGCTGGACGAGCGCTTCGCGGGTCTGGGTCTGGTCGCGGATCTGGAGCAGGGCCTGGGCCTCGCTGGCCTCCTCGCGCAGCTCCTCGCGGACCTGGTCGAGCTGAGCCTCGCCTGTGGCCAGGTCGAGGACCACGCCTCGGGTCGTGGCGAGGCCGCGCTCGAAGGCCGCCAGGGCGCCTGCGGGGTCGTCGCTGCGGAGGTGGAGCTGTCCGAGGCGGAGGAAGAGCTCAGGCGCAGGCTCGCTCTCGGCGAGGCGCTGGAGCTCGGAGAGCTGGCGGTCGAGGCTGAGGCGGTCGGAGCGCACCTGACGAGGGTACAGAGAAAGGCCGCGGCGCCCAAGGGGAGCCGCGGCGATTGGTTCTCGTGGGCGCGAGCGCTACTGAACGAGGCCGGGCGTTGCCGTCGTGGCGCCGGTCCAGTTGGTGCCGGGCTCGCTCATTTCGTCGTCGCCGTTGAAGCCGTTGCTGCCGGTCGCGGTCTCGCCGGTCTCGACAAAGTTGTTCCGAACGGTGGCGACGTTCCCGCCGGTGCTGCCTGGCGCGTTCGAACCGGGGGTCTCGGTCATGAAGGTTCCGGTTGCCGTGGGAGCAGTGGTCTTGTTGACCGCAATGGCCGACTTGTTCGTCCGGGTGTTCGTGGCGCTCGGCGTGGTCGCGTAGAAGACGTAGTCGATATCAGTCACGAGCGCACTGACGGGCGTGGCCTGACCGTCCCAGAAGTAGAGGATCACTCCCTCTCCGCTGTTGGTGAGGCCAGCGTTGGAATAGGAAACCGGCGTCGCGCCTTGGTTGTTCGCGGCCTGGAAGTCAAAAGCCGAGTTGCCGCGGAAGGGAAGCATCGCAGTCTGTCCGGTGTTGACGTTTCGTAAGGCCAGGACCTTCGTGCCAGCAGGCACAGCCGTGAACGCCCCGGCGAAGCCGGCGCCGTCGATCGCCAACACCACGACCTCACCGGAGTTGATTACGAAGCCGCTCGGGAAGCGGGCGTGCCAGTCGGTGGCGGTCGCGCTCGTGCTTTGGGGAGCGAAGAGCGTCGCCGGAGCGAACCCCCCGTTGACCAGCTCCCAATAGGAGAAGTTCGTAGTCCCTGCTGTGCCACCCGTGTGTGAGACGTCGGTGATGTGGTAGTTGGTCATCGTGATCGCGTAGGGCGTCGGGTTGAAGATCTCAATGAACTCCGCCGCGCCGCCGAAGGCGACTTCGCTCAGCAGCAAGTGGTCGTGGATCCCGAGGCTGACCGTCTGGGCGGTGCCGAAGGTTCCGCCGGCCGTGGTGGCGGTGCCGCTCGAGGTGGCCGTGATCGCCGTCGCGGCGGCGACCGCGATCGCCGAGGTCTGTCCAGCCAGCGAGGTCGTGACTGGCGCGATCCCGGCTCCGTCGAAGAGGAGGAAGAACTGGCGCGTGCCGTTGGCGGGGATCGTGAGGGGCGTGGTGTAGGTGATCGTCATGGTCCCGTCGTTCGCGGTGAACGCCGGGTTGCTCTCGCCGAGGGAGGTGTTCAGCTCGGCCGTGTCGAGGATCGAGTTGTTGTTGACGTCCTCGACGACCAAGCCGCGCGAGAAGATCGTCTCGTTGACCGTGCCCGAGGCGGTCCAGGTCATGGCCGTCACGTTGACCGGCGCCGTGGTCTGGGCCCCGAGGGTGAAGATCGAGGCCAGGACCGTGCCTGGGACCTGCGCGCCTGCCTGGAGCGTGCTGAGGTTGGTCGTCCCGTAGGTCAGGAGGCCAGTCGTGCCGCCGCCGCCGCCGCCGCCGCCGCCTCCGCCGCCGCCCGTGCTGGTCACGGCTGCAGTGCCGTTGTCGCGGCTCCCGCTGTCGCAGGCGGTCAAGCCACCGCTCAGGAGGAGGGTTAGGGAGAGGCAGGCCAGGGTGGACCAGGAGCAAGTGCGGATCATCTCAGCCTCCATCGCGAAGAGCGAGGTCAAGGTCCCTAAATGCGCGCCACCTAGAGCTGACCTCATAAGAGGTTACAACCTGCCCCCCGCGAATGGCAAAGCCTATTCCGTCAAGGTTTCCCAAAGATCGAAGGCGGCCGATTGCCGCGCTCTCAACCTTCACTCGGGCCCCATTCCAGGCTAGATTCCCGCCTCAGCCGCCCAACGCGGCCTAGCTCGGAGGAATCCCATGGCTCACAAGCTCATCGCATTCGATCAAGAAGCTCGCGAGGCGATCTCCCGGGGCGTTTCGCGCCTGGCTAAGACCGTCAAGGTCACCCTCGGCCCCAAGGGCCGGAACGTCATGATCGAGAAGGGCTACGGGGCGCCCCTCGTGACCAAGGACGGCGTGACTGTCGCCAAGGAGCTCGACTTCGAGGACGGCTTCGAGGACATGGGCGCCCAAATGGTCAAGGAGGTCGCCAGCAAGACCTCCGACGGCGCGGGCGACGGGACCACGACTGCCACGGTCCTGGCCGAGGCGATCTTCGAGCGCGGCCTCTCGGCCCTGCGCGCGGGGGTCCAGCCGGTGCACTTCAAGCGCGGCGTGGAGAAGGCGCGGGCCCACGTGGTCGCGGCCCTGCGCGAGACGAGCCAAGAGGTCTCGAGCAACGAGCAGATCGCCCAGGTCGGCGGGATCGCCGCCAACAACGACCCCGAGGTCGGCCAGGTCCTGGCCCAGGCCATGGACAAGGTCGGCAAGGACGGCGTGATCACCGTCGACAGCGGCAACTCCCTCGAGACCGAGGTCGAGTTCCTCGACGGCCTCTCCTTCGACCGTGGCTACCTCTCGCCCTACTTCGCCAACAACCGCGACACCATGGTCTGCGAGCTGGAGAACGTGCGGATCCTCTTCGTCGAGGGCAAGGTCAACGTCGTCAACGACATCGTCCCCGTCTTGGAGGCGGTCCTCGAGGCCAACGCGCCGCTCCTGGTCTGTGCCGAGGATATCGGCGGAGAGGCGCTGCAGCTCCTAGTCGTGAACGCGGTCCGCGGGACCCTCAAGAGCTGCGCGATCAAGTCGCCTGGCTTCGGCGACGACCGCAAGGCGCGCCTCCAAGACCTCGCGATCCTGACCGGCGGCCGCGTGATCAGCCCCGAGACGGGCGTGACCCTCGAGGGCGCGACCTTGGAGGACCTGGGCTTGGTCGATCAAATGATCGTTCGCAAGGACCAGACCGAGCTCGTGGGCGGCAAGGGCGACAAGGATCAGATCAAGGCTCGCCTCGACCAGATCAAGGCTCAGCTGACTCGCGAAGAGAGCGTCTACGAGCGCGACAAGCTCGAGACTCGGATCGCTAAGCTCTCAGGCGGCGTGGCTCGGATCCTCGTCGGCGCGGCCACCGAGCCCGAGATGAAGGAGAAGAAGTTCCGGATCGAGGACGCGATCTTCGCGACCCGCGCTGCGGTCGAGGAGGGGATCGTCCCCGGCGGCGGCGTGGCCCTCCTGCGCGCCTCGCGCGGCCTAGACGGGCTCGACGTCAGCGGCGACGAGCGCCTCGGGGTGACCGTGATCAGGGAGGCCCTCGAGGCTCCGATTCGTCAAATCGCGACGAACGCGGGTCTCAACCCCTCGCTCGTGGTCAGCAAGATCCTCGCCAGCGACTCGCCGAGCTACGGGCTCAACGCCCTGACCGGCGAATACGGCGACCTCCTGGCTGCCGGCGTGATCGACCCGACCAAGGTCAGCCGAACCGCCTTCGAGAACGCCGTCAGCGTCTCGACCCTCCTCCTGACTACGGACTGCATGGTCACCGAGTTCAAGGAGGTCGTCCCGCACTCGCACGACGAGCACCACTTCGACTAGGCGAGCGGCTCGCAAGAGTCCCCGCACGACAGAGCCTGGTTCGCGACCTCAGCGTCGCAGCCAGGCTCTCGTCATTGGTTCCCGTGGGGCGAGCGGGACGCCTCGGAGCAGGCCGGTCGCTTGCAGGGCGGGGTCTATTGGCCCTCTTCGCTTGGGGCGCCGATCCAGCTGAAGTAGGGGCGGGGTTTAGCCCCGCCCCACGGTCGGGGCGTCGGATTCACGGTCTCTGTTGTCTTCGAGCGGTGCCGGTCTCGGGAGCAGGGGCCCGGGCATGCCGCGCGGATCTCGTCTGACTTCGGAGGGCGCGCTCGAGCGACTGATCCCGCTAGCCCTCCCACGCGTCCTCAGGGAGACCCCAGGAAGGAACACCCATGACCCTCACTCGCCCCCTCCTCGCGTTCGCGCTCCTCGCCTTCGCTACCCCCTGCTTGGCCCAGGACCTCGAGCTCCGCTGCGAGGTCTACAACTTCAGCGACCGGAGCCAGATCTTCGTCAAGGGGAAGGCCCTCGACTCCGCCGAGGTGCGCAAGAAGGGCTTACTCCGCTACGAGGCGAGCTTGCGCTTCCTCCCAGGGCAGCGGGCGAGCCTCTCGAGCGGGCGCCGGATCGCGTTTCGCACTCAGACCGTCAATCAGGGCGTGACCCAGACCAACGTCGAGTTCCTCGAGGTGCGGGACGCGCTCGACGTCGAGGCTCGCTCAGGAGAGGCGGGGAGACCTGGGGTCTTGGACCTCCGACTGAGCCTCCAGGACGTCGTGCAGGGACAAGAGGCCGCGGGGCTACCGGTCGTCCAGGACCGCCAAGTTCGGACCCGAGTTGCCCTGGAGGTCGGCCGCGAAGCCATGGTCGTCCAGGGCGGGCAGACCGCGTCCGGCGGGACGGTCCAGGTCGTGATCTGGCGCGTGGTAAAGCCCCAGCCTCGGCCCAGCAAGCAGGCTCCCCCTGCTCCGCAGCGCCGCTAGCCGGCCTCCCGGCCTCATCTTGACTAGGAATCCGCGCTAGGCTCGCTCCCCACAGGGGAGGACCGGTATGCACCCAGAGGCTGAAGGACTCGAGAAGCGCTTGCTCTTGGCGGACGCGGAGGTCGTGCTGGCCTTCGACGACGCTGTCCACTCCCAAGGCGACCGCGTCCGAGGGAGCGTGACCGTGCTCCCCCACGACGTGAGCGAAGGCAAGGAGATCCAACTCCACGTGGGGCTCCGAGAGATCTGGCGCGCGACCGAGGACGACGAAGAGACCGGCCTCCTCACGACCCGGAGCCAGGGGAAGACTCGAGTCGAGGCCGCCCTCAAAGGCGGCGAGGAGAAGACGGTCGTCCGTCGCCAGGCCAGCGGAGTCAGCTTCAGCCCGGCTCGCTGCTATCGCTTCTCGCTCCCGCTCCAGCACAACTCGCGCTTCACCAGCGAGGCAGGCGGCTGGCAGTTCGTGGTCCGCCAAGAGGAGGCCCGGGCAGCGCCCGACTTCGCGCGCGTCGACCTCAGCGTCCAGCCAGCCGAGGAGTTCCTGGCCCTCGCCGCAGCAATGACCCGCGGACTGCGCTTCCGCGAAGTCGTCACCGAACGACGGTGGGACGAGAGCTCGGTCGCCTCGGTGTTCTGTTTCAGCCCTCCCCCGGTCCTCGCCGAGCGGATCGACACCCTCGAGCTCGAGCTGCTCCAGTCCGAAGGAATGGTCCGGGGCAACATGATCGTGGAGCTCGAAGAGCGCTCGCTGGGCAGCTACTTCAAGTCGCTCCTCGGCCTCGACCGCGAGGAGCGCTCCTTCGAGATCCCGAGCAGCGAGATCTCCATCGCGAGCCCCGAGGCGCTCCGCTCTTTGACCGAGCGGATCGGCCGCGAGCTGGCCGCCCTCCTCGAGCTGGAGTAGTCGCTGATTTTCACGAGCGCACCCCGCAGGGCGTGGCTATGGTCGAGGGGTGAACGAGAAGGTGTTCATTTACCTCCGCCTTGTGCTCGGGAGCGAGACGATCGCCCAGAGCAAGATCCGCGAACTCGCAGGCCTCGGTTCGCTCCTGGCGCAGTTCCTCCACCGAACCCTCGAGCAAGGCGTCGAGCTCCCTGAGTCCGCCGTCGATCAGGTCCCGGCCCTCGACTACGTCGACGCCAACACCGAAGAGGTCCTGATCCGCTTCCGCGCCGACGCCTCGCGCCAGGTCCAGGTCATTGAGGGACGGATTCCACCTCCCTACCAGGAGCGGATGCTCGACCCCACGACCTCCCAGGTCTCACTCCAGAGCTTCGCCCAGAAGGTCGGCGACGACCCCCCGGACCAAAAGCGCCGCGAGCTGAGCGAGCGTCTGGCCCGAGCCCAGATCAGCGTTCTGGATCGAATCCGAGACGCCCTCGACGACGAAGGCCGCTTCGAGGTCCGCGTTCCGGCCTGACTCAGCGCAGGTTCTGGAGGCTAGCCCTCAGGCTCTCGATCGCTTCGCTCTGGCCCGCTCCCTGGGGGACTACGCGAAGTGTCTTCGCGAGACGCAGGAGCTCCTGGCGCGGGACGCGCTCTTGGCGCTCGATGGCCTCGAGGAACACGTAGGCGACCAGCTCAGAGCGCGTCTTGCTCACGCGCCCGAGCAGCTCCTCGGAGCGCGCGCCCGCCCGAAGGAGCAGGGGCAGGGCCCGCCTGAGCGCTCGGGGGTCGAGCATTCCACAAGACCCCAGGGCGTCCTGCGCTCTGGCCCGTGTGCTGGGAACGGGGTCGGTGGCTCCGACGAGGAGCAGGGTCTGGGCCGAGACCTCGTGCTTGCGACAGGCAGCGATTCGATAGGCCAGGGCTCGGAGTTCGTCCTCGCCAGCGATCAGGCCCTGGAGAGCCCTCCAGTCCTCCGGCTCTGGACGCCGAGCCAGGAACTTCGCGGGGAGGTGACGAGTCGCGGCCTCCTGGTGCCCGCTCAGGGCGAGGTCGACGAGGAGCCTCGGCGTCGCATGAGCGCCCAGCTTGGCGGCGAGGGCCTTGAGCTGAGGTCGAGGTGCGTCCGCGAGTCGAATCGCGTGGGCCAGCGCCGCTTGAGCAGAGCGGCTCGGCGTCGCGCGAATCACGTTCAAGGTCGCCCAGCGTCGAGGCGAATCCGTCTCGCTCAGCCAGGCCGCGACGGCGCGCGCGCCCTCCTCTCCGGCGGAGCCCAAGAGGGCTTGGACCCCGAGGGCATGCTCGGTCAACTCCGCGCCCTCCAAGGCACCCACCATGAAGCTCGCTAAGCGTTCGCCTGGGACCTGGGGCTTGGTGCCCTTGGCGAGGAGCCGCCAGAGTCGAATCCGCTCGGAGGGGGGAGAGCTCCGGACGGCCTCGAGGGCCACGTCTCGATCTGCTTGCCCACCGACGCGGAGAACTCCGCCCAAGAGCGCCACGACCTCTGGCCCCCAAGGCTTGCGGGCTTGAACCAAGGCGCCGACGACCAGCCCCAGGTTAGCCGGGCGAGCGTAGAGCCCGAGCGACTTCGAGGCGTGGTCGTAGACCCAGCGATCTCCTTCGCGACGCTGGGTCACGAGCCAAGCCAAGGCTTGGTCGTCTCCTCGAGCGTGAAGGTGGCGGGCAGCCCAGAGCTTGACCTCCGTCTCGGAGTCTTCGAAGACCGCTTTGAGGAGCGCCGGGAGTCGCGGGTCTCGGCTGGCGGGATCGAGTTGGCGGAGGATCTGGAGCCGGTCCGCAGGGGTGGACGCCAGGCGGCTAACCAAACGTCGGTCTGCGTCCCCCGCGAGGGCGGGAGCCACGAGGAGGAGGAGCGCGAGGACGGCTGGGCAAAGAGCTCGTCGCGTCCTGAGTCCTGATTCGTGATTCACCGGCGCCTCCTGAACTACAGCCTACCGGCTCTTCCTCTTCGCGGTCCCTCTGGTCCGGCTCGCGGCGAGGGCCGACGCTCGGACCCATGAGCGCTCCGCTGTTCTTCGTCGGCCCTTGGGATCTCGATCGCCGCCTGGCATGCGTCCCTGACGATCCGGGCCAAGGCCCGGTGCTCCTGGTGGAGTCGCGCGCGAAGGGCTCGGCCCTTCCCTATCACCGCAAGAAGCTGGTCTTGGTCCTCTCGGCCATGCGCCACTTCGCAGCGGAGCTGCGGGGAGAGGGCTATCAGGTCCACCTCGTGAACGCCGCCAGCTACGTGGAGGGGATCCAGAACACGGTCGCTGAGCTGGGGTCGAGCAAGGTAGTGGCCCTCGAGCCGCGGGAGTGGGGCTTGGATCGCGCGCTTCGGGAGGCTGACCTGGGGGCGCCCCTCGAGCTCCTCCCAGAGGGCGGGCTCGGCGGCCACTTCCTCCTCACGCGCCAGGAGTTCCTGGACTGGGCCGGAGGTCAGAAGGCCAAGCTGCGAATGGACGTGTTCTACCGCTGGATGCGTAAGCGGACGGGGCTCCTGATGGACGAGGGGCGACCTGAAGGCGGGAAGTGGTCCTACGACAGCGACAACCGCAAGCGGATCCCAGCTGAGGCCGAAGCCCCGGCCCTGCCGCGCTTCGACCCCGACCCGATCACGCGAGAACAGATCCAGCGCGTCGAAGGCTGGCCGAATCACTGGGGTCAGGCCGCGGGGTTCAACTGGCCCGTGACTCGGGCCCAGGCTCTCGAAGCGCTGGCGAGCTTCGTGCAGGAACGGCTAACGTCGTTCGGGGACTATCAAGACGGAATGCGAGCCGGCGAGACCTTCCTCTGGCACGCTTGCTTGGCGCCGGCCATGAACCTCGGCCTCCTCGCCCCGCTGGAGGTCGCCGAGGCGGCGGTGACGGCCTATCGGGAAGGAGACGCTCCCCTAAACGCCGTCGAAGGCTTCGTCCGCCAGGTGATCGGCTGGCGGGAGTTCATTCGCGGGGTGTATTGGCTTCGAATGCCCGACCTCCGCAGCTCGAACCTCCTCGGCGCCAGCCGCCCCCTGCCCGCCTTCTACTGGGAGCCCAAGCGGACGGAGATGCGCTGCGTGCGCGAGAGCGCTCAGGCGGTCCTCGACCATGGCTACGCGCACCACATTCAGCGGCTCATGATCCTGGGAAACTTCGCGCTCCTGGCCGGGGTCGAGCCCCTCGAGCTCTCGCACTGGTTCTGGGCTGGGTTCGTCGACGCTTACGAGTGGGTCGAGCTGCCCAACGTCCACGGAATGGCGCTCTACGCAGACGACACCTTCACGACCAAGCCCTACGCAGCCTCGGGCAACTACGTCAACAAGATGAGCGACTACTGCAAGGGGTGCCGCTACAAGGTCAAAGTCAAGCAGGGACCCGACGCCTGCCCCTTCAACGTCTTGTTCTGGGGCTTCATGAGCCGCCACCGAGACCTCCTCGAGGAGAACCCGCGCCTCGGCATGCTCTATCGCGGCTGGGACAAGCGGGGCGCGGACGAGCGCGCCGCGATCCTCGGCGACGCCGAGACCTTCCTCGATTCGCTCCCGACCTCCTCGCACGACTGGTCCTTCGAGGACGACGCCGGCTGAGAGAGGCTATTCGCTCTTGGCCTCTTCCTCGCCCTGACCGAAGCCCGGGATCTTCTCCTTGAACTCTTGGAGGGTCCGAGTCCCGAAGGCCTGAGCGCGATCGAGCTGGTCCTGGATCTGCTTCGCCTCGGGAGAGCGCTTGGCAGCCAGCGCTAGGTAGTGGAACAGGAGCTTGCGCATGAAGCCGAGGTCGGTGAACAGAGCCTCGGTCTCCTTGCCGTCCTGAATGTCCTTCACTCGGACCTTGAGCTCCTTGCTCAGCCACTCGGCCTCGGTCCCGGCGGCAGCCTTCTCGAAGGAGTCCTTGGCGAGCTCGACCTCGCCGTTGGCCAGCTGCTGCTCGCCGGTTAGGTAGACGGCGACGGGGTTCTCGGGCCAGGCTTTGATCGCGCGCACCAGGTGCTCGTCGGCCTTGGTGTATTCCTTCTGCTTGAGGTTGTAGGCCATGAGCAGGAGGTGGATCCCGGCCACGAGCTCGGGGCCCGTAGTCGCCAGCTCCTTCAGCTCGGAGACGCTCTCGAAGGTCTCCCCAGCCAGGATCTGGTAACCGTTCATGCGGTAGATGATCCCCTTCATGGTTAGGAACACGGCTCGCTCGGCGTCACCCCCGGGGAGGCCCTCGGGCTTGACCTGGTGGATCTCGTAGAGCGCGAGGCGGTCTCGCTTCAGGATCAGGAACCCAGCTGCCAGGCTGAGGTGTGTCCGCGGTGAGGGCTCGTCTGAGAGGGCCTGCATGTCGCTCGCGATCCCCTCCCAGTCGGGCTTGCCGTTGGGGAGGGGCTGGCGCCCGGTCAGGTCGCCCGCTAGGTCGGCGGCTTGCTGGGCGGCGCCGCGCACGTTCTCAGGGAGCTCCTCGACGTCTTTGCCGATCGCTTGCTCTGCGGCCTTGCTCAGGCCGAGGAAAAGTCCCTTGAGGGCAACTCCGCTCCCCTTGCGATAGGTCTTGGCGACGACCCCGTTGAGCTTGGCGTCGCGCCGCTCCTCCTCGTCGACGGCCATGGCGTTTCGGCGTGTGGCGCGGGCCACCCGCGCGACCTTGCGGAGCGCCGTGGCCTGGGCCAACTCCTCCGGCGAGGGCTCCCGAATCGCGGGGGTCGCCCCGGGCGTGGCCGAGGCGGTCGGCTCCGGGCTGGCCTGGGGTGTCAGGTCTTGGGCCTGACGGAGCGCGTCCTCGGCCTGGGTCGCCGCCGCCTTCGCCGCGGCGAGGTCCCTCTGGGTCCGAGCCGCCTTGGCCGCCTCGAGGCTGGCGTCGGCTTGGGCTTGGCACTCGGCGACGCTCTTGAAGGTCGGGAGGTCTGGCTTGCTGGGGCAGCCCACCAGGAGGGCTGCGGCTAGAGCGAGGGCGGGAGCGGCGTGCTTCATGGCAGCACGCTACCAAGGAGGGGGAGTCGGGAGCCTGGGACGTCCCCTCCGGGACGCTCCCCTCTGGCCTGTGTCCTCGCTATCCTCCCGGCCATGAGCTCGATCTTCACCTCCTCTCGCGGCGCCCTCTTGGTCACCTTCTTCAAGCGGCGCTGGGTCAACGACGTCGCCGACCTGATCGAAGAGACCTTCACTCGCGAGGACGGCTACCTGTCTTTCGACGACGTAGACATGGACAACGACTTCCGTGAGCTGAAGCGAGTGGTGGGGCCTGCAGCCCTCGGCGAGTTCGCGAGCGGCGTCTTGCGCGCCGAGGGCGAGCTCCCGGCCGGCATGGCCCTCGAGGCGCTGGCGCCCGAGCTGGAGGGTGACGTCGGCCGCGTGTTCCTCCAGCTCCTCTCGGTCAACCTCGCCTTTCGCCTCCGGACGCCCGAGCTCCTAGCGGACCTCGCGGCCTCTGCCGCGAAGGGCTCAGCGCCGCACCTCTCCCCCTCGGATCTAGGCGGACTCCTGGCGCGTTGTCAGCTCTCCTGCGACGCGCGGCGCCTGATCGAGGAGGCGGGCTTCGAGGACGAGGACCAGGCGGCAGCCTTGGCCGCCCTCGAGCTGCCAGAGCTCGACCTCCTCGGGACCCGGATTCATGTCCTGACGGACCTCGAGACCCTCGAGAAGGGGATCGATCGCGCCATGCGGCCTCGCGATCGCGCGGGCTGGACCGTCGGTGTCGGTCAGCCGAGCCGCCGTCGCCTCCTAGCGCACAAGCAGCGCGGCGGCTGGTTCACGCTCCTGGAAGAAGGCGACGCGCCGCCCCTGGAGCTCGCCCAAGAGTTGGCCAAGGTCGGCGGCGTGACTCGGGTGGCCTGGGTCAAGGTCGGCCTAGAGGCAGACGAGCTGGACCTCCGCGTCCTGGAGGGAACTCGGACGACCCTCGATCGCGCGGGGCTGATGGCCCGCCTCGGCGGCGAGGCCAGCGCCCAGGACGTGGCCGCGGCGCTCCGATCGCTCGGAGTCTTGGACCTCGACCCCGGGCACCCCCGCCGGGTGCCCGTCCTGCGCTGGGCCCAGGCGGCTGGCCTGGACTTCAAGAAGAAGTCGATCTCCTCGTTCTGCTACCTCTAGGCCGCAGGCGCGGCTTCGGTGGCAGCCTCGACCTCGGTGGCTGCCGTCGTCGTCGCCGCAGGGACTCGGACGGGGGCTCGCTCCGCCTCGACGCTTATCAGGGCCTCCTCTTCTGCCGAGATCCGATCCTTGAGGCGTTGGATCCAGAGCGCGCCGGCCAGGACGGCTCCCATGGAGAGCCCTGGGAAGAGCTGAGTCAGACCCGGGGTCCGCTGGCCGAGGCCGAGGGCGATCAGCCCCATGAAGCCCTGCGGCTCTTGAGCCCAGAGGCCGTTGGCGTGAAGGACCCACTCGACCACGGGGATCAAGGTCGGGAGGAGGAAGAGGACCAAGAGCCAGGCGCCGAAGCGGCGTCGACCGACGAGCCAGACCCAGAGGAACACGGCCAGGGCTGCGGTCACCGGCGTCAGCAGGAAGGACATGTAGCGTCCTTGGTGGACTGTGAACAGGGTCTCGTGATAGGCGAGGACAGCGTCCAGGCCGGCGCCGAAGTCAGTGGCGGGGAGTCCCTGGTGCAGCTGCGACGCGCGCGCCAGCCAGGCCTGCTCGATCCCGACCGAGAGCACCAGGCCCAAGAGCCCGCAGGCCAGCCAGATCGAAGAGCGCTTGGGGCGGACGAAGGCGACGAAGGCGCCCGAGGCCGCGAGCGAGAGCACGACCGCGAGGACGCGGCCCATTTCGAGCCAACCCTTGTGGTGCTTGGCGACGTAGAGGTGAGGCGCGGCGGCCTCGTGAATGACCCCTGCGACCGCAGCCACGAGGAGCAGAGTCAGGACTCGCTGGAGGGGCGAGGCGTGACGCCAACCGATCCGCTGCCTGAGCTTGGTCGTCTTGACCTGCTTGCGCGCCTCGCGCACGGCGAGCCGAGGGCTCCAGGCTCCGCTGCGATAGCTGGGAGAGACCGCGTGCCAGGCCCGGACTAGGTAGAGCGAGAGCACGAGCCAGAGGCTGAACACCAAGGTCGGGGCCAAGAAGATCAGGGACTCACCGAGCTGGAGGTAGGGCGACCAGCGGCTGCTGGCGAGGGCCGCCATGCAGATCAGGACCGGGGAAACGCCCATGAGCGCGATCCAGCCTCCGCCGCCGCGCCGCTGAACGAGGTAGGTCCAGAGGAAGACGGGCACGACGCAGAGGGCCAAGAAAGTCGCTCGGGCGTAGGGGATCCAGGACTCGGTCACGCCGGCCTGAAGCGCTGTCGTGAAGGGACGAAAATCCACGAGGGATCCACCCTGGCGCCAAGCCTCGATCTGCTCGGCCCAAGCCAGGGGCGGAACTTGGGCCAAGGCCGCGCCGACGACGAGGCACAGGATCCAGCTCCAGCCCTTCTGGGGGCGCGCTATGGCGACCAGGAGGCCCGCGTAGGAGACGGTCAGGACAGCGAGGGCGAAATACTCCGGGTGGGAGACGAGGAGCGACTCCGGGCTGAAGAGCGAGAGGACCGTTGTCCCCAGGGCGGTGTAGGCCGCGCCGAGGCAGAACAGGAAGAAGAGCAGGGCCCCGACGCCGACGACCGCGAACACGCCTAGGAGTCGGCCGGCGAGACCGAAGCGCTCTGCCGGATTGGAGGGGGAGGTCGAGGGGCTAGGTTCCTTTGTCATGCCCTCGGAACTTGCAACGAACCGACCTGCGTAAGTCCCTGGGCTGTGTCTCGATCTCGCTACCCGAGTTATCGGTGCGCCCAACGCCGTATGCAGTGTGTCCAAGAGGCTGGGACGAAACTGGGGATTCCTCCCAATCGTTTCAGCGGCGCGGGCCGAAGCTCCAGCCGCGCGGGCCTTCGAGGGCGAGGCGTGGCGCGGGCTCGAGCGTCGCCTCCAGCTCCGGCCAGACCGCAGGCGAGCCGTGGTCTCGCAGCCAGGCCAGGGTCGGATCCTCAGGGCCGATCGCCTGGCGGCGGACCTCGAGGGCGCCGAGGGGATCGAAGCGGAGGACGATTCCTCGCTCGGGCTCGCTCGTGATCGAGGCTCTCGGTGAGTCGAGCTCCTGACGGAGGGAGTCCAGGTTCAACGAAGGGAGGGCGCTGAGTCCCTCGAGGAGGGAGGGGGCCTGTAGCCAGCCGACCTTAGGTGTGCTCTCCCGGTGTTGGTCGGCCCGGGCCCGATCCAGGGCTCGGGCCCGGGCGTCGATCTCCTCCAGGGAGGGGTCTAGCTCCAGGGCGCGCCGATAGGAGGTCAGGGCGCGGCCCTCGTGTCCCAGGCGGTCGTAGAGGACGCCGAGATTGGTCCAGGCAGAGGTTTGCTTGGGGTCTAAGCGCAGCGCGCGGCGCAGGGCCCACTCCGCGCGCGCGCCTCCCTGAAGGGGGCGGCGCTCGAGGTGCAAACGCCCGAGGCGCTCGAAGAGCCAGCGCGGCTGCGGCTCGTCCGGAAGCGCGCGCTCGAGGAGGGCCAGGGCCGCGTCGAACTCCGAGCGATCTTCGTGAGCGGCGAGGCGCCTCTTGAGCTGGGCGCGCCGAGCGCGACGCCGCGTCCGCGTGAGCTCGGCGAGGGTCCGCTCGTGCTCGCTCTCCAGGAGCGCGCGCTGGCTGAGGTCCGACTCGAGGGCCAGGGCCTCGCGGTAGGCCTGGGCGGCTTCCTCCCTCTGGCCTGAGCGGGAGAGAACGCGCGCCATGAAGTGCCAAACGCGCGCGTTGCGCTCGCGGAGCTCGCCCAGGGCCTGAAGCGCCGCGGCGCCGTCGCGGGCTGCGAAGCGCTCCTCGGCGCGCACCCAAAGCGTCGTCCTCTGACGAAGTTGCTCGGCTTCTCGCTGTGCCAGGCGAAGCCGAGCGAGGCTCGCCGCGACGCGCTCTGAGGGCCGGCGGGCGTAGGCCTCTTCGTAGGCGCGCTCGGCCTCGTCCCAGCGCTGCTCGCGCCAGAGCGTGCTCCCGAGGTTGACCCAGGCGCCGACGAGGTCAGGCTCGTGAGCGAGGGCTTCTCGGTAGAGCCCGATCGCGTCTTGGCGCTCGCCTGCGGCGAGCGCGGCCGAGGCGAGGCGGAGGAGGGCTCGCGCGGGGCGAGGCTTCGGCGGGGGCCGCTTGGCTGGCGCGGGGGCTCGCTTGCGCTCGGGGCAAGTCGCGCTGTGTTGGCTGCGGACCTCGTCGCAGGAGTCACACCAGTAGGGCTCCTGGCCCGAGGCCCCGAGCGCAGAGAGCGCCAGCAAGAGCCACGCTAGGAGCCAGACGCGGATCACGAGTCCTTCCCTTGGGTCCAGGGCGGGCTAGCGATCGTCGTCAGGCGCGTGCGCGCGATATGGAGCAAGTAGAGGCGTCCTCCGTGGACGGCTATCGCGTCTGCTAGGTTTCGGCCGAGGTTCACGACGCGCTCGTCGAAGAGAGCCAGGAGTCGGTCGCCCCGCAGGACATAGAGGACCAGCGCCTCAGGGTCGAAGCAGAGCGCGTGGACCGGCTCTCGCCCCGGCAGCGCCATGACCCCCTCGACCCGCCGGTCTTCCCGCAGCAGATAGAGCTGGTCTTGGCTGGCGAAGTAGAGGTCCTCCCCCGCCGGCGCGAGGGCCGTGACCTCCCCCTCGAGCCGCAGCAGCTCCCGGATTCGGCCACGCCGGTCGCAGCTCAGGATCAGACCTCTGCCTTCGTCTCCGCCGTAAAGGAGCGCGCGATCACGTCCCCATGGGACGACACGGAGGCCCGGGCGAGGGAGCTCGCGGGCGGCGAAGAAGGCGCCAGCCTGCGGATAGCCGAGGCTCGCGCCTCGAACCGTGAGCAAGGGGCCGTCAGGGACACGAGCGCAGCCGGAGAGCCCTGAGAGCGAGGCGCTGAACACGCTCGCGCGGCTGGCGGCGTCGAAGAGGTTGCCCTCGACGCCGACCAAGACTCGCCCAGAGGGGTCGATCACGAGCTCAGCTCGAAGCGCGTGACCGGCCTCCTTAGCCAAGCGGGCGTGGGGCAGGAGCGCGCCTCGGAGGTCAGCGCGCAGGGGCTCGACCGCCGGTGTGGGGTGGCCGACCCAGTCTCTTAGGACGCCGCTCAGGGCCAGGGCCAGGACTCCGCCCGCAACCACTAGGGCTAGGACCGGGGCGCCCGGCCTGGAGCGTAAATCGGGGGGTGGCGAGGGATCCTCCACGTGAGCAGTCTTGCAGGTCGCTTCGCTCGGCGCCTGGTTCTAGAAGCCGGGCGGCGGGCCCACGACGGCGAGGGCAGTCACGAGGCCGACGCAGAGGGCCAGGCTGATAACGAGCATGGCCAGCCACTTCCCGGAGGTCGAGGCGCTCGGAGAGGTCGAGAGCTTCGGCCGCGCCTCGGGCTGGCGGAGGCTCGCGCGGGGTGCCTCGTAGGGCGTCGCCTCCTTCTCCACGGCCTAGAGGAGGATTCGGGAGCGGATCGTGCCTTCGATCTCGGAGAGGCGCTTGACGAGGTCGTCGGGGTAGTTGCGATCAATGTCGAGGACGACGTAGCCGACCTCGCGGGTCGTCTGGAGGTGCTGCGCGAGAATGTTGGCCTCGGCGTCGGCCAGGACGCGGTTCAACTCGCCCAAGACGCCCGGGCGGTTGCGGTGGACGTGGAGCAGGCGGTGAGCCTTCTCGGCCGGGCGGGCCAGCGAGAGGGCCGGGAAGTTGACCGCGCCCAGGGTCGCGCCTTGGTCGCTGTATTCGATCAGCTTGTGGGCGACCTCGAGGCCAATGTTCTGCTGGGCCTCGAGGGTGCTGCCGCCAATGTGGGGGGTCAGGATCACGTTCGGCAGCCCGCGGAGCGCGCTCACGAAGGGCTCCTGGTTGTTCTTGGGCTCGACGGGGTAGACGTCGACGGCGGCGCCGGCCAGGTGTCCACTCTTGATCGAGTGCGCCAGGGCCTCGATATCGACGACCGAGCCGCGGCTGGCGTTGATCAGGTGGCTGCCGGGCTTCATGGCGGCCATGACCTCCGCCGTGACCATGCGCTCGGTCGAGGGGTCGGCTGGGACGTGGAGGGTCAGGACGTCGACCTGCGGCAAGAGCTCCGCGAGGGAGTCCACCTGCTGAGCGTTGCCCATGGGCAGCTTGGGCTCGACGTCGTAGTAGAGGACGCGCATCCCGAAGGCCTCGGCCAGGATCGAGACCTGCGAGCCAATGTGTCCGTAGCCGACAATGCCGATCGTCTTGCCGCGGACCTCGTGGCTGCCCTTGGCGCTCTTGGCCCACTGGCCTTGGTGAGCGGCGGAGTTCTTGTCGCCTAGGCCGCGGTAGAGCATGACGGTCTCGGCCAAGACCAGCTCAGCCACGCTCCGGGTGTTGCTGTGCGGGGCGTTGAAGACCGGGATCCCCATTTTGGCGGCGGTCTCGAGGTGGACCTGGTTGGTCCCAATGCAGAAGCAGCCGATCGCGAACAGGCGTCGAGCGTGGCTCAGGACCTCCTCCGTCAGGTGGGTCCGGCTGCGGACGCCGATCACGTGGGCCTTGGCGATCGCGGCGTGGAGGTCCTCGCCTTGGAGCGAGGTCGTGAGGCGCTCGACGTGGGTGTAGCCGGCCTTCTCGAAGCGCTCAGCGGCGGTGGTGTGGATCCCCTCCAGGAGGAGGACGTGGATCTTTTCCTTGGGGTAGGAGAGGGTCTTGGTCACGGTGGCGGCCTCCACGGGGCCCTCGTGGCCCCACACAGGGGCGGAGCATACTGTGTGCCAAGCCCGGCGCCTCCCTCGGCGGAACTCGGTTTCCCAGGCCTCTGGCGGCCCGCGCCTTGGGGGAGGTCCTGGTCAGGCCCTGCGCTCGCGTCAGAGGCGGTCAGCCCTTAACGGTCCTCAAGGGACGAGGGACGGATCTCGAGGGTCAGGCCTTGCCAGAGAGCGCGAAAGTGGGTGATTCCCCAGCGTTCGAAGCCGATCCGCGGGTCGCCGATCAGCGCCACGCGCTCTTCTTCGCCGCTCCGGCCCGCGTCGAAGCCGTAGAACACGACGGCGTGGGCCTCGTCGGGGGGCCAGCCGCACTCCTCCTCCAGGACTCGGCGCAGCTCGGGGTCCTGGACTTGGTCGCTGAGGCCGACCCGAATCAGGCAGGGGGCTCGCCCGGCGAGCTCGTCTAGGCTCGGCCAGGCGTAGCGGACGCGGTGTTCTGGGCCGGCGGCCAGGGAGAGGCCGCGCCAGAGGGCGAGGGCGCCGGTTCCCTCGCGAGGGTGGGTCCAGCAGAGCCGTGCCAGGTCTGACTCGCTGGCTAGGGGCGCGATCCCCTGGGTGCGAAGGAGGGTCGCAGCGGCTGCGGCTGCACAGCTGGCGTCAGCGCTCTGGCGCACGACGGGGTGGGCAGGCTCGCCGAGGTCAGTCCAAGAGCTCGAGGGGAGGGGCTGGGG
>Ga0316202_10000424_pt1 | contig 48682 bp, 48 predicted proteins | sample 3monrhotite_MG_FD_204934 | JGI IMG/M metagenome (GOLD analysis project Ga0316202, IMG submission 204934) | Microbial mat bacterial communities from mineral coupon in-situ incubated in ocean water Damariscotta River, Maine, United States -... | ecosystem: Environmental > Aquatic > Marine >...
GGCCGCGCCATTGACTCACGTACCGACATCTACACATTGGGCATCATCCTCTACGAAATGTTTGTGGGTGCAGCGCCCTACACCGGCGACGAATCCATGGCCATCCTGTTTCAGCATGTGGAAGGCTTGGCAACCCCGCCGCGCAAAATCAACCCGGAACTGCCCGAGTCACTGGAGGCGATTATCATCAAAGCCATGGCTATCAATCCCGAGCAACGATTTCAGACTTTTGACGAATTGCGTAAAAAACTGGAAACCGTGCTGGAGGCGCTCTAAATGCCCAGAATCGACGCCTTCCTGAAGCTCGGCCGCGAGCAAGGTTGTACCGATATTCACTTTGCCGTCGGCAGGCCACCTTTATTACGCAATCTCGGCGACCTTATCCCCATCAAATATCGGGATCTCACCGATCAGGAACTGGAAAGCCTGATCTTTGAAATACTGGATAGCCACCAAAAGACCCGTTTTGAGGATGGCCAGGACATCGATTTTGCCTATCACAGTGATACTGTAGGACGATTCCGCGTCAGTCTGTTTCGCAAGGTAACCGGCATGGGTGCCGCCTTCCGGCTGGTGAATACCGACATCCCTTCTCTGCATGAGCTGGGCATGCCACCCATCGTCGAAAAATTTATCGATGCACACCAAGGGCTGGTGTTAGTCACGGGTGCCACGGGAACCGGCAAATCCACTACTCTGGCCTCCATGCTGGACCGGCTCAACCGTAACCGTCGGCTGAATATCATTACTCTCGAAGACCCCATCGAATACATTCACCACAGCCAGAAATCCCTGGTGGTACAACGTGAAATAGGCACCCATGTCGATACCTTTGCCAATGGCCTGCGCGCCGCTTTGCGCGAAGACCCGGATGTGATTCTAGTCGGTGAGCTGCGCGACCCGGAAACTATCATAATGGCCATGACTGCCGCCGAAACGGGCCATTTGGTGCTGGGTACCTTGCACACCACCTCAGCCACCAAAACACTAGACCGTATTATCGATGCTGCCCCCATCGAGCAAAAAGCCCAGGTCAGCAACTTTCTTGCCCAACATTTACAAGGAGTCATCAGCCAGAAACTGGTAAAAACCATAGATGGACGCGGGCGCAAAGCCATTGTGGAAGTGTTTGCCAACACCCCCGCCATCGCCAACCTCATCAGCAGCGGCAAGATTTTCCAGATCCCCTCCATTTTGCAAACCGGGCGTGACAAGGGCATGCAGACTATGGATCAGGCATTGCTGGAAGCACTGCAAAACAAGACGATTGATCCCGATGACGCCTACCTGCACGCCACCAACAAACAACAGTTTCAACGCTTTGTGACAGACCCAGATCTGCTACCGCAGATTGACCTGGCCGTCAGTTAAACGGATGAACACCATACCATGAGCCGCATCAACGCCTTTCTTGAATTGCTGATCAAACAAGCCGGATCAGACCTGCACTTGGTCTCTGGTAATCCACCGCGCATCCGCCTTTACGGCGAAATCCACCCGGTCAAGTATCGTGAACTGAGCGAAAACGAAACACAGAATCTGTTATTTGAAATCATGCCTGAACGGGTCAAACAAACCTTTGAACGCCTTGGTGGTGCCGATTTTGGCTACGAAATACCCGGAATATCGCGTTTCCGCGTCAACGTCTTTCGCCACCTCGGCGGTACTGGTGCCGTATTTCGCGCCATCCCCAGCGCCATCACCAGCCTGGACACCCTAAATATGCCGCCCGTGCTCAAAGCACTGGCCCGACAACGAAAAGGACTCATTCTGGTTGCAGGCCCCACCGGTTCGGGCAAATCCACCACCCTCGCGGCAATGATTGATTTCATCAATGCCGAACGCAAAGGCCACATCATCACCATCGAAGATCCCGTGGAACATGTACACATGCCCAAAGGCTGCCTGATCAGTCAACGCGAAGTAGGCGACCATACCGAAAGTTTCGCCTCCGCCCTGCGCTCTGCCCTGCGCGAAGACCCGGACGTTATCCTCGTCGGGGAAATGCGCGACCTGGACACCATCAGCCTGGCAGTCACCGCAGCAGAAATGGGCATTCTGATCTTGGCGACTTTGCATACGAATGGAGCTGCAGCCGCCATTGACCGGATAATTAATGTTTTCCCTCCTGGCGAAGAACCCTACATTCGTGCCATGCTATCAACCTCGCTGTGTGGCGTTATCTCGCAACAGCTAGTAAAAACAGCGGATAATCGCGGCCGACTTGCAGCCGTGGAAACTCTGATTAATAATTCGGCTGCATCCAACATTATCCGTGAAGGTAAAACTGAACAATTAGAAAATGTAATACAGGGCGGTGCCCTGCAAGGCATGCAAAATATCGATACCGCACTGCGCCGCTTACTCGACGAAAAATTGATCACCGGTGAAGAGGCCTATCGAAAGGCTCGGTTGAAATTGAACTTCGAACAATATAGGGAACAAGATGAGTCAACCAATCCAGCGTCAGCCAACAAATTCCAATAACGTCACTGCCCTTCCCGAATTGGACAAAACACGCCCCGTACCACCAAAGCACGAGCCATTGACACAAACACCACCAACCAATGTTGCCCAACCAGAGCGCAAGCTGATTCTCACTCTGGAAGGTAGAATTCTTCGTGAATTTTCCATCGGCGACCACAACCTGAGCATCGGCCGCAAACACGGTAACGATATCCAGTTAAACGACCTAACCCTGAGTGGCCGCCATGCACTGATTTCCAGCATTCCCGATTATGTCTTCATCGAAGACTTGGGCAGCACCAATGGCACCCTGGTTAATGGCAACCATGTGAAAAAAGTCGCGCTTGAGCATGGTGATGTTATCCAGGTTGGTCACCATCAGCTTACCTACGTGTATGAACTGGAAACCCGCTACGAACCCACCATGTTTGTAAAAGCAGAACTGGATGAAACACAGTTTATTTATGGTGAGGAAATCAATCAGTCACTAGTCACCGGCCTCGCCCTGGGTGGCCTGCGCACCATTAATGGACTGACCCCAAAACCCGTCATGGAATTACGCAAAACCTACAACACCATCGGCTTTCAAGGCAAACGCATGGCACTGATCACGCGCGGCTCCGAAGGCTACAGCATCACTTCAGTGATTGCTACCCACAGCCGTCGGGCCAGTGACGTTCCACATATCAATGGAAAAGAACTGGGCACCGAACAGCTTTTATTAAATGAAGGTGACATCATCAACATCGTCGGATTTGAAGTGCAATTTTATTACCTGAGTTGAAAGTATTGTTGATCACATAAACCCGGCTCGGCCCTCATCGACACGCCCCGCCACAACTCATCTAGCAAGGAACCTGTCTGCATGAACAGTAAACTCATCCTCACACTAGACGGTGAAATCATCGATGAATATCCGCTGGAGACTGAAACATTCAGCATTGGTCGTAAACACACTAATGACGTCCAGCTCAATGACCTAACGATGAGCGGTCACCATGCGCTGATCAGCCGTATCCAATCAAGTCAAACCTTTATTGAAGATCTTGGCAGCACCAATGGCACCCTGGTCAACGGCAATCACGTCAAAAAAATGGCGCTGAAACACGGCGACATTATCCAGATGGGCCATCATCAATTCACCTTTCTCAACGAAGGCGGCGCACAATATGAACCCACCATGTTCATCAAAGCCGAACTGGATGAAACCCAGATGGTACTACCTGAATGGGAGTCTCGCGAAGAAAGTATTAAAGGACAACCACTGGCCGGCCTGCGAACACTCAACGGTCCGCTGGCACGCGCTGTAATGGAACTACGCAAACCATTCAGCACTATTGGTTTTCAAGGCCATAAAATGGCACTGATCAGCCGAGGCCTGGACAACTACACCATCAGCCCGGTAGCCGCCACCAAAAGCCGCCGTTCATCAGCCCATGCCCTACTTAACGGCGAAGAACTCGGCCCAGCCGCCGTCACCCTCAGATCGGAAGACATCATCAGTATTTCTGGTTTTGAAGTTGAATTTTATTTTATCCACTAAAGAATATTTACAATACAAAACACAGCCAGAATGTGTCGATATACCCATAGCGATTAAGACTTAAGCACTGATTGAATGGCAGATAAAACCGCTGAATCAACACACTCGGCTTATATCAGCATGTTAATTACGTATTGTACCCAACAAAAATTCAACAGCATGGTAACGATCAGAAAAGCAATATCCAATGACGGAGCTGAGCTTGTCAAGTTGTTTAACGCACTGGATCAAGAAACTGAGTTTATGTTAATGGAGCCAGGAGAAAGGAAACTGTCTGTTGGAGAGCAGGTGGGAATTATAAATGCGTCATCAAACTCCAAGTCCAAAGCGTTATTTGTCGCCAGTGAAGAAAATGTCATTGTAGGTTTTCTTGGTGGCAGCGGAGGTACAGCCAACAAAAATAAGCACTCTATCCATATTGCGATGGGTATACTAGCTCCATTCTGGGGAAAAGGAATTGGCGGCCAACTACTCCAGACTTTCATTGCCTGGGCAACAGAAAATCAATTTCACCGAATTGAACTTACCGTTATAGAAAACAACACCAAGGCCCGGTCGCTCTATAAAAATACAGGCTTTGAAACCGAAGGTATAAAGCGAGATTCACTTAAGATTAATGGTCATTACGTTAACGAACATTACATGGCAAAATTGATATAGCGCAGGATGACTGCCGTGGAAACGCGATAAAACTAAAGGTTTCCAAAAACCCGCAGATGGAACTTCACTCCACGCGCCCGTAAAAGCGCGACCAACATACAGAGTTCTGAAAAATAGAGGGTACAGCTTTCCCTTTCTCGATACCAGAGAACCCAGCATTTTCTCTCCACGCTAGACACATTCATCAATCACATTGAGCGGCACTCTGTCTTCATTTTTTATGCTGGCATTATGCACAGCAATTATTACCATCCACAAATGCAATCGGAATATTTTCCCACTTTGAGGTGTTTCCACTATTCAATATCCCGGTCATATTCCAATATTCCGCCAGAAACAAATTGCACAAAAAAACAAACAAATTAAAATAAAAAATGCCCTGTGTGGTATCCCTAAAGTGACTTATTTGCCACACACAATATCCCGTAGCCATTGAACCTAGATTCCTCAGTTGACCGCTCGCATTAGAGGGTAACTAACTGTTTGGTAAATAATTACAGTCGATTCATCTTTTCACCCAACAGGTGAGTCCCGCTACGAGCTGAATTGCACGTTTGCGGCGGCGTATCTCTGCGTTGTAACTCCTTAGAATAGCGGGCTATTCCGCGTCGTTACGCCTTGATCTACACCACCGCAATCGCACACTTCAACTCGTCCAACTGAGGATTCTAGGTTGAATGAAAAACACTCATGACAAATAAGCATGGTGAAATAAGGCATTGATTATTTTGTAGATTTGCTGGAGGATTTGGCAAATCCGAGGATAATTAGCGAACAAATAACCAGGTTCTGGCGGGGTTATCCTTCACATTGGGGTCCATTAACGTTAGGCATTTTTCGGGTTCTTTTGAAACAACCAACAAAGAGGAGGAATTATGTATATTAGCGATGTTAGAAAAAGTACCGGGCCATGGCCCATTTTTTTGGTTGTTATAGCGTTACTAGCGTTTAACGGTTGTACGGTTAAGTTCGTTGCAGACTATGATGCTACAACGTATGAGGAAATTCTTCGAGTGGGTAAAGAAGTTGATAAGTTTTATGGGGATTTTTTAGAGGAAGACGAAGCCAATAGAAGTTATCAAAAATACTCGGAAAGATATGTAGAATTAGAAACTGAGATGAGGTCTCTTTACACTAGAAATAAATCTAGACCTCTAAATGAAAAATCTACGAAGATATCAGATTCAATTCTCGGCCTATGGTTGAAATATAAGAGAAATCATAAGAAAAATGATGGATATAAATCAGGGCCAGCAAAACTAGATAGAAAAAGGTTTGGGCGTCTCTTTGTTTCGGCAGCTAGCGCTGAAGCAGCTAAGAACTTAGATCCAGATGATAAAGATAGCGCAAAAGAAAGTAAGAAAGACGCTAAATAAAATCCATAGGAGACTACCAGATAGGGGACTACTAGTATGTCATTTGATATAGATACAACTATTACAGGTATGATCAGCGCGATTTCCGAGGTTATACCAGGAGACTGGGAGGGTGTTAAGGATTGCGTTGAAAAAGCTCTCAAAGAAGAAAAAGAAGCTCTTTCTGATATAGCAGCAGCTAGGCTTGCGGGGGATATCAACGATGAGGAAATGAAGTCCCAGCTAGAAGATGAAAAAGTGGCATTAGAAGCGGCATTTTTAGCATGTCAGGTAAAAGCTAAGGTTATGGCGCAAAATGCGGCAAATGCCGCAATTACAGTGCTAAAAAACGCTATAAAGGCTACCATCTAAACTGAGAGAGTAGAGGAGCCGGTCACCCAGACTCCCCCCTCGTTAGAAGCCAGCGTGCCCTATTTGGCACTAGGCTCAAGACAAAACCCTTCACGCAGCTAAAGAACCGTAAAGAGAGTGATATATTTTCACTCGCGGCAATGGAAACAAACGCATGAAATGTAATAGTTTAGACTTAATCTGACACCTGACTTGAAAAAGTGAAGGTTACCGGTTTTGATGGAAGTGCGAACTTTCAATTAAAACCACATAGAGGTAACACTCATTATTAATAGTAACGAACTCTAGCTCTTCTGAAGAAGAAGAGAAGGGGTTAGGCCTGCATATTTGCATTTCCTCCATGGCTAGCAATAACGCATGCCTGACCCTGTTTTCTGATATAGAACAAAAAATCATTGACTCTGACACGATTGATTGGGCCTCATTGATTGTGGTAACAAGAAGGAGACAAATATGGAAATAACAACTGCTATCTTAATTGTATTTTCTCTAGCTCTTCTGTGGCTAAACTTCCTTGCATCACTGGCAATAAGGCATGACCACATACTAGAGAAAGTGCAAGTAATAGGGCAGTTGTTGTTTGTTTGGCTGATTCCTTATTTCGGTGCAGTGTTTGTATTAAAGTTGGTTTATGAGCATTCACCGGAAGCTATTCCAAAAGCTTGGATTCCGTGGCCATTTAAAAATATTGTTTTTGGCGTACCAATAAGAAATAGAGGTGGCGAAGGTGGCATAGAGATTGAGCCAACCGGTTCGAGAAGTAATTCAAATCGTGATAATCATAGTGATTCTGGTGGTGATAGCGGTGGCGGTGGTGGCGGTGGAGATTAACAATCAATTACTTTGCCCTCATTGATTACCAACTCCACACCCTGCTGGCGATATTCTCCCATAACATGAGGCCTTTTTCCTCTCTGCACACCGCAACGGCAGAGCCTTTTCGTGTCTCGCTACCAAAGGCGGTAGTTTATCCAGATTTAATTATAACAAGCCGCCCCGTTCAATACTGTTACAATCAGCGATCATGTCAACTTGACTTCATTACTGGCTGAGAAAATTCAAATATTTTAGCGGTGAAACTGATTGAATTCTTGCAATTTCCTGAAATAATGGCCATATAAAATATGACACACCAATCCACGACATTAGGCAAGTAAATGCTCAATACATTGGCAACACTTCTTAAGGTACTCAATTCCGAAACCCGGCCTAGCCAAATTAGCCTGGCATTGGCGTTTGCGATGATTATCGGTTTTACACCCTTATTCAGCTTACATAACCTGCTGGTCATTTTGTTAGTGCTGGTCATCAGAGTCAACCTTGCAACATTTTTCCTCGGCTTTGCTTTATTTTCGGGTATTGGCTATTTGCTTGATCCACTGTTCCATGAATTTGGCCAACTTGTACTAAGCAACGAAGCCATGCAATCACTCTGGGTAAGCTTGTACAATTCCACTGTCTGGCGGTTGGCGCATTTCAATAATACGATCGTCATGGGCAGTTTACTCATCTCCCTTGCGTTATTCGCTCCAGTTGTATTGGCAGCCAATTATTTAATTGCCAAATATCGAACGTCACTACTACAGTGGGTAAACAAAATTAAAATTGTACAGATTATAAAAGGCTCGAAACTGATTACTGTTTATAGGTCACTAACAAGGTTGGGCAGCTGATGAAAAACTGGATACGCTGGCCTGGGTTCCTAGCTTTTTTATTGTTTACCATTTTATTGGTGGGAGGGCTCTATTTTTTCGCCGAGACTTTATTAAAAGCAGCCATTGAGCATACCGGTACCAAAGTGGTCGGCGCCAAAGTGGAGCTTGACCATGCCGACATAACAACTTCACCACTCGGTCTTGAATTACACAACCTACAAGTCACTAATCCTGAAGACCCAATGGTCAATGCCGTGCAGATAGGTCGTATCAAGCTTCATATGCACACACTAGCGTTATTAAGACGAAAAGTCATCGTTGATGAAATGCACGTAGAAAAAGTCAGGCTAAACACTCAACGCACCATCTCCGGTGCAATTGCCGAAAAACCGATTAAAGAACCCAGCTCGGAGACAAACGAATCATTCGATTTTCCCATGCCCTCCGTTGAGATGCCTGATGTAAAAGATATCTTGGCCAAAGAAACACTTGAATCAGAAAAAATAGTTGATAAGGCTCAGATCAATATCGATAACTCAAAAAAAAAATGGGATAAAAAAATACCTGAATTACCTGACAAGGCCAAATTTGCTGCTTACAACGACACGCTAAAATCAATCACGCTGGTTAAAACGGGTAATAAGCTAAAAGACCTGAAAGCCCTGTCCATTGCTGTTGATGAACTAATAACGATAAAGAAAAACGTACAATCAGACCTCGATCAATTAACCAGTGCAGGCAAGGAATTGCGTGAAGACGTCAACCTTATAAAAAATGATATCAAGGCTATATCACAAGCATCCTCAAACGATATTGCACGTTTGACGCAAAAATATTCTCCGTCGTCATCCGGTTTGTCCAACATCAGTCGTTTATTATTCGGTGAAACGGTGACTCAATGGAGCAGTGTCGCAATAGACTGGTACAAGAGGTTGGCTCCCAAATTGTTGAATACCACAACATCAAAACAACATGAAGAAGAACACGTGCCGCGCCACAAAGGCATCGATATTAAATTTAAGGAACACACTCCGCTACCTGATTTTTTAATCAAATCCACGCGTGTTTCGTTAGAACTGGAATCAGGTAATATGAATGGTGAAATCACAGATATTTCGTCAGACCAGCAGATACTCGGGCGCCCGTTGACTTTTCTATTTGACGCGGAGAAGATGGATAACCTCAATAAATTAACATTCTCCGGAAATTTCAATCATATAAACCCCGATGATTCAATTGATACTGTAAATTTACACCTGACTGGCTACAAAGTCAGTCACTTTACTGTCTCACAAAGTCAATCATTCCCTCTTTCCCTCGATAGCGCAGTGGCGGACATTGTGTTAGACGGTGAGCTAAAACAAGGTAAGCTAAATGCAAACTTGGCATCACAAGTGAAGTCAGCAAACTTTGTTATGCCTCCAAATACCCCCTTAGACAAAAAAACCGGCAAGTTCACCAAAACAATCGGCGAGGCCTTAAAGAATGTCAAAACCTTTGATGTTACGGCTGGCTTACGAGGGACAATAAAAAATCAAGATATTGATATCTCGTCAAACCTGGATACGGTAATTAAAAATGCCATGAGCGCACAATTCAAACAAAAAGCACAAGTATTTGAAAAAGAACTCAATAATAAAGTCGAGAAAAAAATAAAAAGGCTGACTGAAAAGCTTGAGTCACAACTGGGAAAATTTAGTGGCATTCAGCAAAATATGGATTCCAAGAAAAAGAATGCTAAGGAAAGCATCAAAGCCATTGACGCTAAAATAGATTCATTTAAAAATGAAAAAGAAAGTGAATTAAATAAAGAAATCCAGTCAGTAAAAGATAAAGTCAAGGATAAACTGAAAGATAGACTGAAAGACAAATTTAGATAGTTGCAGTAAGATGCATTATTTACGCAAACAGGAACACGGACGACGTAACAAAACCAAAAAATTAGAGGGCACTCAAAATACTCTGCCTAACCTTGCCCAGACGCCCCAAATAACAATTACGGGCAATACATCTGTGTTACCGATGCTACTCTTGTTTGAATTTTTTGACCTGGAAAGCTGATAGCTCGATTACCTCGGCTCAATTTACCTGATATCCCATGCCTAGATAGTACATACAATGAAAATATTGGGGAAATTATCAGAAACTGTTTACGTGAAAGTTATCGAGAACGGTTATCTTGTAACAATCAGCAACAGCCCAAAAGAAGTAAGATTCAATTCATCAACTCCCTTTACGACTCAAAGGCTTGCTATTGGTGAATTTACCCCAGCCGAAATATTACTAAAAGAAATTCTTAAAAAAACAGCGCGCAGTCTTTTTCAAGCCTCACCAATAGTTATCATTCATCAAATTATTAAAAATGAGAATGGTTTGTCAGAGGTTGAAAATAGAGTATTACGAGAGTTAGCGCTTGGAGCAGGCGCAAGGAGTGTGTACATTTGGCAAGGGCGTCATCTGACCAAAGATGATATCAGTAATGAGATTTATAAAAAAATCACCTAAACATGCGGTGGCCTATAACCCCGCAGCCCTCCCAAAAATTATCTTGCTCGTCTACTCAAAACGCTGCGCATCAGGTTTCGTATCATTGTTCACAGATGATATATTCTCTATTTCAGCCCCACTAGTAAGGCCTATTTGTTTCAGAAATAATTGATACCCTGCTTCTTTCACCACCTGTTGATACATGGCATTGACGTTGACTGGAAAGCGGCTCTCAAATCCTGACATTTCACGATATTTTCCTACATCAATTCTATCCATCATTTCACGGTCAGTGAAACCTTGGGCGTAATATTTATTGACTTCATTATATAAAACTTCCAGGTAGTTGCGCATATAATTCAAACCAGATTTATCTGTTATGGGACCATGTCCAGGTATGACATGCGCAATATCAAGCTGCATCAGCATATCTAAAGCTTGTGCATTTCCCTTGGTGTTTGCGTGCTGGAGCCCTGGTGTGCGTTTATTGAAAAAAACATCACCGGTTACAATTGTTTTTAGCTCAGGAACATAAACCAGCAAATCGCCGTTGGTATGTGCATGTTGTGGGTGTATAAATTCAAAGGTTAACCCACCGATATTAAGTTTTTCATCACCATTCACCAGCGTATTGGGTAAGACTGCTTTGGTGTCGGCATGCGCACCCTGAGTCATATTATTCAATCTTTTGATAGCTCTGTTTGAAGTTTTCTTCGCCATCGCTTTCATCTTGGGATGAGCAATAATTTTAGGCTGTGGCGTTAACTCAGAAAAAGCTTGGTTACCTAACCAGTGATCGGGATGAAAGTGGCTATTAATCACATGAGTTACGGGTTTGTCAGTGATCTTCTTGATCTCACGGATCACCATACGTCCAATTCTAACCGAACTCCCCGGGTCAACCACCACCACGGATGAACGTGTGATGAAAAATGTAATATTGGAGTTAAAACCTTGATTTTTGACCGTTTGTTGATTCAAGTCTCCGATCAAAGCATACACTTGTTCGTTGATTTTATGCAGGTTTGGGTTCGTTAAGCTTGGCACATCAGCCATCGCCTGGCCACCGTTTAAGAGCAGTGTGGCCGATAGAGCCAGGACTTTAACCGTATTGGATATAGCCAACCTGGTTTTTTTCATTTTTTCTTCCTGATACTGAAAAGTACATCCGCGTTGCTGTATTTATCATTCCATTTCTCAACAAGATTCATAAGTATTGGCTTATTCCGCAAATTCAATCTCATCTTGAATGGCATTTATTCCGGCTTGAGCACAGGCTCCATCAATACTATCTTTTTCTGATTTTCCAGGCGGGGCACCTGAAACACCAATACCGCCAATGATTGAACCCTGATGACGGATTAGCACACCACCACCAACAAGCAGTGCACCCGGGTTATGCTGCACCTGATTTGGAATACTTCCATCTTTTAATAAAGCAGCTAAATCTGCTGTTGATTGGCGAAAACTATTCGCTGTCCAGGCCTTCCTAATCGCAGTCTCTGTTGTATGCGGCCCAGCAAATCTGTCTCTAAGATAGGCTTGAAGATTACCGCCTCTATCTACAACCGCAACAGCTACCGAATATCCTTTTGCTCTACAATCTTTTATAGCTTCCCATACTGCTTTAGATGCTAGCTTAAGAGATAGTGTTTTAACGGTATATAATGCGGCCTCCTCTTTCGCGTAGAGTAAGTTAGAAAATAAGGCCAACAAGATAATAATCAATAATTTATTTTTCATCTTTTTATCACGGTGTGATTTAAAGTAAATATTATTACATATGGCATATCAATATATTATCCCAAAAAAGACAAATACCATCGTGAAAAAGACAAACGCCTAAATATCTTTATTCTTATACTCTCTTGGCTTAAGACCGGTCACACTTTTGAACATATGTGTAAATGCACTACAGTTAGCGTATCCCAAACTAATTGAAATGGTAGTAACTGAATCGCCTGCTTTTAAACGTTCAACAGCATGAAAAACTCTAACCCTATTACACCACTGTGTATACGACACGCCGGTTTGTCTCTTAAAAATACGTGCTAAATTTCGCCCACTTGCACCACATTTTTTTCCCCATTCATCCAATGAAAATTGAATTGATGGGTTATCAAGTACAACTTCACATAATTTGGAAAGTTTTGGGTTGATTGGCATTACAATTGGACAAGTTTCGTATTTCATTTTCCTTAGGTTGTCGAGTAAAACGTCATTAATCCTAGATTCTGGGGAATTTGGTAAATATGTATTACCGAATAACACTGATTCGTGGATTAATTCTTTAATAAGCGGTTTCATTTCAACGACACCTGAAGATAAAGGTACGCTTTTGGCCGTTGTTGGATCTAGATATATGGAGCGATATTCAACAGCCTCTCCAGCATAGACTTCATGAAAGGCACCAGACTGAATCCATATTGCATTTCCAGATGAAACAGTCCAGCACCTGCCGTCAACTGTAACTTTTATTCTCCCGCTGGAGATACACAATAGCTGACTTCTAGAGTGATGATGTAATGGTATTACATGAGGCTCGTCAATAGTTGCAGCGTTTGTTAATAAACGACGACTCGGATCGTATATTTCTCCTTCGGGAGAAGCGGAGAGTTTAAGCATAGAAATACTCCCTCTAGACTAGTTGAAAAAGCCTAATGCCGCGCATAACCGGATGGCCGTAGCGAGGCTTACTTTGTACTACCGTCGCGTAGGAAAACAAAGCAAGCACTTAAATTCATCAATGAGTCTATCAAGGCCATTAAAACTCAATAAAATGTTCCCGATAATGTTTCAACTCATTAATGGAGTCTCGCGTATCATCCAATGCCAGATGACGGGAGTCTTTTTTAAAGCTTTTTGCGACGTCCGGTGCCCAGCGTGTGGCCAGTTCTTTGAGGGTACTGACATCCAGGTTACGATACATAAAAAAGCGCTCCAGCTCGGGCATGCAGCGCGCAAGAAAACGACGATCCTGACAAATACTGTTGCCACACATGGGAGATTTACCTTTAAGTACATATTGCTGCAAAAAGGCAATGGTTTGCTGTTCGGCTTCAGATTCGGTGATATTGCTGTTTTTTACCCGCTCTGTAAGACCCGATCCTCCATGTTGTTTGGTATTCCATTCGTCCATGCTCGCCATAATTTCATCACGTTGATGAATTGCCAACATGGGACCTTCGGCCAATATATTCAGCTCGCTGTCGGTAACGATGGTGGCAATTTCAATAATGACATCGTTCTGAGTATCCAGCCCGGTCATTTCCAAGTCAATCCAGATCAGGTTTTTTGCGTTGGGTATTACAGTATCGGGCATGGCCATCCTCTCGCAGAGTTATTACATTTGGCGACGATACTATCAGAGCTGCCAATAAAATTGGGGTCATTCTCTTCTATTTTCTCCGCACTCTCGCCACAATCTGCAACAAAATGTCGGATATATCCCGTCGTAGTTGCGATTCAGGTTTTCTGCCACACTCTCAACAAATATGACGTACACTGAAAACCTCAAACGCCACCGGTATATTTCGTTCACCCCATTTACAGGTATACTGCGACAAGTGCCATTAAGATATATCCGCCTAGCAATAACGGCACTAAAATGGGTATTGAAAGCATAACAGTGGTAACTGATATGACAACTAAAACACTTGCATTCATTGTGGCGGCAGCCTTTTCGCTGACAACGGCATGGGCCGCTGACCGTGCTCCGAATGTCGCTCACGGTAAAATATTGCACAATAAAAACTGCACGGGCTGCCATGACAATCGCTTGTACACTCGCCCTAATCGCATTATTCATACCTTTGCGGATTTGCATGCGCGGGTGCAGTTTTGTGATGCGGCGGCTAATGCCAATTTTTCATTGGATGATCTCAACGACGTGGTGGAATACCTCAACACCCATTTTTACAAATTCAAGCAATAATCCAGCAAACTAACGATGTCCAGCCTTACTGAACAAACCTGTAAACCTTGCGAAGGTGGTGTCAAACCTCTGAACAGCCATGATGCGCACACCATGCTGGAGAAATTAAGTGGCTGGACTCTCAGCGATAATAACAAAACAATTCGGCAGGATTTTCGTTTCAAAAATTATTATCAAACCATGGCCTTCGTCAATGCCGTGGCCTGGGTTGCCCATCAAGAGGATCATCATCCAGATATGGAAGTGGGTTATAACCATTGCCTGATTCAATACACGACCCATGCTATTAGCGGGTTGTCACAAAATGATTTTATTTGCGCTGCCAAAATCGACATGTTACTCAGCGCCAATAACGGAGCCCATGGCCAAACGTAAACTCACCCGCCGCCAGGAATGGCGCGCGGAAAAAATCCAGGCCGAACGCCTCACCCGCTCCCAAAAAAAGAACGCCCGCCTTGCTGATGAGCTACAAGGCAGTGAGCTTGGCCCGGAACAACCAGGGCGCATCATTACCCGCTACGGCGCGCAAGTCGATCTCGAAGACAACCAACAGAAACTACACCGCTGCCTGTTACGTCGAAATCTACCACCGCTGGTGTGTGGAGACCGCGTGGTCTGGCAGGCTGGGCCCAATCATACCGGCGTGGTGGTGGCTATGGAGCCACGCCACAGTTTGCTCGAACGACCGGATGCCGATAACCAGCTCAAACCGGTAGCGGCCAATATCAATCAAATTCTGGTGGTAGCTGCACCGGAACCCGCGCTCGATGTCGATCTTATCAATCGCTATTTTGTGGCGGCAGAAATGACCGGAATACCGCCGGTGCTGATCATCAACAAAATTGATCTGCTCAGCGACACGGCCCTTGCCAAATTGAAGAGCCGCTTTCAGGCCTATGAAGATATCGGTTACGGTGTGATCTATGCCACCACCAAACGCGCACATGGACTGGATAATTTGTTGGCATACCTGCGAGATAAAACCAGTATTTTCGTCGGCCAATCCGGTGTCGGTAAATCTTCGTTAGTCCAGGTGTTATTGCCTGAAGAAGAATTGCGCGTTAACACGTTATCTGAGAGTAGCGGCGAAGGACGCCACACCACGACAACCACACGGCTGTACCATTTTTCCCATGGCGGTGAACTCATTGACTCCCCTGGCGTTCGCGCTTTTCGGCTGGGACACGCCAGCATGGCGCAAATTACCGAGGGCTTTCGGGAATTCCACCCTTACCTTGGCCAGTGCCGTTTCAGCAATTGCCGTCATGATGTTGAGCCTGACTGCGCCTTGCAGGCAGCGATCAGCACCGGGAAAATATCCAGGGATCGTTTTGCAAGTTACCAGCGTATTATTAATGGGACAAATTTTTAACGCTAAAAAGCAATAGCCGAAATAACATGCTTGAAAAATATGTGACGGCCACTACACCAAACCCGCAAAGCAAGGCTATACTTGAGTCTCCGGTAGCTTGTGAAAAAAGCCACAAGTTATTGAGAGCGATATGGGTATAGTCAGTACCTGCGGTCAACAAAAGTCAGGAGCAGTAAACATGCCGAGAACCCAACACCCGAGCTGGAAATGCATTATTACGACGGTGGCAACTCTTGCCCTGTCCCCAGCAACCTGGGCCGGTAATGATATCAACGCTATCGGTGACCTCAACCAAAGCCTGTTCAAAGACCTGACCGCTGACCTCGGCGCCGCGCTCAGCTACAAAGCCATTCGGCCCGCCGAGCCTCTGGGCAGCCTGGGTTTTGATATCGGCTTTGAAGTGAGCAGCACTTCTCTGGAAAGTTCTGCTTTGGAAACCGCGACCAGCGGCGAGGCAACCTCCAGTCAGTTACTGGTTCCCAAATTACACGTTAGCAAGGGCCTGCCTTTCGGTTTTGATGTCGGCGCGTTTTACACGTCTGTGCCTTCCAGCAATATCGGGCTGATCGGTGGCGAACTCAGTTATGCCTTGCTCGAAGGCGGCATGCTCAGTCCGGCCGTTTCCATTCGTGGTACTTTTTCACGACTGACCGGTGTAGACCAACTGGATTTGACCACCAAAGGGCTAGAGTTGTCAGTCTCCAAGGGTTTTGCCTTTTTCACGCCCTATGCCGGTATCGGTCAGGTGTGGATCGACAGTGAAACCAATGTGGGATTGGATGACGAGAACCTGACCAAAAACAAATATTTTCTTGGCATTAACTTCAATTTAGGTTTGGTTAATTTCGCCGCAGAAACAGAGCAAATGGGCGACAACAGCTCTACCAGTGCCAAAATTGGCGTGCGTTTTTAACCTGGCTAAAGTGTCATTAACGCAGAGAAAAATACTGAGAATTTCAGGTTAAGCAAAAACGTAATTACTCAGTCTGAGTTTCAAAATGTACAGTAGCTGCGCAGATTGCCTTTGATTGATTCGAGAAGAAGGAAAAAACGCGGAATTTACAGGTGTAAATGAGCACTTTTGACGCCGTCATCGAGTCAATCAAAGGTAAGCAGAGCCGTTACGCAAAAACATCGATCCCGGCAAGTACACTGCTCAATTCAAACCGCTGTTCTTGCGTAGCCACATTATTATATTCCATCACTGCGCGTTGTGCTGCCGCCCCGCTATTCAACCTGCTTGTTTGCACATTATTACCGAGTAAATCACCAACGCCTTCACGTTGACGTGCCAACGTCAGTGCGCGTGATGTATCAGCATTGTTCGCAACATTAACGGAAGCATCGGCAGAAGCAACAGGCGGCAAGGCACGTGCATTAACTGTCGAAGATACACCGGCATGCTCATTGGAGGACGGCTCAACAGCTGGCTTACGCGCTGTCGGCAGCGCTATTGCTGATCCTGAGCTGGGAACAAACCCTGCGTTAGCGGAAGAAATTTGCATTGGTACCGTTCATCCCTGACAGGTATAGCTTGAAAACATAATTGTGTTACAACACGGCCTTGTCAAGATTCCGCGCTTTATTTAAACCTTGGGCACGCGACAGGTTTTTTGCGTCGAGTAAGTCTGCATCACGGAAATTGGCGCCACGCACATCGGCCCCATTAAAATCAACCCCTCTAAGGTTAGCACCTATCAGGTTCGTCGCCACCAAGCGTGCCCTGATCAGTATACTCTTCAGCAAAATCGCTTCATTCAGTTTGGCATCACTAAAATCCGTGCCAGTAAAATCCCCCCGGGTGAGTACCGCCTCGCGCAGGTCTGACCAGGCAAAACTGGAATTAACCGCCGTTATATTAAATAAATTGGCCTCGCGCATATCAGCTCCGGTCAGGTTGACCTCACTAAGATTAGCCCCTCGCAACAAGGCCTTTTTCAGGTTGGCCTCCTGCATACGGGCACCAAACAAATTAGCGCCACGCAGGTCGCAGCCTTCCAGGCTGGCATCCACAAATTGGGCACTGGTTAACAGGGCTTCGCTAAGAATCGCCGAGTCCAGATTAGCTCGCGTCAGATTAGCCGAGCCCAGGTCTGCTGCACGCAGGTTGATACCGCTCAAATCCGTCCCTTCCAGGTTAGCACCACGCAAAATAGTGTTACTCAGATCCGAGCCCTGAAAGTTGACTTCGCGCAAATCCAGACCACTGAGGTCGGTGGCTCCCAAATACACATTCACAAACTGCGCGTCATACAAAACGGCATCTTTCAATTTAATCCCCTGCAATAGCGAGCGATTGAAAATAGCGCCTTGCAAGTTGGCTCCCGATAAATCTGCGCCGTTAAGGTTTGCGCCGGTAAAATCCACTCCGGTGAGATTGGCTCCGCGGAAGTCCACTTCGCGCAGATCGACCTCCACCATAATCGCTCCGGTCAAATCGGCCTTGTCGAAACGCGCCCTCAGGAAACGGGCATTGCGGAAATCCGTTCTGGCCAGATAGGCCTGGGTAAATATAGTGGTTTGAAAATTAAAATTACGCAGTTCGAGACCGGCAAGGTTTTTGCCCGCGAAGGTGATGACCTTGTTTTTATCCCGTCCGGCAAGAATACGCACCAAATCCAACTTGGACATAGGCTTGGCAAATGCAGCAGCATTATTGTCTTTGGTCGGCGCACGACTGCAACCCGCCAAAGCAATAACCAGCAACGAAAGCATCAGAAAAATAATGTAAATCCGGTTCGTCTTTACAACCATTCAGTTTTCCGTATTTTGTAGTGTTTCGGGCTATTATCTGAAACCTAGACATCATGTACTGGCGCCAGCAAGAAACCCTTGCTCACCCATCAGTGTGGCACTGTAACATTTATGCAAAACCCCCACTTAGCCTATCGGACTTTTTTCCAGGTAACTTTATCGCGCAAATACACCGGCAGGGCTTGTTCTGCATTCACTCCCTGCCCGGCTTCGTAACCCGCTACCCCGAGTAGCGCCACATCTCGGGCATGGGGGAAAGCCGAGCCATTCCACGATGTTACCTGTCCCTCACAGCGCGCCAATAACACGGCTTCGTAAGCCATCCAGCCCGCTCCTGCACCTTGCCAGTCATTGCCTGGAGGGCACGGTACATCACTGGGAGATGAGACACATTCCTCACCAATCCGCTCCATCAGGCCCGCAGCGTTGCTCCGGTAAGCACCCCAGTAAACTTCACCCATACGCGCATCCAACGCTGCCAGCACCCGCTCTCCTCTTACCCCTTGAGCTAACGCCGCCAGCGTCGAAACCGGCACCACCGGCAGATCCATAGCAAAGGCAATGCCTTGAGTCACACCCACAGCAATGCGCACACCGGTAAATGCACCAGGGCCACGACCAAAGGCCATCGCATCCACTTGCGAGATCGCGATGCCCGCCTCTGCCATGAGTTCGTCGATCATCGGCAGAATAAGTTCGGTGTGAGCACGTGGCGCGATTTCAAAGCGCTCGCACAGTTCACCGTCAATGGACAGCGCTGCCGAGCAGGCGTCGGTGGCAGTTTCGATGGCCAACAGTTTCACGCGTTTGTCACCTCGCGTTTTTGCTCATCCGCAAAAAATCTCTGCACATCCGCCACATCCCGACTCACCGGCATAGGCGGCAGGCTGTTACGAAAGATGCGCCCATAACCTTTACCAAACAGGCGTGGGTCACAAATCATCAACACACCGCGATCACTGACATCACGAATCAAACGCCCCACGCCCTGTTTGAGCGTAATAGCCGCCTGCGGTACCTGATAATCAAAAAACGGGTTCAGGCCGCATTCACGCATGGCGTCGAGCCGCGCCTGCATCACTGGGTCGCCCGGTGAACTGAATGGCAACTTATCAATAATCACACAGGACAGTGCCTCACCGCGCACATCCACGCCTTCCCAAAAACTGCTGGTACCCACCAGGATGGCATTACCCAATTCGCGAAAACGATCCAGTAGTTCACCCCGTGGCAGACTGCCCTGCACCAATAGCGGGTAGTCGGTTTTGCTTTCCAACGCACGGGCGACAATGTTTAGCGCGCGGTAGCTGGTGAGCAGAAAAAAGGCACGACCGCCGCTGGCTTCGAGCACCGGCTGCGCCGCATCAATAACCGCTGCCGTATAATCCGGCATGTTAGGTGGCGGCAGTGCGGTGGGCACATACAACAACGCTTGTTTAGCGAAATCGAAAGGGCTATCCCAACACCGGGTATGGGCATCTTCGATGCCTAATTCTCGGGAAAAATGCGTAAAGTCATCGCCCACCGCCAGGGTCGCCGAAGTGAAAATCCACGCACTCTTGTGTTTATCGACGTGGCTGCGGAAAGTCTCGCTGATTTCCAGCGGCGTCATGTGTAGCGCAAAACCACGCGCATGGGTCTCAAACCACTGAATCACACCTTGCTCGTCACTGCCGCCGTTCACAAACGAATCCAATCGGGCTTTTAATTCCAAACAGCGTCGCCAGTCACGCTCTAACCCTTTGCCACGCTCGGCCAATGGCTCCAAGTCAGATTCCAGCCTCGCCAGTGATTCGGCCAGATCTTCGGTGGCCGTAACCAACGCCGCGTTGTCGTCCATAGACGCCCAGGGCGCACGCTTTACATCGTTACCCAGCGCTAGGCGAAAATCCCGCACCGTTTTCTCTAATCGGGTAATACTGGCCTGTACTGTATCCACATCCGGTGCTTCGGAAAGAACGTCGACGAGTGCATCACGACCCAGTTCGTTGAGCTGCCGTGCGCTAAGGTTGCTACCAAAAAAGGTACTGGCGACATCGGGCAGTTGATGGGCCTCGTCGAAAATAAAAGCATTAACACCGGGCAGCAACTCACCAAAACCCTCGTCACGCAACGCCAAGTCTGCAAAAAACAGATGATGATTAACCACCAGCACTTCGGCGGTCTGAGCATTTTTGCGTGCTTTCACCACAAAACAATCGCTGTAAACCGGACAATCCCCACCCAAGCAATTATCAGCGGTGGAGGTGACCTGCGGCCAAATGGGCGCATCTTCCGGTACTGCGCCCAACTCGGCAATATCGCCACACTGAGTACGACCCAGCCAAGTACGAATACGTGCCAATTGATCCTGCTGCTCGGGGCGCAAACGCCGGCCTTCCACCATCTCCAACCTGTGGTGGCATAAATAATTAGCGCGCCCCTTAAGCAGCGCCACAGAGGTGGGCACTCCCAATGCTTTGCGCACGGTCGGCAGATCACGGTGGAAAAGCTGGTCTTGCAGATTTTTGGTGCCGGTAGAAATCATCACCTTTTTGCCACAAAGCAACGCGGGTACAAGATAAGCGTAGGTTTTGCCCGTGCCAGTACCCGCTTCGGCGATGAGCATCTCATCATTTTCCAGCGCACTGAGTGTGGCCTCGGCCATCTCCTGCTGCTGGCAGCGGGCCGCAAAGCCAGGCACATGTTTCGCGAGAGGACCGGTAGGGCCAAGAATGTCAGTAATGGTTTGCATGGAGGTTTACTGCTATTGCGTTATCCCTAGCCCTTTTTGGAACATAAAAAAGCCGGGGTAAGTGAATTATCGAGTCGCCTGCTCGTCAGGTGTATTTTCGTTGTCAACATCATCCACCGACCACACCCGCGTACTGACAGCCTTGAATTTCGCCACCGACATCGCACCACGCTTGGCACGTTTTTCGGACGTTTCTGTCGTTGCATCAATCAACACTTCGCGGTCAGCTTCATAAATCGCCTGTGCTTCGTAATCTTCATTCATAAGGATGAGCATGACACTATCCCAGTCCTGTTCCATTTTGATTTGTCCGACACGCTGACCACCCTTTTTGTCGTCAAAAATGGTGCGGCCTTTGATCTGGATGTACTTACCCTCGCGACTGCCGGTACCGATGGCGTCATAGCCCCCAGCGCTCGGCTCTGCGGGCACCAGCTTCATGAGACGAATCACATCGTGGGTAGCAATTTCGTTACTGATGCCCAGCGCCTGCCCCGTGGCACGACGATAATCCGCCGCCAGCTTGCGAGCCTTGTGCATCAATTTGTCTACATCGTATACGGCCATGGTTGTTTAAATCGCGAAACGCTGCTCACTGGTGAAAAGGGTTCTGCGTATCTAACCCTATTTGTCGCCATTTTGGAAGCCATAACACATGAAGAAAACCAACCAAGCAGCTGAAAAATCACTTGAATTATTTGCCAAGCATCGCCTCTTTCAAATCTGAATCTGCCGGATCTTCACCCAACCAGACTTTGAGCAGGGCTGAATAAAATACCTTACCGAAAATACTGCCTTTTATTTGATCATTAATGCTGACCTGGGTGCCGATTTCCGGCAGATAATCCAATTCAATGCGATCACCACGTTTAACGGTGTCAAACAGTTTATTGAAGGCTTCAAGCTTTGTTTTAAGAGCCTCGAATTGTTCACCGCTATGATTGTTTTTAAAACCATCAACCCAGCCTTCGACAAGCTTTTCTTTTTCAACTTTTTTATAAAGAAAATGCATCAATATGCGCTTGCCTCCTTCCATGTTGATAGCCTTCTCCGCATTTGTTGTTTTTTGTGGCAAATAGAGCGCCCCCACATAAATCTTGAAAAAGAATTTGCTGCGAACACCAGCGCCATTCAATTTTAGAGGGGTATTGGTATTGGCAAGCAAAACCTGTTCCGACACATTGACCTCTGCCACTTCTAGCGCATAACCGCTGATAGGTAGGAAGAACAGTAATAGCAAACTGGAAAATGTAAACTGGATATTCATTCTTGACTCTCCATAATCTGACAACAAAGATTCATTGCAAAATTTATAGCACAACCTGGACATGAAACCATATTGTGAAACTAAATTAAAAAAACACTAAATCACAAAATGTCTCTTTTAAGAGACACTCTCTCATGACAAATTGCGATGAATCATTAATTCCATTAACCAACTCAAAGTAAACGGGAACAACAAGACGGCTAATTACGTTCAATTCAATGAACCTCGAACCTATACAAACTCAAGGAGCTATCATGAGATTCATCACGCTTGTCATCACTCTTCCTTTTATAATACTAATGACCGCCTGTGTATCCAGCAATAAATTTGAAGCTGCACTGGCAGAAAAAGAGGCGATGAGCCAATCCCTGGAAAGCGCCCAAAATGAAATCAGTCGCAATAAAGAGCAACTTCAAAAAACAGAGCAGGCATTAGAGGCCGCCAAGTTGCAAGTTACAGCAACACAAGATGAACTGAAAAAACTTGAAGAAAAAAAACAGGCTCTCCAGAAAGACCTGTCTGACTCTCGAGAAAAAATGGTCACATTGAGTAATATTGAAGCCGAAACCAAACGCCGCAATGAAATATATGCACAATTTGTTAATCGATTGAAAACCATGATCGATGGCGGCCAATTAACTGTGAGTATTGAACAAGGTCGAATTGTTATTAATCTTCCAGATAATGTCTTGTTCAAAAGTGGAAGTGCTAATTTAAACTCTGAAGGAAAAGGCGCTCTGACTCAAATCGCAGCAGTATTGAGTCAGTTCTCCGACAGGCGTTTTCAAATTGAAGGGCATACAGACAACAGGCCAATCAGCAGTGCCAGGTTTCCCAGCAATTGGGAGCTATCGACTTCCCGAGCACTGACCGTTGTCCATCTACTAACCGATATGGGGGTTGCTTCTGAAAATATTTCTGCCGCTGGCTTCGGTGAATTTCATCCAAGAGCTGACAATGAAACAGAAGAAGGCCGGCAACTCAATCGCCGTATAGAAATTATTATGCTACCAAATCTTGATATTCTTTCCAGTGAGCTTCCAAAAGTAGTGCCTTAAAAATTATTCTCCTCAATAAAACCCGTGTAGAAAAAGAGCCTTCTGGTCAATTCTACGGGACGGAAAAAATGAAAAGTAAAAAGGGATACCCGAGTCATCGGGTATCCCTTTTTACTCCCTCAACCAAAGTGGCACTTCATTTAAGAAAAAATTATACGAAAATATTCATTGTATTGATTTTTGGAAAAGGGTGTTTTTAACTCTTGATTTACATTGAAATGCTAAAACAGCAGGAAAATGAGTAGCGTTAGGCTACTCAGTTTCAAGAGGCTCTTTTTCAGATTGCAATGGCTGGGTAAATTAAAGACACCCAAGGGTTGGGGCCCTCAACCCCACGACGGATAAAAACCATAACCGTTTGACAACCAAACCTCCTTCCATAGATGATGTCTTGCCATCAGAAACATTCAAATAATGGCCAGCCGCCGTGGATAATGACTAAAAAATGCGCATCACTATCGGTAATCACGAGTACAGCGGCCATACCGAGCAGTGACAACGTCCATCGTTTTCGAATGTACCTTCCATAAACCTACGGCTTCCGCAGACGCAGCACAAATAAGACCCAGATACCAGGGTAATAATTCATTTTAATCGTGTCATGATACAATTAGTATTAGCTATACCGTGCAATTAAATTCATGTGTGAGAATTTAATTTTACTCCGTGAGTCTATGCTATAAAGCAATTAACATTCCCACACCCAGCCATCATTATCGTCTTAATAGTTATTGTCTTAATAAAACATTTCGTTTTTTCAAAACCATTTGGTCAACTGGCTGAATACTCAAGCTACATTTTTATTATCGTACAATGGATTGTCGTATATGAAAATATCTAACCTAGACAACAAACGATCTCCACAGATTTGTGGTTCACACATTTTTGCGTCAACCAGGAACCACAGATATACCAGTGTGAGTTTTTTGCAGCCTTATCACTTGAACCATAAATAAACCATTAAGAGAAAAAATGAAAAAACATATTTTGGTCGCTTTCATAGGCTTAGCAGTTACAGCACCCACTAGCGCAACAGAATGGGGAATCGGTTTTTCTACACAATCTGACGACCAAACAATCTACTTTCCGATAAAGGCGGGAGATAAACTAAGAATAGAGCCTTTTTTTCGTGAAAAAAGCATAACTTATAATAGGGAATCCATTTTTGATCGTTATAAAATAACATCTAAGTCTTTCAGTGTTGGAATGGGGGTTTTCGGCATAACCAATATTAAAGAAAAATCACAACTATATTACGGTGCCAGAGTCTCCTATCAGGAAACTGTGTATACGTATAAATCTGAAAATTTCAATTTAAAGGACGAATCAAATGGTTATCAATTTTCGCCAACTATTGGGTTTGAGTATATGCTTACCGACAATATATTGATCGGTGGAGAGGCGGAATGGGCGTATAGCGACACATCTCTAAGGAGAACTTATGATAACGACAGTATAGACACAAAAAGGAGCGAAACAGAAAAAAGATTTATTCTAAGATATCTTTTTTAAAGATAATAGAAATCTGATAAAACAGCGCAAAGCTTATGAACCAGCTAATTCAAGAATGCCAGAATACTGTTTTAACTTCGGACGCTTGGCAGCAATACCTGCCAAGCGTTTTTGAGCTTTCAAGCACCATCAGTAAAAATTAATGCCGTAATATTGCTTGGAACAGGCTGGAAGCTAATCTCTAGTTTTCACCATGCCCGGTATACACACCAGTGTCGCCAACTACCATAAATAACGTAAATTATGTGGTTTTTGCGAAAAATATAACTATTATGCAGACCCCGTCTGCAAACCAATTATTATGCGTGCGGCATGACCTCATTCACAATAAGCCAACTTACTGCCTCAATTCCAGCAAGGTGCTGGCTTGCTCTCTGATTTTGGGATCATCAAAGGCATAAGGAAATGGTGGAGCTGGGTCGTATTCAATACCCACTTGAATAGCCTGCGCTGTCGGTTGATCTGCAATTTCAGCACTGAGCAGCAAAGCTAAATCTATGCCTGCGGATATACCTGCTGCTGTATATATTTTACCTGTTTGGGTAATACGCTTTCCAGTATAAGTCAGCCCCATACTTTCGATAACATCAGCTGCTTTCCAATGTGACGATACACCACCTTCTGTAAGGATACCCGCTCCAATTAAAATAAGCGAACCAGTACACACCGAAGCCGTATACCGAGAACCTTCATGCTGTTTTTTCAACCATTCTTGAATTTTGGGGTTTTGAGCCACGGGCATAACAGACTCCGGCGGCCCTCCTGGTACAAGCAAAACCTCAGATTGACCCGAAGAATCTAAATCACATGTCGGTAAAAAGGTCATAAAACCAACATCTGAAGTGATCGCTTTGGAGTCAAGTGCCACAAATTGAATACGAGCTTCTGGTAACCGACTAAGCACTTCATAGGGACCGATGGCATCGAGCATCGTCATTCCCGGGTAAGCGAGAATATTTATTAACATTGTTTACTCCTCCTTAAGAATTAAAACTTATCAATAGAACATCCGCCAAGGACGTTCAAAACTTTGAATCACGGATAGTAAACTAGATCTTCAGAGATTTATCTAACCCTCCGTCAGAACATATCGACAACTGGGAAAGTATCAAGTTCCAGTTATGAACCGACATCATCTACTTTATTTTAAGCATTCTTAATTCTCACATAAGACCATTTGAACTGGCTATTTTTATTAATAAATGTCTCGTGGCCTTGGTCAGTTTACGAACATGCTAAAACCAAACATGGATAGAATCTGATACTCGGTTTCATCGGTGAGGTGGGTTTGATGTTTCTTGGCGAATTGAGGCTCAAAGCGACCCTCCGGGTCCCTTGCTGTCTCTCATCTCAACTGCGGACGCTTTTGTAGTTTGCGCTGTAATGTTCGACGATGCATACCAAGCGCACGAGCAGTAGCAGTAATATTGCCTTTATGGTCGTTTAGCACTTTCTGGATATATTCCCATTCCATGCGATTGACGGAGAGCGGTTGTATGTTGATATCGACATCTGCATCACCCTCGTTGCGGTAAAATGCAGCGATGACTTCATCCGCATCGACGGGTTTAGCAAGATAGTGAATAGCGCCCAGTTTAATCGCTTCAACAGCGGTGGCAATACTGGCAAAACCGGTAAGCATGACAACCCGTGTATGTGAATCGATCTTAATAAGATGTTTAACCAACGCCAAGCCTGAGGGACCCGGCATATTGAGATCCACAACAGCGAATTCAGGTGCCGTTCTCTCACTCAGCGCAATACCTTCATCAACATTATTGACCACCTGTACGTTGAAACCACGTTTAGTGAGCGCTTGCCCCATCACCTCGCAAAATAGCCGGTCATCTTCCGCTAGCAATAACGTAGGAAGGTCTACAGGCGAATCATTTTGTTGCGCAGCGATCATGCAGGAACTCTTATGGTAGCAAGTGGCAACTCAATCACTGCCTGAATGCCACCTCCACTTTGGTTAAGCAATTGTATTTGCCCACCAAAGCGTTCCATCACCGCACGGGCCAGATAAAGTCCCAGCCCCTGCCCATCAGGCTTAGTGGTAAAAAACGGCGTACCGATAGCAGCAAGCTCTGTGGGGTTAATCCCCTCGCCTCGGTCACAAATACTCAGGGTCAGACGTTCGTTGTTCCAGCGTCCTTTTACTTCTATGCTATCAATAGAGGCATCAGCGGCATTATTGAGTATATTGAGTAACGCTTGGGTAAGGGTTGTATCTGCCAGAATTTGCGGTGTCGGCTGCGCCCCTTCCAATTCATAGGAAACCTTTGCGGTGGGACGCGAGGATCGCAGCAACCCGACCACTGTCTTCAGATAATCATCGATGGCAAAACCACGACCTCCTTCTGGCCGTGCCTGTCCAGCACTGGCGGTGATATTAGACAGGATACCCTTACAACGATCCAATTGACTACGCAGCATTTTTGTTTTCTCCAATACATCAATGTTATCTGTATGATCGTGTCTCAATTCACCAATCAGCACTGCCATTGTTGCCAGGGGTGTCCCTAGTTCGTGGGCGGCACCCGTGGCCAAGGTACCCAACGTGACAAGATGTTGATCACGCATGGCCTGTTCTCGCGCTTCTGTCAGAATACGATCCCGTTCTCGCAGGCTGTTGGCCATACGTATCACAAAGAAGACAATCAGCCCCGCACTCAACAAAAAACTGAACCACATGCCCATTACATGCACATCGAAATCAACATCGCCTTTAATATGAGAATGGGGCAGTGGCTGAAAAAAATAGATAAGCAAGCTATAACAACCGACAGTTAACACTGCCATGGCCCAAGTAAAACGTTGGGGCAAGAGAGATGCGACAAGAACCAGCGGCAACAAAAAAAGTGAGACAAAAGGGTTGGTAGAGCCACCAGAGAAATAAAGCAACGCGAATAGAATTAACGTATCCAGCACCAGTTGCACAAAGAATTCCCATGATGAAACTGGGTGCGGTTTTCTTATCCGCAACAACGTCATGATATTAATCACGGCATGCGCAGTGACAATAAGTATCAACGGCAGCAGCGGCAGTGCCATCGCCAGCACCTGAGAGGCGATACCAATCACTGCCAGCGTGCAGATTATGGCGATATTCCTCAAAATAAAGAGGCGCCGCAAATTGAGCGTAGCGGTCGGGTCGTGATTTGCCTGAAAATTGTTCATTAAAATAGTATACAATCTGATGACGCCCTGCGGAGAGTGACAAATTGTCGCGTGATACCACATTCAATATCCGCAATCTGCATTCTGCCACCAAATCTCATTCTTTTGTCAGAAAAACATACTTTGAAAGGAAGAAAGTAAGGAATATTGTTCTTCCGGTAGTCTCGTGCTACCTCTTCTCTCCAATACGCCACCGCCGACAAAAACATTAATAAAAATATGGTTTTTAGCTGCCTGTGCCAGAGAAAAACAAAAATCCATCGGCCTCTGGCAATCCACAAGTTGAATAATACCGAAACAACACAAACTCCCGCTAGCCATATTTAGCAATATTCTTGACTTAAACAATATCTTGAAGTGTGTATCAACTAACTATAACTAATTAGTGAGCACACTTCGCCATACTCACAGTACGGCGCGGCAAAATGCCACGCGACACTATGTCACTTCCGGCCCTTTTTTTCCTCCATTAACATACGCTATTGAAAGTTAGCACGTTGTGACGCACCGGTTTTATGAATGTGATGACAGGGAGTCAAGATGGCACTAATGATTACTGTAGAGTGCATCAACTGTGATGTGTGTGAACCCGAATGCCCCAACGAAGCAATTTCGATGGGTGACGAAATTTGTATCATTGAGCCAATGTTATGCACCGAATGCGTAGGACTCCATGACACACCGCAATGCACCAAAGTCTGTCCAGTAGATTGCATTGTAGATGACCCATACCGCAAAGAGAGCCATGATCAATTACTTGCTAGATTTAAGCGCCTTTCTGAGAAAGCAGCATAATCAATAAGATGTAGAAATAACATACAGGGATAACTATTATGCAGATAATAAATAAAAAGATAATCAGGCCGATAGCAACACTATTTTTCACGCTCTCATTTGGCCTACTTCCCTTTGGTGTATTACAGGCTAATACAATAGATGAGCCCGTGTTACATCTTGCCATTCCGCTCTTAGATGAAGAAGGTAACCATGTACGTGATAGTGGCAAGCCTTATAGCCCTAAAGAGAGCTGCGGCAGTTCCAGTTGTCACGATTACGATACCATCACCCACGCTTATCATTTCGAAATGGGCCGCGATGAAGCACGCGATGATTTTGGTGCCCTGCGCGGTCTGTCGCACCTCGTCTCTCCCGGATATTTTGGTGGCTATACCTGTATGGGTGGTAATAACCCCGAAGTATTGGCCAAAAAACACAATGCCAATGCCGATGATTTCGCCGACAAAGGTAGCGCGGGTTTAATTAAAAGCTGTATCGGTTGTCATACCGGTGGCGGATGGATGGAGAAGGATCGTAATGGACGTAAATATGACGATACGGATCCGACGACAGTAGCTGAATTTGATGGCGATTATTTCAATCGTGGCACCGATGAAAACAACCAGAATACCGATGTGAATACCGTGTCGCAATGGGACTGGAACAAAAGTGGCGTAGTAGAAGCCGATTGCATGATGTGCCATACCGACTTCAGTGCAATGAAAAAATTTGACTCGGCACTAGGGGCAAACGATGGCAGCGACCACACGGATTCAGCCTATGACCACTTTCGTAGTTTGCGTAACGATCACCTCGTTGAAGAAGGTAGTTATTTCCGCTACGCCGCTACCGCAATTCTAGAATTCCTCAATCTCAAACATCCTGATGGCAGTCAGGAGGAGAAATCATTACTGACCTTTGAGCGCGAAATCAAAGCACCCAGTGAGCACGGCGATGGACACGGCAGTACCGGTGGTCCCAACTATGCACTGACGCTGGGGGACGATGAGTTACCGATTATCAACTGGAATGCTGACGCATTTGATGACGACGGAAAAGTATTGATCCCGATGTTGCGTTTCCCGGCGAATGACAACTGCATGTTATGCCATCGTACCAGTAACTCTCGTCGTGGCTTTTACGGCTTCGGTGAGGTGGCTTCAGCAACTTATGAAGATGGTGATGATGGTCCACTGGAAGAAGACTACAAAGATGATGTTCATAAAGGCAAAACCTGGACTGAACCCAACGGTGAAACCCGGGCGATTGAAAACTGTAATGTCTGTCATTCGCGCAATTACTTTAAAAAATCGTTTGAAACTGTGGACCTGGATGCAGACCACAACTTCCTCAAAGGCAACTCCGACATGGATGTGCGTAACGATCTCGATTACCAAGCGAATGCTAAAACCTGTGAGTACTGCCATAACGATGCCCCTGCTCCCGCCGAGCTGGCAATTCCATCAGGTCATGAGGACATGCTCAGCGCCCATCGGGAAATCTGGAAATCCAATGGTGATATGGATGGCTACCCAATCGATACGCTGACTAAAATCACACAAACCCATCTTGATGTGGTCACCTGTCAAACATGTCACATTACCGACAAAAAGGATCGTAATGGGAACCCGATGCAGATTTTGTATCGCTACCGGGCCGAAGCAGGCGGTGCGCTTAAAATCGTTCCCTACAATCCGCGGATACGTCATTACTGGAAAGATCGCAATAGTGACCGGGTGTTGAATAAGACCGAACGCAACAGCGTCTTCGAACTGAGGGAAGAGGAAGATGGTACACAGTATGGTGTGATCGTCGATTCTAACGGTAATGAACTGGCTCAGGTGAGTGTACGTATGTCGCATGGCAGCTTGCGCTTTGGTGATCCCGAAGACTATGAAGGTTTTACTGCACTGAAAAATGCCTATGACAGCCTGTTGATGGACAAAGGAGTCAGTAACCCCGATGCCGTGATGGTACAAACCGAGTCCAACGCGTACGTCATCTCCCATAATGCCCGTCCTTCACCTTCATCGGTGCAGTGCGAGGAATGTCATAATCGTAAACAAAGTGGTGCATTTAGTGCTTTAGTATCAACAGATGGTCTGTTTGGCAAAGATAATATCAAGACCGTCACCCAACTGCCTGACCGCCGGCTGGTGGATGAAGGTATCGTGCTGTTCGATTTCCCTTATATGCAAGTGGATGAAACCGGCAAGGTGACAGAAAACGTAGCCGATATTCTTTATGCCACAAAAGTAGACCCTTCGATGACTGCGTTGCGATCAGCAACGGCACCTGTCGCAGCAGGAGTGTTAAAACGGATGTCCACGGCTGACGGTCTCGAGGCTGCGGGTTTAGACAGTAGTAATGATAGCGTGACAACACACTTCAGCAGCGGCAAGGTCTTTCTCTACAAGGCCAACTATGGCAACAGTGACGTGCGTGCCGTATCACTGATCCCCGAAGCCAATGGGCAAACTGAACTGGTATTCCCCACTTATCGGATGCAAGTTGCCCTTTCAGACAACGATGTTGCTTCAGCTGCAGAAAATGCCAACTTGGGAGAGTTGGCCTCCCAAGTCTTCTCATTGGAAATGATGGATAAAAACAGTCGTGAAGTGACTCGTTTCGGCAGCCGAGTGTTAGTGAAGCTCCCTTACGAGGGCACAGCAACAAACGCAGATGAGATTAAAGTCATTTTCTCAAGTGGAGAAAATGCTGACTGGCAGGCGATCAACAGCAATGACATCGTTGTGGTACAGCCACACTCTGACGAAACAGGTAACGAAGGCTATGTTGCCTTCTTGACTGATCATTTCAGTGACTATGCCATTGTTAATAAGTCCCGTAATACAACGCCGCCGTCACAAGACACAGGAACCCCTAACTCCTCTAGTGGTGGTGGTGGCAGTGCAAGCTACATATTGTTGTTGCTTCTCGGTCTGATATGCATCGCTATCACCGGCACGACAAGAAGCAGAAAAGCCTGATTTCTCCACGGTATATTTTTATTCACATCTGGGCATGCTGTAACGGTAAGTATTCATACCGTTACAGCACGATCAGACTGAAAGGATCGTAAAAATGAAACAAACACAATGGCTGAAACGCCACGAGAAGTTACTGCCTTGGGTAGCTGGAGCTGGTTTTGCAGTTAGTCATCTTGTTATTGCCTCTAGCTGCACAGTACCCAAAGAAGGGCGTTGCTCCACCTGTGGTGGTTGCGTAGTGGCGCTAGCCGCTATCGTAACCTGGGCTATCTATAAAAAAAGAGATGGCAACGGGATCTATGATGAAAGCAGTACGAAAAGTTAAGGACGTTACTAACATTCTGACAGTCCTGCTGTGCCTAAAAAAATACCAGACAAGGCAACAGGAGAGAAATTTGGTTATTCCGAATGAACGACAGACAACGCAGTCTGGTACTTTTTTCAGGTGCACTCTGAAAAAACCCAGTACTCATTTGTCATCCCTCAGTGTTGTTGTCGCACACTCATATGGAACAAACCATACCCCGCTCGCACCGCCTTCATGGATGAAAATGAACGCCAGCAGGGCTGCCAAAATGATTGTTAACATCCCCTAGGTAGAAGCCTGCCTAAGATGAAAGTCGTCGCAAAGGAAAACTATTTTGAGGCAGATTTTTCGTTCACTTGAGGCGAATAGTGGTTCTATTTAACGAAAACGAACAGAAAACATGAACGAAATGGCTTTTCCGCAGCAGACTTCTCATTCTCGGACAGGCCCTTAGTACTAGTGACCTACCAATGGTTGATAGCAACCCTGCAAGTGGGAGCAATAATGTTAGCAGCAAGCTCTGCTCATGCAGGTGTATCCGGGCGTTTTGAAACACTTATCGAGCAGGATAATCGGCAATTTCAAAATGAAATCGGTATCGAAGAGCGTCTGGACCTGGTCTATGATGATCTCGCATCCGGTTTGCGCAGTGGTATCACACTGGCACTCTCTCAACGGCAAGGCCAGCAAAAGGAAACGCTCGGTCAGTTCTATCTGGAAAAAAGACTGAATGACAAAGGCAGTCTGCTGAGTTTCGGGCGCTTGCAGCGCAGCGATGCCTTTGGTTTCTATACGCTCGATGGCCTGTTATTCAAACAGGTTGCCAATAGAACAACTTTGACGCTCTACGGCGGCGTACCGGGTCGTATTGAAGAGTTTCGCTCCATTGAGGGCGAGGCACTTTACGGCTTCGATGTGAAAATATCCGTCCCCCGGTTTGCCCAGTATGCGCTGGATGGTCGATTCGGCTGGCAACACCTTAAACAGCATCATACTGTTGACCGTCTGAATATCGGTTGGCGAGGTGTGCATCAACAGACACCAACGCTGTTCTCCCCTTCCATGTTCTCATTGAGCGGTAGTTATCTTATTAATGAAAACGTCTGGGAAAGTGTGCAACTCAGTGCCTACAGGGACTTTGAAAATGTGGACAGCATTAAAAATGACGCACCGCCAGCACGATTAAGAGTGGACTACGAAACCTACGAGCCGGGAAAAGATGAACTCACCTTCAAAGACCGTTTTTATTCCCTTTATGCACGCGGTCGCCAATCACAGTTCAAAACCGGATATCAATTCAGGCAGGGACAGCAACATACCTGGTCCATAAGCGGGCGACGAATGATACGTGAGTTTGGCAGCAACGGCTACGGGACCGTGGCAACGATGAACTACCACAGTGACCGAGGGTGGCAATTAACAACACAACTCGATCGACTGGTATTAGTCGATGAACGCATTAGTCGCTTTTATTTTGAAACCCAAAAATCGCTCTCATCCAGAATGCGTGGCACATTGAGCGGCGTATTACAGCGGCAACAAAAACGACTGACGGGTCGCAGTTACGGTGCAGGCATCGAAGTGCGAGTGGAACGCCATGTCAAATTCAAAATATTACCCTCTCCACTCTGGCTTTCTGCACAAGCCAGTACGATCCAAAATAGCCAATTGGCCAATGAATATCGCATTGCTGTACATCTGAGTTACCACTTTGATGATCGTACAGGAGAGCTTTTTTAATGGCTGAGGCACTGAAATGGTTGCTGTGCTCGCTCATACTCTTTGCAGCGTCCCCCTCTGCCGACGATAAAATTGATTTACCTGTTGCCAAAGAGGCTGTGAAAACAATGCCTCAAGAAAAAGAAAAAACCTGGTGGGAACAGCGAAACAAACGCTCCGATCTTTACTACCCTCACAATGCGCATATGGAAGTGATGGAAAAGGAAGGTGATAGTTGTCTACTGTGTCACCCATTTACCGTAAACAAAGTTACCGACCTTGAGCAGTTAAAAAAACTGACTGTCATCGCTAATGAACCACTGGAGGCGATATGTCATGAATGCCATGTTGTGCAACTGACTGCGCCGTGGCGTTGTGATCTTTGTCATACAAACCCCAACACTATTTGGCCAAACGATCACAATTTTGATTACCTCACACACCATGGCGAAGATGCTCGCTTGGATGAAAAAAAGTGTCGTCAATGTCATATCGATATTTCCTTTTGTAGCGATTGCCACTTTCGCCGCGATCCACTACAGCGCCGTGTTCATCCTCTGGGCTACCGAACAACACACGGCATCGAAGCACGAGTAAATGCGGTCTCTTGCAGCCGTTGTCATAACGCACATTATTGTAGTGATTGTCATCGAGAACGCCGCTGATGAGAAACATTACATTCATAGCACTGTTAATGTTGAGTATGTTGTTGTCTGCCTGTGGTGACAGTAACGACAAAAATGGTGCCGTGTCAGTGGAAAGTGGTAACTTGATTTTGACCACATCGCATGGTGGTCAAGGTGCAGCATGGCTCCTGCCCGACTGCGCTGCCTGCCATAGCCTAGAAGTGATTCACGCAGACGTTAAGCAAATTCGCAGCATAGTTCGTGACAAAGGATATACCACTTGTACAGGGTGTCATGGTCGCAATGGTAGCAGTGAGAGTGAGCCACGACGATGTAGTGTATGCCACAATCACAGTGATCTTCCGCACACACCTCGCTTACAAGGGCAACATGCGCACACGTTTACAGTAGGCGATACGGCGGTATTGAATGATGATCAATGTGTGGATTGTCACGTTGCTTCTGATATGGATGGTCTATTCGAACCAAATCGTGATCTCACTGGTTATCCCGATGAAACACAAACAGTAACGAGTTACGGTTCCATTTCTGAATTTTGTCTGCGTTGTCACAATCGGGATCACCAGCAAGCAGGGTTTGAAATCATCGGAAGTAGTTTTAACGACCCGCTTATTGCGGTGGAAGAAGCTTTTCATTTTATTGATCAGCATGGCTCAGTGGACGGCAGCGGCACACGCACGTATGCCGGTCTGCGCCAGGGGTATGAATATCGTACAGTAGTCGCCTGCATAGATTGTCATGCCATGCACGGCACTGATAACACCAAGCTGATTATCGACAACTCACTCAAAGGTGTCACCCGGCTGGATACATCCATTCGCGAAGTTCCACATAGCGTTACCATAAGCAATGGTGATTATGCGCAACTTTGTGTGCTATGCCATCAAATGAAAGTGATATTGGATGACGGTGACCTGGAAACGGGTAACGGTTTGTCTGGTGTACATGAAGTCGGTAGCGATTGTCGTATTTGTCACACCCACGGTGAGGCGATACAGGCAGGGTTATGATGAACTTAAATACAGATTGGGCTGATGCACAAAGCCCAACAATAATGAAACCCGTCAAGGCAATGCAACAACGTTTAGGTTTCCAATGTTGGGGTTCGCAAAAAGCGCTCACCCCAACCTACGCATTATTCGGCATCATTCTGCTTTTTTCTCTTAGCGTCAATGCAGAGGAAGAAAAGAAAATTGAAATGCCTCCATTGCATCATGTGGTCAAGGTAAAACCACCTGAAGATATGAAGTTACCAAAAACGTTCCCACTCAATGATGAAGGTCAGATCGATTGCAAAACCTGTCATGGTATCAAGGATATTGCAAAAACCCCCATCAATAAAGTCGACAAAAAGGCGGATAACTTTCATCGTGGCGGCCCTTATAAACAGCTAACTGATTTCTGCGCCAACTGTCACAATAAAAAAGACTACAAACGCCCCAACACCCACAAACTTCTCAATGACAAAGGCGAGTTTGATAAAAAGGATTGTGAGTATTGCCACAAGAAAGCCCCAGACCCCAAAAAAGAAATCAAACGTGATGAACTGGAGTTTCGTTTGCCGCCGCAAAAAATCTGTTTCGGCTGCCATCTGAAAACACCTCACTTTAATGCGCTTAACCATCAGGTAAAACCTGATAAAAAAATGCGTAAACGTATGCGCGAAGCAGAGAAAAAACTGGGGATTATTTTGCCATTAGATAAAGAGGGAAAAATAATGTGTGCCACTTGCCACGCACCTCATCAGCCTGGCGTCATCGACAAGAAACAACCAGCGGGAAAACAAGTCGCCGATGCAGATCTTGATAAAGGAATAAGTTATGTCGAACACCCCTGGAACCGTGTCTTCCAGTCCGATAAAAAAGCACGCTTGGAAAAGCTAACACAAGAAGGGGGAGGTGTTCATTCCCTGGGCTATCAACGTATCAAAACCGAGGTATTGCTGCGTCTTCCCGCCAAAAATGGTGCCCTGTGTCAAGCCTGTCACATCTTTGAAAAATAAACCCTGAACTTAAAAGATAAGTGGGAGATAAATGATGAAAGTAATAGAAGGTATAAAAGCAATCCCCAATCCTCAAAAATACCGCTATGCGGTAATAATAGCTTCCTGTACGCTATTCTTCTCTCCCTTTTTGTTCCTGCCCGGGTTAGTGGACAACCCGGACCTTTGTGGCAAAGTGTGCATACGTCGCTTTTATCTCTTCTTTCCCGGCATAAGCCCAGCAGACGTAACCAGCAAAATGCAGGTGGCTTCGATTGGTGTCTACATACTCTCACTCATACTGATTACCACCTTTTTCTTTGGTCGAATGTGGTGCGGCTATATCTGTCCAGTAGGAGGATTGCCAGAGCTGGTCAGTCGCACCTTCAGCGACAAATGGAAAATCGAATACCGTGCTCTGCCACAAGTACCTATTCGCTATGGCTATTTTTCCGTTTATTTGACATTAATGCCGATGCTGGGCATCAGTGCCTGTACTTTGTGTAACTTCATCACCATCCCACGTATTTTTGATGCCTTCAGTGGTAACCCAAAGGGATTGGCTTTTGCCTTATCAGCAGTGGGATTGGTCAATTTGGCATTATTATTTCTGCTGGGTTTTTTCGCCACCAAAGGGCGCGCTTATTGCCAGTTTCTTTGCCCTATTGGCGCACTTGATGGTTTAGTCAATCGACTTGGAGCCAAACTGCGTTTCACTCGCCGTATTCGTGTCGAGCGCAGCCGCTGTACCGGCTGTAATATCTGTGCCCGTAACTGTATGACCGGTTCTATTAAAATGGTGGATCGTGTCGCTGTGGTGGATCAACTCTCCTGCATGTCCTGTCATGAGTGTGTGGATGTCTGCGACTGGGGGGCGCTGGACTGGCGTGCGGCACCGTTAGACGAAGACCCAAAACGCAAAAAGAAGGGTATTGATTTCCACCCCCAGCCAGAATGGCAGGCAGTCTACGCAGCAGCAGTATCAAAAGAAAAATAAACGTAAATAATATGCCATTGAATCGTTTTTTATTAATGATTGCGCTGTTCATCGTCGCCCTCCAGACGGTCGATGCTGCCCAACGTCACCCTGATCCTGATGGTTGTTTTTCATGCCACTCACTGGAAGGTCTCGATTATATCGATACAAAGGGTGTGCTACGCAGTGCTTCCATCAATAAACAACACTACTACAGTGCCTTGCACGGTAGCGTGCCTTGCAAGGATTGCCATCGCCAGATTCGTGATTATCCTCACAAGGTGGAAAACGGTGAAGTAGACTGTGGCGAATCATGCCATGTGGAAGAACCTTCAGAGGGTGAACCCTACACCCACAAAGCTGTTGTTAAGGAATATAAAAAATCAGTACATGGTCATGGCTGGAGCAAAGGGCTGACCGGTGGTAATCGCCTCAGAGAAGAAAAAGAAGCCGCTGATCCCTCCTGCCGTTTCTGTCATACCAATGAATTATATATCAGCGAAGCAGAGCTACCGAAATTCAAAGAATCATTTGACCATCTGGATAGCGAATGCGGCAGTTGCCATCAAGGCGAGATATGGCTGGGTCAGTTTGGCGGTCATATCCTGCGCCGTTTTATCGGCTCACGCTGGAATAAAAATGATCACAACAAAATGTGTAACAGCTGTCATGCCGACCATCAACGCATGGCTAATGTTGAACAAAAAAATGAAAAAACCGGTAAGAAAGAAAAAGTCGGGCCGCGTTTTATATTAGCCAGTGACAGCTATGCAACCACACTGCATGGCCGTTTACTTGAGACAAATGTGATGCAGGGAGCCTCCTGTATTGACTGCCATGCCCCCAAAGAGTTTCGCCACGGAGTATTGCGTGATGAAGAAAAAGAAGCCGCTACGCATACCGAAAATCTAGCTGAAACCTGTGCGCAGAGCGGCTGCCATGGCTATGCAACCCACCCCTTAAATTACCGTTTTGTCAAAACTGATCTTCATGACATCGACATGATATCGGTGATCAACGATATTGCACCACGGGATCAATCCCGTTTGGAGTCAGGATGGGTCAAGGCATTAATCGCATTATTACCCATTATCATCATATTGGGCGGTGGCAGCCTGTTGTGGTGGCTTTTTGGCAGCAAGAAAAAGAGTATCACTTTTTCTGTACTCGGTGGCGATGCCTTTCAAGAAAAAATGATTGGGCGAAAACCTAAAAATAAAGTTAAAAAAAAGGTCGCTAAAAAAATTAAACCGGTATCCACCTCAAGCGAAAAGGAGGCTAAAGATGAATAATCAATATAAATCACATTCTATTTTGATGATTATTGGTTGGTTAATCTTGATTAGTCCCGCTACGGCAAAAACACTCTACCAAGAACGTGTTGAACAAACCGAGGTCAGTGACAAAGCCTTAAAAAAATCATTGGAACAAGTAAAAAAACACAAAAAAATCGATATTATTGATGACCTTTCCGTACCCCCTTTCCACAAACGCGCAGCGTTACTCACAACAAAAAAACAGCCCTTTTGTATGACTTGCCACCTACCATTGCCACACCAAAAAAATGAGCGTAACCGTACCTTTATGAATATGCATAGTCATTATATTGCCTGTGAAACCTGTCATTTTCGTCCAGAAAAAACAACACTGGCCTACCATTGGTTAGCCTACGATGGTATTGAAGCGGGAAATACGCTTGCACCTCGCCGTGCGCTTGAAATTATCAATAAATCCCCTATCCAGACTGAACGTAAACATAAAGCACAATTCAAAGAACGTACACCATTGGCGCCACAACCCGGCGCACGCATTTCTCCTTTCTATAACGATAGGCCGATATTACTATTTAAAGAAAATTCCTTTGCACAGAAAATAAAGACTGAATGGAAAAATTCTGATGAAAATCAACGTGCCGAAATTAAAGCAAGACTCCATGCACCATTAAAACAGGAAGGACCCTCCTGCGAAAAATGCCACGGAAAAGATAAAACAATGTTTGATCTTGAAGCGCTGGGTGCAACACCCATGCAGATCAAAGCTATTCAAAACAATATTATTGTGCGTTTTTTTGATCGCTTCAAAAAAGAAGATGATCGTATTCGTATTAATAAATTACTACAATGAAACAATACTGCCTTCCATTACTTCTTTTTCTGCTTTTACCTGAAAGTGTTTTTGCAGGGCTGATGGCCGAAAAAATAGCACAGTTCGAAAGTGATCTTAATCAGCCTTCCGATATCGCGGTACATGATGATGGACGAGGTTATGTACTTGATGGCGTTAACAATCGTGTGGTGGTTTATCTACCGAACGGAAAAAAAGATTTTATCATTGATGGCAATGAAAATGGTTTAAAACAAGCAATGGGGATTACCATTGCAGATGGACGGGTTTATATCGCCGACAGTGGAATGCATAGAATTGCCGTGTTTAATCTACGTGGGAAATTTTTGAAGTCACTGATGCTTTCCGGTGAATTACCACCAGAGCCTGTATCTCTTACCGTAACAGATGGCATAATTACCTGGAGTGACCGACGCAATCATAGAATTTGCCGTAATGCTGTTGATACAGGAAAAATGTTGCTCTGCTGGGGAAAGCGCGGCGAGAAAAAGGGAGATTTTCAGTTTCCGTTTCAACTGAAATTCGACCGTGATGGCTACGTGCATGTCGTAGATGTACTCAATGGACGGGTGCAGGCCTTTAACCATCAAGGGCGTTACTTTAGTCAAATAGGCCGTTTCGGATTAGAAGTAGGAGAACTCTATCGCCCCAATGGCTTGGCTTTTTACCACGATCAATACCTGTTGGTCAGTGATGCTTATCGTGGCACGGTATCCGTTTTCCAGAATGGACGTATTCTCGGACTGCTACTTAATAACAAAAAAACACCATTACAGTTCGCCGCACCAGTAGGATTAACCATGTGGCGCGATCAACTCTATGTAGTCGATACACTCAATAATCGTATCGAGGTGTTTCGTTTACGCGAATATGAAACCGGACCACTGGTGAATGTTGTCAACCCTGACCTATCACAGAAAAATTGCATTATCTGCCATCTTGCCTGGGCACCAGACTACAACACAGATGAAGGAGAACAGGACAGCGTACCCCCTGTTGCCACAGAACGCATGTGTTACAGTTGCCACCACGGTGCCGTGCTTGATTCACGCCATGCCATTGGTCAGGGTGAGCAACACCCTGATATTCATCATCAACGAAAGAAAAAACAAGACAAAATACAAAATACAAAGCCGGTCCATACACAGGAAGAAAAAATTCCAAAAGCATTTCCATTAGTAGAAAGCGCTAAGACATTGCGTGGCAAAAAAGGCCAGCTCTCCTGCGGTTCATGCCATACACCTCATACAGCGGATATTGATAAGGCCGACACACTTTACAGCCAACATAAAAATCCATGGTTACGAATACTGAATAACGATGGTGATCTGTGCCAACAGTGTCATGAATCAAAACTCGACGACGTACGAAATACAACAAAGCCGATAAGTGGGGTTAATCATCCTGTCGGCATTTACCTTAAAACACCACCCGATAATCAAGCTAAAAATTACGCCACTTCTGAAAAATTACACGAAGGCTTGCCTGAATTACTCTCATTAAAGGGCGTTACTCTGGGACGTGAAAAGCAAATGATCTGTCAGAGCTGTCATCAAATTCATGGTGCAATAAACGAAGCACTCATACCCATGGATTTCGATGAAGGCCAGCTATGTGCAGAATGTCACGACCGGCAACATGCCAAGGATGAAAAAGAAGCGAAGAAAAAAGGCATTCACCCGGTTAATATCGAACTAGAGAAAGCACTCAAAGTGAATGGTAAAGAAGTAAAAAAGATTACCTGCTTAACCTGTCACAGTATTCACGATGGAGAAAACGGGACAGCGATACTCACACTAAATGATCAAGATGGGGAGTTATGCAGCCATTGTCACAAAGAGTATGAAATGGTGGTCAATAGTGATCACGACCTACGCGTTACCGCAAAAAAATATCAAAATCGTTTTAATCATACCCCTGAACAATCCGGTGCTTGCGGCACCTGCCACACCATGCATCGCGGAAAACCTGACATACCTTTTCTCTACGCTGGAGAATTTCAACCATACAAAGGTGAAGAACCCGCACTGGAACGTGATCGTCTCTGTCTCGACTGTCATCGTAAAAAAAGCAGTGCGGAGAAAATGATTGTCGAACACTTCAGCCATCCAGCGAAAGACCTAATATTACGTTCAGACCCAAAAGCATTGCCATTAATTAATGCTAAAAACGAAATCGAAGAATTTGGCGCTATTGCTTGCATTACCTGTCATGAACCGCATCGTTGGGCACCCAGAAAAAAAGAGAATAAAAACACAAAAATACCGACCACTCAAATCACCATTGCAACGAAAAAAAATCAGGATGGCAACGTTTTTAATAGCTTCTTACGTCGCAAGGGTGCTAAAGAAACATTCTGTATCGACTGCCACGGGTTGGAAACACAAGTGAAATACAAATATTACCACGACAAGCTATCACGCGACAAAAACATTGATTATCTAAAATAAATAACCATTTATAATGGACGTGATTTTTTATAAAAAATGAACATTATCAACCAACATAAAAGTTGTCGCCCTGCCTATGGATAGGCTTGGATTAATGATTATTTCGCCGCAACATAAAATTAACAAGAAAAAGACAAAGTCCTGAATTCCAAACACCATGGGTACCGATAATGAAAATCACACATTTACCTCTTAAACATTTTAGGTTAGTATCGAGACACCCGCTTCACCTAGGGGACACTATATAAAGTTATAATATATCTTTATAGAATACTGTAAAGCCATATGGTTTTATCATTAATAAAATGATAACCGCGTTGTTAATCTAATAAATAGAGGATGTTTTTATGATACGTACAGTAACACGATCTCTTTTATCCGTTATTACGGTTGTTGGACTCGGCTTTTCCATTATCTCACCGCTTCAAGCGCACGAAACTAGAGAAGGTGTCAGCAATACTTATAACATAACAATTGGCCACCGCTCTGAGCCGGTGTTCTCTAAAGAACCTACCCGATTTGATTTGATTATCCGAGACTTAGATGGCAATCCTTATGAGCCATCCGAGATAGATCTTTCGGTCAAAGCACTATACTTAAAGGAAGACTCCTTTGATTCGAAGGTATTAAAAGAAAGAGAATTGACTGGCGACTTACGACGTGATCGCAGTTCACCGAACCGCTTCAACATTTGGTATATGCCCACGCGTGCAGGTGCTTATGGTTTTCAAATTAAAGGGGTAATAGATGGTGTCGCCATTGAGGAACGCTTTGTTTGTGGTGGCGGTTCTTTGACCGATGGAGGGTTTGGTTGCATCACAGACATACAAAAATTCCCTGTAAAATGAAGATAGAATCGTAAGAGGTTAAATCTTAGCAGCCACTAAAAACCTAAAACAAAAGCCGTGGCCATATACTCCACGGCTTTTTTTCTTCCTTTTACCTTTCCCAAAATGGTCAGAGCGAATCTCCTACACCACTATTGCCAAAAAGGTCACACATGAAGTATCTTTCTTGATTATTGATACTTCCCTCACGCGCCCTAGACCGGTACCTGTAGCAATTGAGATTTAGGTTTTATTGTGCGCCCTCTTCATTCCATAGTAAATGCCCTGTTTATTTTCAAACAATATTTTTATTGGACTAATGGAATTCAAATATCTTTCGCCGAAAATTTTTTAAATAGCTGAAAAGCTTCCTTCCCGACCAATGCTTCTATGCTTATCAGTCCTGAAGTCGAATGTGCTGGATTATTAGTTACCCCATCGACCAAAGTGAAATAATAACCTTCTGATATCCCTAAGCTATCGAGCTTACGAATGTATTTTTCAAGTTGTTGGGCTTGATAGGTTTCAGTTAATGGCTCTAAATTCGTATTGGGTCCTCCAAACTCGCTGACAATAACAGGCTTCGAAACAATTGATAAAATATTGTGGTAATACTCATCCCATTGCTCAACATCATCATATAAATGTATATCAACTTCATCATAAAGAGTATTTTCTAGAACGTAATTAATTCTGTCACGAATCATATTGATGGGATCAGAATCACAATTCTCATCAAGGTATGCTTGATCATAAAAACTGCCATCATCATCGTGAAAGGTTGAAACAACGCCATTGCAGCCCGCCAAATATCGAAGGGATATTGCACTAAAGCCACCTAAGACAAATTTTGTCGTTGGAGAATAAGTTTGTATGGCCTCATAAACTATATTACTCGCATCGGAAAATTGAACAGCATTCCCCGCATACCACCATTTTGATTGCCATTCATTTCCAAATTGAATTTTATAGATATTATCTGAATATCTTTGTAAGAGCTGGTTAACATAATTTTTAAAGTGATTATTATTTTTGTATACGCAGGACCGCTCATTGACTATATTGCCGCATGCCCAGTCTGGCCCATTAGATTGAATGGTTAACAATATTTTATATCCATGGGAAATGGCCCAGTTAATTCGATCATCTAAAGGTGACCAAATAAAATCTCCTTGTGACGGCTCTCTAAAAGACCAATTTTCACCTATCCTAATATACTTAACGACCAGCTCACCTAACGATGAAACGGAAAAATCTCTCTGCTCCTCATCTGCTACCGGAGGAAAAGAGATGCCAAGCGTCAAATGGCTCAGCTCATAGTCGGTACTAACAATATTTTTTGGGTTGCTATCATTTTTATTACCTGAACAACCTATTAACGCCAACATCATTAATAACAATAAAAAATATCTCATAAATCTTATTTCTCTATAAAACTTAGCTCAATAACGATGACTAAATATGTTTAGCTTCCCAACTTCCGTAAAATAAAATCGATAACACTTTCATCGTTTCGAATATCTATTCCCATTGAAGGTAAATGAACAACAGATGGTATGCATACTTCTAAAGCCTTATCCATCAAGGCTTTGGAATGTAGAGGATGATGGAGTAATTGTCCATTATTGGTGGGATAAACATATTCATTAATCGTATTCGAAAGGTAAAACTCAGGGGCGTCACTCGTCATTAAGAGCGATCCAAAGACTTGTTCCTGCCTCGGCGAAACTACCCAATAAAATAACTTTGCTTTTAATTATATTCAAAAAAGATGAATGATATCGGATAAATTGTAGAGCACGCTTGCTGTCATTGAGTGATTTAAGTACACCTTCTGTTTCATCTATTTCCAAAATATCTATAATTGATTGAGGCGAACGCAATATTTCTCGAAAGAAGATAATTAATTATTTGCTTATATCTTTCATTTAAATAGGCGATTATTTTATAACCTCCAGTAAATCCACCGCTATGAACAAAAACAACCACAGGTGTTGGGTCAGATGCGGGTGGAAGAAAAATATCGAATGAGTTTCGTTCAAACTCACCGTAAAAAATATCCTGGTAAAATTTGGAATCATTATTTTGTGGCGTAAATGGTGGTTCTTCCAAGTTTATGGTTAAACCTGTATCAGAAATGGGAATAGAACTGCTATTACAACCTAAAAAAATAATTAAAAATTGTTCTCATTACTATGCCCACAATATTATAAATTTAAGTGCTCTAAGCATATCATTGAAAGGCGAACTATTGATCATGAAATAAAGATGATGAAAACGATGCGTTCTAATCCGAAACCCATCGTACGATATTTCGTCATAAACTTAATGCATACACTCCTTAATATGAAATAATTATAATCAATAATAGGTGCGACATTATGTCACTTCCCGTCATACTATTTTGCCTCTAGCCTAAGATCCTTATAAAAGTATTATTCTAAATATAACTATAAAAAAGAGAGGGGGAGTGAGTATGCGCGCAAGAAAAATACAATGCGTCAACTTTCAGTATCTAGGGATTTTTCTTATCACATTATTAACTGCCTGTAGTGGTGGATCAGGAAGTACTGACAATCCATCTCCTGATACTAATGACACATCGAATAACCTAAATGGTTCAGTCTTTGCTTCGGCAATCAGTGGTGCCAGTTGTGATGTAAAAGACAGTATTGGCACTGTAGTTGCTGGGCCTTTCACCACATCCGAAAATGGCGGGTACAACGTGATCTTACCCGATGATCGGTTGGAAGAAGATCTTCTTGTGGAATGCTCTGGTGGCACTTTCACTGATGAAGCAACCGGAATGACAAATCGTACCGCAGGTTTCATGGCAGCTCATATTGCGGGTGGTACATCAAGCACGGGCAACACTATTCATATTACGCCTTCAAGTACGATTGTCCATGGATTAATCACTCAGCATGGCAAAACAGCAGCGGAAGCTGCTACTGCATTCGAAGCTGCTTTTGGCTTTACACCGGATTACACGACAGCGCCGACTGATGCCAGCGATCCAACTCAGGGTGCCGAACAGGCAAGTTTGTTAAGTGGTTTGAGGGCCGCAGCATTTAGCCAATTAGCCAGTGATCTTAAACTACAGAGTACTGATCAGTTTGCTCTGTTTGCTGCATTGGCCAACGACTTGGCCGACGATACTCTGGATGGTCGCACTACTTCTGGGATAATTACCATCGAGGGTACTTCAACAGAATTGCCTGTTGATATTCAAAACCGTTTTGCCCAAGCACTGATCAATTTTAGAAATGGGCGCGACAACAGTGGTCTGGCGAATAGTAATGTTGGTGTTTTGCCATTTGCCAAAACCGCAATGACAGATAGTTACAAGATAATGTACCAGCCCGGCATGCACCCTGCTGTCAATGGAAAAACTGAATTCACACTTAAAGTCAGTGACCACAACGATACCGCTCAAACCGGACTGGCAGTTTCCATTAAACCAAAAATGAACATGGATGGCCTAGTACATGGCACAGCATTCGAAGGAACATGCGATGAAAACACAATGGATGGTGAATATAATTGCACCGCTTACTACCTGATGCCTTCCATCATGATGAGTGGGAGATCCCTGGGTTTTTGGGAATTAAAGGTGATGATTGATGGCTATGATGGCGAACGCGTCCTCTTTTACCCTAGCGTAGCAATGGCGATGGGTGATACCGCTCAAGTAAGGCTCAAAGGTCACAACGATAAAATTTCTAGCAGTATAAATCATGAAAGTAATAGCAGCATGGATGGTATGGCACATGAAGCCGAAGCCCGTACCTATTATCTGTTCAAAGAAGCGCTTACCGGGACAACGGGTAATCATAACCTACAGCTTTTCATCGCAGCCAAAGAAAATATGATGGACTATCCTGCTGTCTTTGTGAACACAACGTTGAACAGTGGTGATCTGCAATATGAATTATCCATTGGCACAATGTCGGTTGAAGTGTCGACCGATGCTGTCAATTGGGTAACGGCATCAGATCATGGAAGCCATGGCCATGATGGTCAATGGGTAGCCACTGGCATTAGTGGTTTAACCGACGGCATCGAAGCAACACTCTATATCAGGCTAATAGTGGAAGGTGAGCAAAAAACGACTGATGGTACGACTCCCAACGCACTACCCGCCGCTAACGATGCCAACAACCATTACGCAAAATTTATTGTGACGCCCGGTGGTTCGGGCATGTCAATGTAATAGGTTGGTATTTCTATGAAATTTACAACAATGATAAAACCTATTCTTGCGGGGGCCGTTTTTCTACCCAGCACGTTGGTTCATGCTGCTTCCTGTTGCGGTGGAGGTTCTTCCAGCACACTGATACTACCAAAAGCCTCCCATGTTATGGTCGATGCCTCTTTTGACATTGAACAGTACGACGGCTTCTGGAATAGAGAAGGTAATCATACCGATGACCCGCCTGGTTCTGATTTAAGCCAATATCGTCTGAATCTTGGCTATGCCCATCGTCTTGCATCACGATGGCAAACCAGTGTAGTCATACCCTATACCTGGAATGACAATCAGTACGGTGGTCTAAATACTCAAACCAATGGACTCGGTGATACCAAAATCAATCTTTGGTACGAAACTTTTGATGACGTAACGTGTATATGGAAGATAAAAAAACTGGCAGACCTAAAACCAGCAGCTTACCTTGGTGCCACATTGACGTTGCCTACCGGAGTTTCATCCTTTGATGATGTTGATAGTAACTTTGATATCACCGGGCGTGGATTTTATCGCCTCGATGGCAATATGCTGTTGGAAAAAACCATCTACCCCTTGAGCACTTCTCTATTGCTATCTTATGGGAAATATTTTGAGCGATCAGTCAATCGTGAATACGGAAAATACGTAGAGCCTTATAAAACAAATCTCGGTGACCGTTTATTGGCAACCTTATCATTTGGTTATACCCAATTTCTGGATTCGATGGACACAATGACTTACACGATTGCGTTCTCCCATTTGCAGGAAGAGAAAGCTGAAGTCAATGGCCGTACCGATCCCACCAGTGGCTTTGAAAAACGCTCAATTGCGTTAACAACAGCTTACTCCACCATGGATCGAAATTGGGTTTTCAAGGGAACCTGGAACCACGCCATCGACAAAGATGGCTGGGGTGAAAACTTTCCAACAACCAACGTTCTGACACTGGGGGTAAGCTATGTATTACGCTAAAAAATGGCTGCCAGCCTGTTTACTGCTTATGTTATTTAGTATGACAGGTTGTCAGGGTATCACAGATGATATAGCTCCATCGGATAACGATGAACGCCCAACAGTGGAGTTCGGTAGTACCGGTTCACAACCAACGCAATTGGCACCAAATTTTACCACAGTGGATACGCTCAATAATAACCATACCCTTACCGACGAGTTGGCACTAGCCGATGGTGTTGTGCTCTACTTCACGATGTGGTGTCCAATCTGTGATAGCCATATGGCACATATTCGCTCCCAGTTAATTCCGGAGTTCCCGAATGTCCGCTTTCTTGTGATCGACTATGTGACCG
>Ga0316202_10000425_pt1 | contig 48513 bp, 29 predicted proteins | sample 3monrhotite_MG_FD_204934 | JGI IMG/M metagenome (GOLD analysis project Ga0316202, IMG submission 204934) | Microbial mat bacterial communities from mineral coupon in-situ incubated in ocean water Damariscotta River, Maine, United States -... | ecosystem: Environmental > Aquatic > Marine >...
ATACGGCAGCTCGATCTTTGCCAGGCTGCGGTAATCGGTCATTGCAGGCCGCGGAATGTCAGAGTCGCGCTGTTTCGCGGAGTTCCCTTTTATCGGCCCATCAACCAACGGGTAATCGATGCATCCCGAGTCTTCCGGCCAGCCACGCACCAGGGCCAGATAAGTTTTTTTCACCACATGCTCACGAAACTGAGCCGACAGCAGTCCTGCCGTTTCTGGATCGAGCGCAAACAGCAGCACCCCGGACGTCGGCTTATCAAGGCGATGGGCAGGATAAACCCGCTGGCCGATCTGGTCGCGCAGCAGTTGCACGGCAAAACGGGTTTCATGGCGATCGAGCATACTGCGATGAACCAACAGCCCGGATGGTTTGTTGATTGCCACTAGCCATTGATCTTGGTAAATAATTTCTAGTTGCTCTGGCAATGATGACCTCGTTGAATTTTTCTCGACCGATTATTGATCTGCTCCGTACGGAAGAGGGGGCGATTGACCGACGTTGTCCGCCGGAGCTGTAACAAAACCAAGCGACCTCGGCACTTATAACCCATTGGAATTAGGTCTACCATCGAATTCTGTAGATGGTGGGGGTAGGTCTTTGCCTAAGGTCAGACGACCATGGAATGATGTCGAAGCGGGTGTTTAACCGTTCGCCAGTTGGGTTTTGACCCGCACCAGATAATCCCGAGTTTCCTGTGGCATATTCGCCAACCCTTTGCGGTCGACATTTCCCTGCCCCCAGTTGTAGGCTGCCAGGGCATGGTCGAGATCGCCATCGTACTTGTCGAGCAGTTGTTTGAGATAGCGACTGCCGCCGTGCAGGTTCTGCAGTGGATCAAAACTGTTCTCTATGCCGAGTTCTTTTGCGGTTTCGGGCATAATTTGCATCAAACCTTGAGCGCCAGCCTGAGAGGTGGCGTCTGGCTTGAAATTACTTTCGGTGTTGACCACTGAGCGGATCAGTTCGGGGGCCAGGCTGACATGCTTTGCGACCCTTTCGATCATCTTTTCGATCTCTTCACGCTCGCTCAACAGGGTGTTGGTCAGTTTGGCCTGGCTGGTTGGTGGATTGATGATGCGATTGTCGAACTTTTGACTGGGAGCTTGTGGCAGCAGCAGGCTGGCGTTATTTTTGGGGCGTACGAATGCGTCACTTTCTTGCGCCCCCTCCAAAAGTTCGAATAGACCTTGCATCATCTGCATGCGCGCCACCTGCACCATTTCCAACGCTTTAATGGAGCGCTCTTTTGATGTCAACCCCTGTTCGTTTGTGGCTTTGAGGATCTCATCAAAGGATTGTGTCAATGGTTTCGTTCTGCCAGTTGGTGTCTGGTTGAAACGCGCTGGCGGGGTGTTGCTGAAGGCTTTCAGCGCATCGATACTCATCGCTTGTTCCTTTTGGAAAACTGTCAAAATACAGAAGAAATCTGTTGCCAGGGTGATTATCGCAAGAAGTGAACCAAGCAGTGAGTTGTTGTAGGAGATTCAGGATAAATATCTTTGTTGTTGTCCGGTAGCGACATTCCTGGAAGTTCCGGGGAGACCATACTTAATTCACTTAAGGATCGCTTTCAGGACGCTCTGGAGCTAGCCCACCCTGTATGCACAAAAAAAATAGAATCGACAAAATTTTGAAGGGGAGGTCGTTCCCGGAACACTATGACTCAGCGAATCAGCCAATGCGGCCGGGCGCTGCGTTGGTTTAGAATTTTCCGTTTAGACTGATTGTGTTAAAAGTTAGCGACAGTTTTTATCTGATTCTCTTTTAAAAAGTGTGGCTATGCAAATCACCGTCAAACTGGTTGGTCCTTTACGGATCGGTCGCTTTAAAGAGCAAGTCTGCGAGTATACCGATGGAACCTCAATCCAGGCGATAGTGGATGGTTTTGAATTTAGGGATCATCTGTTGAGAATTATCCTCATAAACGGGGTGCATGCCAGGGTTGATGCTCGTTTGCAGGATGGTGATACCCTCTCCCTGCTACCGGTTTTTGATGGCGGCTAGCTTGTGCTGTTATGCTTATGTTCTCGATTGAGTTTTTGTTTAAAAGGAGTTCTCCGTGATGAAAATTCTGACCACTGATCCTGTCACTGAAGCGGACAAGGTGTTGTATCAGCGCTGTACCCTCGATCTGGCGACGGGCGAACAACGGCTGCAAGATCTCCCTTGTCGTAACCTGGAAGACGTGCTGGGTGGTTTCGGTCGCTCTTTTCAGGATCTGGCGCTGCGCAAGATCAAGACTGCTTACTGTGATGAGAACCCGTTGATCGTCAATACCGGGCTGCTCACCGGTAGCAGTGTCATGACCGGGATGCGCACCTACTTCTCGGGGTACAGTCCCCTCAAGGGCTCGAAGAGGGGGTTGCCTGCGGCCATGTGGTCGGCGGGGAGTGGTAAGTTCGGCGCAAAGCTCAAGTGGACCGGGCTGGATGAGTTGGTGTTTGAAGGTCGCTCGGCCAAGCCGATCTATGTGCTGATCAAGGAGACGAGCGATGGTCCTCTGGTCGAGATCAAACCAGCTGAACATCTGCTCGGTCTTTCGACCCACGCCAAGATCATGGCCCTGCAGCAAGACTACCCGGATGCGCACTTCGCAGCCATCGGACCGGCCGGGGAGAACTGGCAGCAGAACTACATGGGGGCTGTTGCCCTGTCGACGGAAAATCAGCTCAGATCCCAAGAGGATAAATGCCGCTTCGCTGGGCGCGGTGGCATGGGGAGCCTGATGGGTTATAAGAATATCCTCGCCCTGGTCGCGCAAAGCAACGACAAGTTGAAGCCGCTCAGCCCTGCGGTCAAGCAAGCTAATCTCAACGTCATCAAGGGGGGCGGTTCGGCGCGCATCCAACCCCTCAGCCGGGGTGGTGGCGGCGGGACCTGGGCTGCTTACGATGTGCTTCAGGCCTTCCATGCGGTGCCGCTGAACAACTTTCGCCCTCAGGGGAATGCGCTGCCGGAGAAGCTGTTTCGCGAGAATGTTGAGCCGGAGTTTGAGATCAAGTCGGAGGCCTGTTTCCGCTGCGGCATCACCTGCCACAATAACATCTACAGCAAAAATCCTGATGGCAGCGCAGGGAAGTTTCTCGCCAAGTTCGATTACGAACCGCTCAACCTGCTCGGCACCAATCTTGGGCTTCACTCCGCCGTAGAAGCGGCAGGACTGATTCAGTTGGCCGATAACTACGGCATGGACGCTATCTCCCTCGGGGTGACCATCTCCTATCTGCTGGTCTTTAACCAGCGCCACCCGGACAGGCCACTTCTGAACGGCGCAACTTTCGGCGACTATGCCAAAATTCGCGAGCTGGTGATCCAGACCGGCGAGGGTAAGCGGCCCGAGATCGGTCAGGGTTCCATGCGTCTTTCGCAGGGACTGGGCGAGACCGACTATGCTTATCATGTCAAAGGTCTTGAGATCGCGGCCTACCAACCTGAGACCAACCCTGGTTATGCCTGGGCCATTGCCGGTGGGCACATGTCGATGGGGACCTACGGCCTGCTGACCCGTGAAGGGAAATCGGATATCGACTCCTGGGTCAAAGGGATCACCGAAGAAAAGCTGAATATCGTCGGCTTTGACATGATCGGGTTGTGTAAGTTCTTCGATATCGCCAAGGGGATCGGCACGCAGATGGTCGTTTCTTGTCTGAAGAGTGAACTCGGTCTTGAGGTCAGCGCCGAGACGATATCTGCGGCGGTGCGTACCGCCTTCTTGCGCGGTCTAGCCCTTGAATTGCGCCAGGGCTATACCAAAGCCGAATTCTGTCTGCCGGCTGAGGTCAGTCAAAATCCCAACCCGCATATTCAACTCCCCTCGATTACTACAGCCGAATTTATGGCTGAATTGAGCAAGCGGGTCTGGAACCGTTTCGAACCAGAGCTTGCAGGATTGTTGCCCGAAATCGACTGAACTTTTACAGGGGGAGGTGGATCTTTTGTTTCGCCGAAAAAAAAGATAGCTTGCTTACCATATCTGTTATCATATCTTTTGACTGGTAAACTGGTAGATTTACTCGATTTGCTTCTAGTCCCTTCGATCACCCTCTGAATTCCTTGCGTCATATGATATAAATAGAACGGCATTATATCTTGACTTTACGTCTTATGATCTGCTCTATTGATTTCACTGAACTGCCTAACCCCTTAAAATAATTGATAAAATTTAGTATAAGTGAATATTTTTAGTAAGCTCGAAATAATTTGATCTTAGTGTTTTTTCAATATCAAGGAGAGCATTTTTATGTCTGTATCAAAGTTCAAAAGAGTATTGGTTGCGAATCGTGGTGAGATTGCTATCCGGATCTTCCGCGCCTGTACCGAGTTAGGGATAGAAACCATCGCTCTCTACTCCGAGCAGGATCGTCTCTCATTGCACCGCTATAAGGCCGACGAAGCCTATCTGATCGGCAAGGGAAAGGGGCCGATTGATGCTTATCTCGATTATGCCGAGATCGTCGATCTGGCGCGCAAGAAGGAGATCGATGCCATCCACCCCGGTTACGGTTTCTTGTCGGAGAATGCGGACTTCGCTGAGGCCTGTGAGCGCGCCGGTATCGCCTTCATCGGACCCACAGCCGACATCATGCGCAGCTTGGGAGATAAGGTCGCAGGTCGCGAGGTCGCTATGGCCGCTGGGGTGCCGGTTGTCCCTGGGACACTCAAGCCGGTAGTTACCGAAGAGGAAGCGTTGATCTTCGCCCGCGATTGCGGTTACCCGATTATTGTCAAAGCTTCAGCTGGTGGCGGCGGGCGCGGCATGCGCGTGGTGCGTAATCAACAAGAGTTGAAGGAGGGGTTGCGCTCAGCGGCGAGTGAGGCCTCAGCCTCCTTCGGTAATGCCGAGGTCTTCATGGAGAAATATATTGAAGATCCCAAGCACATCGAGGTCCAGCTTTTGGGTGACAGCTACGGGAATCTGGTTCACTTCTTTGAGCGTGACTGCTCGATTCAACGGCGGCACCAGAAGGTGATTGAGGTTGCACCGGCACTCTCTCTGAGCAAGAAGCAGCGCGAAGAGGTCTGTGGTTACGCGCTGGCGATCGGTAATGTGGTCAAGTATCGCAACGCCGGAACCGTTGAGTTTTTGATGGATAAGACAGGTAAATTCTATTTCATCGAAGTTAATCCGCGGATTCAGGTTGAGCACACGGTGACCGAGCTGATCACCATGCGTAACCTGGTGCAAGCTCAGATTCAGGTCGCTGCCGGTTACAAGCTGTCTGACCCCGAGATCGGCATCAAGAGTCAGAAGGATATCGAACTGCGTGGAGCGGCCATCCAGTGCCGTATCACCACCGAAGACCCGACCAACGATTTTGCGCCAGACTTCGGCAAGCTCAAGGTTTACCGCAGTGCCGCCGGTCTGGGCGTGCGCCTTGATGCAGGCAGTGCTTACGCCGGCGCCGAGATCACCCCGCATTATGACTCGATGCTGGTTAAGGTTTCGACCTTCGGCCGCAACCTCGAGCAGGCTTCTCGTACCATGGATCGAGCCCTGCAGGAGTTTCGTATCCGCGGGGTCAAGACCAATATCAGCTTTCTGGAGAAGGTCATCACTCATCCTGACTTTCTCGCCAGCAATTGCAATACCTCGTTCCTCGATACCCACCCCGAGGTCTTCGTCTTTCCGGTCAAGCAGGACCGGGCGAATAAGGTCCTCTCCTATCTCGGGCACACATCGGTCAACGGCTATCCTGGGATAGCGCCAGCCAAGCGCCTGCATTCACGTGATCTGCGCGATGCAACGGTGCCGGTCATCCCATACGGGCAGGCGTTGCCGCGTGGCAGCCGTGACATTCTGCGTGAAAAGGGGCCTGAAGGCCTGGCCAAGTGGGCGCGCAAGAATAATCATCTGTTGATCACCGATACCACCATGCGTGACGCCCATCAGTCGTTGATGGCGACCCGCATCCGTACCGCCGACCTCGAACGGATTGCCGAGGCGACCGCTCATCTGGGTGGCGGACTCTTCTCGCTTGAGATGTGGGGCGGCGCGACTTTTGACGTGGCGATGCGGTTCCTGTGTGAAGACCCCTGGCAGCGCCTTGATCGCCTGCGGGCTAAGATCCCGAATATCTGTTTCCAGATGTTGCTGCGCGGTTCCAATGCGGTCGGCTACACCAACTACCCCGATAACGTGGTGCAGGAGTTCGTCCGCCATGCGGCTGAGAGCGGCATCGATATCTTCCGGGTCTTCGACTCGCTCAACTGGACCAGGGGGATGCAAGTCGCGATGGAGGCGGTGCGCAAGGAGGGTGCGGTCTGCGAGGCCTCAATCTGCTACACCGGCGATATCATGGATCCGAAGCGCGACAAGTATCCACTCGAATACTATGTGAATATGGCCAAAGATCTCGAGAAGATGGGCGCACACATCCTGGCAATCAAAGATATGGCTGGCCTGCTCAAGCCTTTTGCCGCCGAAAAGCTGGTCAAGGCGCTCAAGAATGAGATCGGTATCCCGATCCACCTGCACACCCATGATACTTCGAGCAACGGCGGGGCAATGTTGATGATGGCCGCTCAGGCCGGTTGCGATATTGTCGATGCTGCGCTCTCTTCGGTCTCCGGCCTGACCGCCCAGCCGAACATGAACGCGCTGCTCTCGGCCTTGGAGGGTTCGATCTGGGATCCGCAGCTCGATATGCCAGGTCTGCAGCAGCTGGCCAACTACTGGGAGACCTGCCGCACCTATTACGAGCCTTTCGAGTCGGAGTTGCGCAGCGGTACCGCTCAGGTCTATGACCACGAGATCCCGGGGGGGCAGTACTCCAACTACAAGCCGCAGGTCGAAGGGATGGGTTTAGGGCATCGCTGGGAAGAGTGCAAGCAGATGTACCGCAAGGTCAACGACATGTTCGGCGATTTGGTCAAGGTTACTCCCTCATCCAAGATCGTCGGCGACATGGCGATGTTTATGATCCAGAACAACCTGGAGCCTGCCGATGTCATGGCGCGCGGACATGAGCTGACTTTCCCCCAGGGGGTCATCGACTTTTTCAAGGGGATGATCGGTCAGCCTTATGGCGGCTTCCCCAAGGAGTTGCAGAAGATTATTCTGAAGGATGAAGAGCCGCTGACCTGCCGTCCGGGCGAGCTGCTTGAGCCGGTCGATTTCGTGGCGAAGAAGGCTGAGCTGGAGAAGAAGCTGGAGCATGCGGTGACAGATCGCGAGGTGCTGTCAGCGGTGCTCTATCCTGGCGTGTTTGAGGAGTTTGACCGCTTCCGCCAGACCTATTCGGACACCTCGGTGCTGCCGACCCCGGTCTTCTTCTACGGTCTGGATGTCGGCGAAGAGGTGACCATCGATATTCAGGAAGGGAAGACCCTGATTATCAAGCTTAACGCCATCGGCAAGGTGCGCAGGGATGGGACGCGGACGATTTATTTTGAGCTGAACGGGATGCCGCGCTCCATCGTGGTGACGGACCTCTCGGTGGAATCGGATGTCGCAGCACGGATCAAGGCTGAGGCGGGCAATGGCAAGCAGATTGGTGCGCCCATGCCGGGTAAAATCTTTAAGCTGCTGGTGGCCGTCGGTGATGAAGTCAAAGAAGGGGCGACCCTACTGGCGACCGAGGCGATGAAGATGGAGACCAACGTCAAGGCCAAGCAGGCCGGGGTTATCAAGGAAATCCTCTCCAAAGAGGGGGATCTGGTCGAGCAGGGGGACCTGTTGGTGATCTTCGAATAGGCTGATTGGAAAACTGACGTTGCGAACGCCAGCTGATTCGGATTGATATGTTATTAAGGTCCACTCCATAAGGAGTGGGCCTTAATTTTTGGTCTTGCTTGGCTAGTTTAAATCCCCTCTCACTGAGGGAGAGGGCCAGGGTGAAGGGGCCGATGGTTTCCCCCTCATCGGACCTTTGGCCACCTTCTCCCTCAGGAAGAAGGAAAGATCATCCATGTGACATGCTGGTTAAGTTGTGGGGTTAATCTATGACTAGAGCTGCAAATTCTTGAGGACAACATCAAGGCGAGCGCGGATCTCGCTACTGCTCCCCATCTGTAGAATTTCGGCCGTCACTTGTTGCGCATCGGCCAGAGAGACCTTGCTCAAAAAATCCTTGAGGTGTGGGATATAGGGGGCCGAGAGCGAAAATTGGTCAATCCCCATCCCGATCAGCACATAAAGATAACTATTGTCAGTTGCCATTTCACCGCACAAGCAGAGGTCGATCTGTTTCTCTCTCGCCACTTTGGCCAGGTAGGCCAGTGAGGAGAGGACTGCCGGGTGGAGCGGGTCGTAGTAGCTTTGGACCAGCGAGTTGGAGCGGTCGGCCGCCAGCATGTATTGGATCAGGTCGTTGGTGCCGAGGGAGAAGAAATCGACTTCTGATGCCAGATGCGGGGCCAGCCGTACTGCAGCCGGAACTTCAATCATCGCGCCGATGGGAATATCGCTTAAAAAATCGATCTTCTCCTTTTGCAGCTGGGTCATAGCGTCAGCCACCAGCTGCTGACAGGTCCTGATCTCCTCCATATTAGAGATCATCGGGAAGAGCAGGCGGACCGGGCCGTGGACTCCGGCCATCAGGATCGCTTCGATCTGGGTTTGAAAGATATCCCGGTGGTCCAGACTGACCCTGACCGAACGCCAACCCATGAAGGGGTTGTCTTCTTTAGGATGATTGAAGTAAGGGAGAACTTTGTCCCCACCGATATCCAGGGTACGGATTGTGACGGGGGCACCGGCAAAACCTTCAATCACCTTACGATAGAGCTGGTATTGATCTTCGCGGTTGGGGAAACTGCTGCGCGCCATATATGGGAATTCAGTTCGGTAGAGCCCGACCCCTTCAGCGCCGTTTCGCCGTGCTATGTCGATATCGCTCAGTAGCCCGATGTTGGCGCGCAGTTGAATACGCTGGCCGTCACGGGTAAGGGCGGGGACATCGCGTAACTGATCAAGTCGTTCCTTCTCCTGGGCGCGGTCAAACTCCAGCCGGAAGTATTCATCAAGAATGGTTTCATTCGGATTGAGAAAGACGCAGCCTGAATTAGCATCCAGGATCAGTTGAGTGTCGGGTTCGATCAACATCATCGCACACTTGACCCCGATAAGAGCCGGGATCCCCAGCGCCTTAGCCATGATGACTGAGTGCGAGTTGGTTTCGTCCGATTCGATGATCAAGCCACTGATCTTGTCGTGATCGATGATTGCCATGTCGGAAGGGAGCAGGCGCCGTGCGACCAGGATCCCTTTGTGGTGCAGTTGCAGGCTGTTCGACTGTTGCCCGAGCAGGTTGCTCAGCAGGCGCCGACCGATATCTTCCATATCCGCGGCACGTTCGCGCAGGTAGGCATCCTCCATCTTGTTGAAGGCTTTCAGATAGTTCCGGATAACTTTTTTGAGGGCGTAGGGCGCGCAGTGCCCCGCTTCGATCTGTTCATGTAGTTTTTCGATGAAACCACGATCTTCCAAGATCATCAGGTGGGTGTGGAAGATCGCCGCATCGGCCTGGGTCAGCTTGTCGGCCACCCTTTTTTCAAGGTAGAGGGTTTCGATGCGGGTCTTACGCAAGGCCTCATCAAGGTGTGAAAGTTCATGTTCGATATCGACATCATGTTCATCGTAAATCTCGGAGAAGCCGAGCTCTTCATCAATCAGATTTGCCGGGCCGGTGATAACGCCAGGGTAGGCGACCTTGCCGCGGAGTACGGCTGAGCCATCGTTTGAAACCAGTTGATTGATTTCAGTGTTGTCCGACAGATCAACTTCTGTCAGCGTCGGCAGTTCGAACTGATCCTGTTGTTTATCGATGGTGTCGAGCAGGCGCGCATTAACAACAATTGAAGCCACCTGAAAGGCGATAGTGCTCAGGGTGGATGTCTCGTCAGCTGAAAAGGTCCGGCGTTCAAGGGTCTGAATGACCATAACGCCGAGAGGGTCATTGCGGTCAAACAGTGGGATCGCCAGGAAGGAATGGAATTTCTCTTCTCCGGTCCCGGCAAAATAGCGGTAGCGTGGATCGTTCTGCGGTTCTTCTATGGCCAGAATCGAACGCTGCTCTACGGCCAGGCCAGTGAGACCTTCGCCGATCTTGAGACGGACCTGACCGACTGCTCCGGCAGCCAGCCCGTAGGTGGCCCTTAAGACCAGGGTGTCATCCTGCTCTTCGAGCAGGTAGAGGGAGCAGACCTCGGAGTGAGCCCGTTCTGCCACCAGGGTAACGATATTTTCAAGTGTGTCACTGAGGTGGTGAGATTGCAGGATAATGGCGCTGATATCCTGTAACGTACTTAGCCCGAGACGGGTGTCTGATTTTGTGCGATCTTTGTGTCCCAAGTGCTTGCCCCTCTGGCTGGATGAATGCAGAACATGGCGATTATTCTAGCTTAGGGGATCCCTCTTGGCAGTAAAAAAATAAAAAAAACGCCGCCAGAGGGAGAGAGGTCTCTGACGGCGAAAAAGGGATTGGAACTTTTGACTTGTTTCCGTTCGGGCGGGAACGGGAATATCCCTTGTTGCATTATGTGAATTTGATTAAGCAATTGCCGTGCCAGTTATGTTCTCGGCGATTGATGAAGGAAAGATGGGCTTTTTCGGTCTCTTTAGCGATGGGGTATCTGCCAATATGTGCCAGACGTGGCACATATTGGCAGCATGTCCTGAGCGGTTCTAACCAATTGCTGTTGCATACGGGCATCTATGCAACGTGACATGGATGGCACAGTTTGAATCGGTTGTGTGCCATAAGCGGCACATGGTGGCAGAAGGTCAGTCCTTTTGATAGGAAACTTTTTGCCGTTGCAGCATACGGTAGAAAGTTCTGCGAGGGATCTCAGCCAGTCGCGCTGCTGCCGAAACATTTCCTTTGGCCACAGTCAGGTAGTGGAGCAGAAGATCCTTTTCAACCGTATTGATTTGCTGGTCTCGTTGGCTGCGCAGACCACAAGCCTTTTGTTTGATCTCCTGACCGCTCTGCTTGCGCAACTGTTCGGTAAAAATTATTGGCAGCTGCTCAAGATGGATCACCTGATCGGAAGAGAGGACTGCGGCACGTTCAATGACGTTCTGTAGCTCACGAATATTCCCGGGCCAGTGGTAGAAGGCCATCGCCTTCAGGGCTGAATCATCGATCCGGTGGATAGTCTTGTTCAGCCGAGTCGTGGCCTGGTTGAGGAAATGCTCGACCAATTTTGGAATCGATTCAAGCCGATTGCGCAAGGGGGGGAGGGTGATGCTGAAAACATTGATGCGATAGAAGAGGTCTTCACGAAACCAACCCTCGCTTATTCCTTCTTCGAGGCGCCTGTTGGTTGCAGCAATCATTCGCACATCAACGCGCACGGTTTTGTTGCTGCCGATCGGTTTGATCTCGCCGTTATCCAGCACCCGTAGAAGTTCGGCCTGTAATTTTGGGGTGATATCGCCAATCTCATCGAGAAAGATCGTGCCGCCATCCGCCGCTTCAAATAATCCTTTTTTATCACTAACGGCACCGGTAAAAGCCCCTTTTTTATGGCCAAAGAGTTCACTCTCGAGCAGGCTGTCGGTCAGGGTTGTGCAATTGATGGTGACGAGGGGGTTCTCAGCACGTTGGCTGGCTTGATGGATTGCGCGTGCGGTCAGTTCTTTGCCTGTGCCACTTTCACCCCGAATCAGAACCGAGGTGGGGGTTGGTCCCACCTGTTGAATCAGTTTGAGGACGCCCTGGGTTCCGCCATCGTCGCCGATAATATCCCCGCTTCCGTAACTCTGATCGAGAGCTCGCCGGGTGAGATCATATTTACGCTCAAGTCGCGAATGATCCTCGGCCAGACGTTTTTGCGAATAGGGGTGGCACATGCCGCTTTCGGCCAGTCCCTGAAAAACCGCAACGGCATGCTCGCGACAGGTGCGATAGCCACAGCTGCCACAGTTGAGCTCATCACTGGCGGTAAATTTATCAGTTTCATGCAGAATACGTTTGATTGCATCGTCGCTTGGTGTTCCCATTTGTAACTGTCTATCGACGAAACCGCGGTCGAGAAAAACCCGACCTGAACCCGAGGTATATTTTGCCGATGAAACATAAGGGATCTGTTTCTTGCGGTATTCGATAATCAGATTGCGTTTGGAGAAGGCCGTGAGGCGATTAGTCCGTCCGGGGCCGCCGATACAGCCGCCGTTGCAAAAACGGACATCAACATAGCGCGGCGCGATCCGCCGCGCAGCAATATCGCGGATGACTTCCATGGTGGCTTCCTCGCCGACCGTTGAGACAAACTGTGGATCGAGGCCGTCGTGACCTATGCCGAAAATGTGAAAGGGACCACCTGCTATCGAAAAACTGCGGCCGTTGAGCGTGCTGTTGCCATTCAAAGGTTCTGGCGCAAGCCGTCTTGGATCAATCGCCTTCTTTTCAAGAATCTTTTTCAGTTCCTTATAGGTAAGAACGGTATCGATAGCGCCCGCGACCTGTTCATCTTCGATCTCGAATTTCCCGCCGATACAGGAGCTGATATAGACCACGCGAACCGGGCTGTCATGGCAGGACTTGATGTAGCGCCCGATGGCGACCATGGGTGAAACGACCGGCACAAGGTTATTGAGGAGTTGAGGGTAGTGACGCTCTATCAGATCGACAACCGCCGGACAATGGCTTGAAATCATGGGTTCGCTGTTATCGCGACTGAGGAGCGCTCGGTATTCTGGAGCAATAAGCTCAACCCCGGCTGCGCCTTCAAGCACATCTTTAAAGCCGAGTTGGCGTAGTGCTGTCGCCAGTTGTCCGGGCTCCAGATCATAGAAGAAGGCCGGGTAGGAACAGCCGAGTACCGCAACAACCGGGGTGGTATCGCGCAGCAGGGTTTCGGTCGCGCCGATGGCATCGGCAATCACCTTGGCCCCCTGGGAGCAAGCCTGAATGCATTTTCCGCAACCGATGCAGCGTTGATGCAGGACGACAGCGCAATCCTTGCGGATACCTATGGCCTTGGTCGGGCAGCCGCGGACGCAGGCGTAGCATTTGCGACAACGGCTGGCGATGGTTTTGATCGGTCCCTGTTTTTTGGCTTCCGGCATTGATCTCTCTTCCTGATGAGCTCAAGGAGTGTCGATTGATTCGCCGGATTGTGCCACTGCTGGCACAATTGATCAAGTGCTTTGAGGGAGGCTTTGTCCGACCTTGTCGCTGTGGTGACAGGCTGTCTGATGGTTGTTGCCAAGTTGGTTTAACGCCGGTTCCTGCTGCTGACAAATCTGGCTGGCGTAGCGGCAGCGCGGATGGAAGGAACAACCCGAGGGGGGATTGAGGGGGGAGGGGACCTCTCCTTTAAGTGGTGCCGGACGACCAGCCAGGTTCGGGTCCGGCTGGGGGATGGCAGCGAGTAACGCCTCGGTGTAGGGGTGGCGCGGTTGTCGGTAGAGTTCATCGGCCGGGGCCGTTTCGACAATTTTCCCCAGGTACATGACCGCGACCCGGTCACTGACATGTTCAACAACGGCCAGATCGTGCGCGATGAAGAGATAGCTCAGATTGTGTTGTCCCTGAATTTCGCGCAGCAGGTTCAGGATCTGCGCCTGTACAGAAAGATCCAGTGCTGAGACCGGTTCGTCGGCAACGATCAGTTCTGGTTCAACCGCAAGTGCGCGGGCAATACTGATCCGTTGTCGTTGTCCCCCGGAAAATTCATGGGGATAACGGGCCGCCGCAGCGGCATCAAGACCGACCTGATTCAGCAGCTTTTCGACTTTTTGCGGTCTCTCTTTTGCGCTACAAAGGCTATGGATGAGCATCGGTTCAGCAAGGGTCTCCCCAACCGTCATCCGCGGGTTGAGGGATGAAAAGGGATCCTGAAAAATCATCTGGATCTGGCGGCGGTAGGGACGGATTTGCCGGGGGGACAAAAAACAAAGGTCGGTCCCACGATACAGAACTTCTCCCCTGTCAGCCGGAGTCAAGCCGAGTACCAGCCTGGCCAGGGTCGATTTTCCACAGCCCGATTCCCCAACCAGACCAAGGGTCTCGCCCGCTGCGATTTCCAGGCTGACACCATCGACAGCCTGGAGAAGATTGGCTTTATCGCCAGATTTTCCGGGGACAGAAAAAGCTTTTGCCAGGTCACGAATTTCGAGTAGCGGTTTCATGGTCAATCAGGCTCTCCAGCAGCGCACATAGTGGCCAGGGTTGATCTCTTGCAGCTGAGGCATTTTTGGCCCACCAGCACGACAGGGAGTGGGACAACGTCCCAGGAATGCGCAGCCATCGGCGCTGTTGGTTTTAGCGTCAGGCTGGCCTGGGATTGTCTTGAGCAGGCCCTTGTCCCCCAGCCGGGGAATACAGGCGATTAATCCCCGCGTGTAAGGATGGACCGGGTTGCTGAATAGCTGTTTGACCTCTGCGTATTCTACGATTCTCCCCGCATACATGACCGCAACCCGATCGGCGTTACCGGCCACGACACCGAGGTCATGACTGATCAGCAAGGTCGCCATCTGCCTGTCGCGGGCCAGCTTGGCCAGCAGTTCCATGATCTGGGCCTGAATGGTGACGTCAAGCGCCGTGGTTGGTTCGTCGGCGATCAGGAGTTGTGGATCGCAGGCGAGGGCCATGGCGATCATGACTCTTTGACGTTGCCCGCCCGAAAGTTGATGGGGAAAGTCACGCAGCCGACTTCCGGCAGCTGCAATGCCGACGCGATCAAGCAGTTCTGCCGCTTGACCCAGGGCTTGCTCGTTATTCATACCGCGATGCAAGCGCAGGACCTCGGCGATTTGCTCACCGATTCTGAGGACCGGGTTGAGCGAGGTCATCGGCTCCTGAAAAATCATCGAAATTTTGTTCCCCCGGACCCTGCGGATCTCGTTGGCCGGCATGCGTAACAAATTTTGATTATCAAAAAAAATCTCACCATCGACGATTCGCCCGGGTTCGGGGATGAGGCGCAAAATCGACAGCGAGGTTATCGATTTACCACAGCCCGACTCACCAACCAGAGCCAGGGTTTCGCCGGCGGAGATTTCAAAGGAGACATCATCTACCGCCTTGACCAGGCCTGCACGGGTAAAAAAATAACTTTTAAGGCCGCGGACCTGAAGGAGAGGGCCCATATTCGGTTTTTTAAGGGGGGCGTACATCGGGATAATCCTTTTTTGGTCGTTTCGGGACGCTACGAATGCTTGAACCCCATCATACCCGAACCTCCCTCCGAGTGCATCTGTCAATCAGCTGTAATTCTCATCAAACATCTAGTTGGCCCTTGTCGCTTGATCCTGTATAGTCCCATGGCCGTACATCGCCCGACATCAAAACAACTAAATCTGAACTGACTGGATTTTGAATGATCGATCAACTGACTGGAATTATTGCTGATGAAGTGAGCTGCAAGCCTCATCAGGTGACGCAAACCATGACTCTGCTGGCCGCTGGCGGGACTGTCCCCTTTATTGCCCGTTACCGTAAAGAGGTGACCGGCGAACTTGATGAAGTTGCAATCCGTGCGATTGAACAGCGCATGATCTACTACCGTGAACTGGACGAGCGTCGCCAGACGATTCTTAAGGCGATTGATGAACAGGGGAAGCTGTCGTTAGAACTTAAGAACCGCATTCTGCAGACGCGTCAAAAGAACGAGCTTGAAGATCTCTATCTGCCGTATAAGACCAAACGGCGCACCAAGGCGTCTATCGCGCGGGAGCGTGGTCTTGAACCTCTGGCTGAACTGATCCTGACCGCTGTTGGTTCTACCGCGACCCTGGATGCATTAGCCCTCAACTATGTCGATCTGCTAAAAGAGCTGCCCGACACTGCGGCGGTTTTGGCCGGGGCTGGACACATTCTGGCTGAGAATTTTGCTGACCGGGCTGATGGTCGTGCTCTGGTGCGGAGTAAGACCTGGGCGCAGGGAATCTTCTGTTCGGTGGTCGCGCGCGGTAAGGAGACCCAGGTCAGCAAGTACGAGATGTATTACGATTTTCGCGAAGCGCTGAAAGATGTCCCCTCCCACCGGATGCTGGCGATGCGACGTGGTGAGAAAGAGGAAATGCTGCGTCTTAAGATCGAAGCCCCCGAAGAGGAAATTCTGGCTGGGCTGGTCAGTCTGCTGTTGCCCCCTGATGCAAGCTATAGAGCCTGGCTGATCGAGGTAGTGGGGGACAGCTATCAGCGCCTGATTGCTTCGGCCATCGAGGTTGAGCTGCGCCTTGAGGCGAAAAAAGCGGCAGATATGGCGGCGATCAAGGTTTTTGCCGAGAACCTGCGGCACTTGTTGCTTGCGGCACCGGCCGGAAGTCGGCGTGTGTTGGGGATCGACCCCGGCTTGCGCACCGGTTCAAAGCTGGCGGTGGTCGATGCGACAGGCCGTTTTCTGGCGCATACCACCATCTATCCCCATACCGGTGGCGGCCGTGCTGAGACTTCGATTGCTGACTTTCTACAACTGGTCCGTCAGCATCAGGTCGAGATGGTGGCCGTTGGCAACGGTACTGCCGGGCGCGAGATGGAACAATTTGCGCGACAGGCCCTGAAGGGTGCCGGGCTTAAAATACCGGTGGTGATGGTCAGTGAGTCGGGCGCCAGTATCTATTCTGCTTCGGATATCGCCCGTGAGGAGTTCCCCGACCTCGACCTGACAGTGCGAGGTGCGATCTCCATCGCGCGGCGGCTGCAGGATCCGCTGGCGGAACTGGTGAAGGTCGATCCGAAGAGCATCGGCGTCGGGCAGTACCAGCATGATGTTTCGCAAAGTTTGCTGAAGAAGGCCCTCGATGAAGTGGTTGAATCCTGTGTCAACTTCGTTGGGGTCGAGCTCAACACTGCCTCTTGGGCACTGCTCAGCTTTGTCTCGGGACTCAGCGAGACTCAGGCGCGTGCGATTGTCAGCCGTCGCGATGAGAAAGGTCCTTTCGTCCGCCGTGCCGAGCTGCTGGATGTCCCCCGTTTCGGCGCGCGAACCTTCGAACTGGCCGCCGGTTTTTTACGCATCCGTGGCGCACAAAATCCCCTCGACAATACGGCGGTTCACCCCGAGCGTTATCCTCTGGTTGAACGGATGGCCGCAGACTCCGGTCTTGGTCTTGCGGTATTCATCGCCGATCGGCAAAGGGTAGAGCGGATTGAACTGAACCTATATACTGACACAGAGGTCGGTCTGCCGACCCTCTATGACATTCAACAGGAACTGCTCAAGCCAGGGCGCGATCCGCGTGAGACCTTCAGCCTCAACAGCTTCCGTGAGGATGTGACCGAGATGAGGGATCTGAAAGAGGGGATGCGCTTGAATGGTTTGGTGACCAATGTTGCGGCCTTCGGCGCCTTCGTTGATATTGGTGTCCATCAAGATGGCCTGGTTCACGTCAGCCAACTGGCCGATTATTTTGTGCGCGACCCTGCGGCTGTGGTTAAGGTCGGCCAGCAGGTGCAGGTGCGAGTCGTTTCACTCGACCTGCAGCGCCGTCGTATCGGTTTGAGCATGCGCTCAGCTGATGGCGAAAAGACTGGCGAGGCCGAATTAACCAAAGGGAAAGCCGCCGCAGCACCGCCCAGGAAAAAGGGGACTGGGCAGGATTCGACAAAAATTACGACCGATCTTGGTGCAGCGTTCTCGCGAGCCGGATTTAAAGTGAAAGGGAAGTAGTCAGTGACACAAATAAAGGTCGACCTTCATCTGCATACCACCTGTTCTGACGGAGCCTATAGCCCCGAGGAACTGGTCACACTCGCTGCTGAAGCCGGAATGAAGGCCATTGCAATTGCAGACCATGACAATGTCGATGGCATCGACGTGGCGCAGAAAACAGGCGAGGAGTTGGGGATTGAGGTGATCTCGGCGGTTGAGCTATCAACGCAATGGCAGGACCATCAGGATATCCATCTGCTGGGTTATGGCTTTGATCATCACCATGCTGAACTCGTTCGCCAGTTGGCTGATTTTCGAGATTTTCGTGCCGGTCGAAATCAACAGATCGTTGCGAAGGTCAACCATCAGTTGGCGACTGAAGGGCGTGCGCCCCTCGATTTTCTTGCGATTGAAGAGAGTGCCGGTGGGACCCTCGGGCGACCACATATCGCTCTGGCCCTGCGCGCAGCAGGGTATGTTCAGAACCATGATGAGGCCTTCGACCGTTATCTGGTGCCGAACGATGTCAGCAAAAGGTTTTTCCCGATAGATGAAGCCATTGCCTTGATTCATAGTGCTGGTGGCATCGCCGTACTGGCACACCCGCCCTATGTCACACGTAACCACGGTGAGCTTGAGGCCCTGATTGAAACCTTTGTTGAAATGGGGCTCGACGGCCTTGAGGCTTATAATAACGGCGTAAACCAGGATGGAGTCTATTGGTTGATCGGTCTGGCCCGCCGGCACCAGTTGATCGTGACTGGTGGTTCCGACTTCCATGGGACTGAAGGGGCAACTATCAGTATCGGCGCGGGTGTTGGGCGGTTAAGTATCCCCTATAGCTGTGTCGATGAAATTCATTCGGCACTCTATCGACGTCAGGTTGTGGTTTGAGCGGGGAGCTCGGTATCAAGCTTTTTTGTATAGTTGATTCCTCTACTCGTTTTGGACTAAATTGATTGTTAGATTCTTCAAGGAGCACGACAGCATGTGCAGCTAGTTTTGCCAGCAGAGGTTGTTCACGGGGAGGAACATGACCGATCAAGAAAAGTTTGAGGAGACAATCAGAGAGGCACGAGCAGGAAGCTCTTTAATTGCTTTGATCGAACTAGAAGCTTTGGTGCGGTCGAGTAATCATCCTCAGGTTTTGGCCTGGCTGGGCTATTGCCTCGCCAAGGAGAAGCGGAACTATTCGCGCGCTCTGGTTCTGTGCACCAGCGCGGTCGATACCGCCCCGGATGATCCTGACCTCTACCTTGCTCTGGGGCGCGTCTACCGACTCTCCGGCCGGCGTTACCAGGCTTTGACTGCCTTGCGCAAGGGCTTGAAGATGGGGCGTCATGAACTGCTCGTGAAAGAGCTGAATTCGATGGGGCTACGTAAAGAACCGGTCTTTGGCGCCCTTGATCGTGCAAATAAGCTAAATATTATGGCTGGTCGTGTGATGACCAGGTTCAATATTCGTTAAAAAGTTGAGCCCGTCAATTTGGTGGGCTCAACTTTTAAATTAACGATTCGTCCAGCTGGCGCCACGTTTTTCTAAAAAGGCCGCCATCCCTTCTTTCTGATCTTCTGTCGCAAAACAGAGCCCGAAAATATCAGCTTCATAATCGATTGCTTTGTCCAGCGGCATGTCGAGCCCGTTATCGACTGCTTTGCGGATAAGTTGTACCGCCACCTGGGGTTTTTCTGCAATTTTCCGCGCCATCTCGGTGGCGGTGTGCAAGAGTTGATCTGCTGCGACTACCTGCTCAACCAGCCCGATCTTCTCAGCCTCAGCCGCGGTCACCATCTCCCCGGTGAGCATCATCTGTTTGGCTTTGCCAGGACCGACCAGTCGTGGCAGACGCTGAGTACCACCCCAGCCAGGAATAATACCCAGATTAATCTCAGGTTGTCCGAGACGGGCCGTGTCGGCTGCAATCCGGATATCACAGGCCATTGCCAGCTCACAACCACCCCCTAAGGCATAGCCGTTAATCGCTGCGATAATGGTCTTCGGAAAACTCTCAATGCGCGCAAAGAGCCGTTGTGCCTGACGAGCCACTCTCGAAGCCTCCAGAGGGCCGAGGGGTTGCATCACCGAAATATCCCCTCCAGCCACAAACGCTTTCTCTCCTGCTCCGGTCAGCACCAGAGCATGGACCCGGTCGTTGTTTTCCAAATTGTTCAAGGCTAGATCAAGGTCCGCGAGGGTCTGGGGGTTCAGTGCATTGAGCGCGGCCGGACGATTGATGGTGATCAGGGCCAGAGGCTCAGTGATAGTCAGTAGCAGATTTTCGTAGTTCATTTGATTCTCCCGATTTGATGATGTTGAAGGACAGTCCAGAGTCTTAGTTTTGCCATTTTTTTAGCTTGATTGTGGGGGTGGCCTGCCAAGGGTCGTTCGGCCAAGGGTGTTTCGGGTATCGCCCCTTCATCTCCTTTTGGACTTCAGGATAGACCTGATTCCAGAAGCTGCGCAGATCGCTGGTAACGGCTAGCGGACGCGCAGCAGGGGAGAGCAGGTGTAATTTGAGTGGCACATGTCCCTGGCAGATCCTGGGTGTTTCAACCAGTCCGAAGAGCTGTTGCAGCTTAACCGGCAATACTGGACCTTCGGGTCGGTAGTCAATCTTCATCATCTCGCCACTTGGAACCTGGATGCGCAGCGGTGCAAGCTTTGCGAGTTGATTATTCTGCTGCCAGTCTAGCAGGCTTTGCAGCGGCGGAAGAAGATTGATTTTTTTTAACTGAACCGCAGTTTTGATCTCTGTCAAAAAAGGGGAAAGCCAGGTTTCGGGTTGGTTGAATAAGCGGTCCTGGCTGTACTCCAGCCAGGGATCCCCCAGGATTCGATGTAACAGATTCAGCCGCTGCAGGAATTGCTCTGAATCAGCAGACCAGTTGAGGAGGAGACGCCCATTGGTGCGAATTGCTTCACAGAGAATATCCAGGGTCTGGTCTGCCGCTGGGCTCTGACTTTCGCTGCAAAGTTCGAGCGCACCAAGGCGTTTGACCCGGCGCGCCAGGACGCGTTGTTTCGCGTTATCCCAAAAAACTTCAGTTTGCCAATCAGCTGCGGTGGTTTGCTGATTGAGCCAGAGATTGTCGAGTGGCAAGGCTTGCCTGATCATGGCAATCCCTGAGTCGTTTTGACTGATATCGCTCACGACCAACCATGGACACTTTCTTAAAGGGCTGTGAATGCCAAGTTTAGCGCCGCGGCCGCTGGCGAGCAGATAATCGCCGTTGGCCTGTTTGGATGTGGCGATGCGATCTGGATAAGCCTGAGCGACGAGCCGCGCCAGCAGCTCATTCTTGAGTGTCTCTGTTCGGTGGGCTTTGAGTTTAAATATCCCGCTTAATTGTTTGAATGCCCGTGCGGCTGGATGGTCCAGCGCCCTATTTTTTTGGATGTCCAGGGCGAACTGGTGCAGGGCACTGCTCAGGTCTATCTCACGCGCCGTTGAGCCTGTTCTTTCTCCAAGGAAGGCGCTCAAAAGGCAACCGACAGCTAGGGCGTTCAGTCGTTCGGCTTCGAGTAATAGACTTGCAAAGCGGGGGTGGACGGGCAAGCAGGTCGCTCGACGTCCATCGGCTGTCAGTCTGTTGCGCTGATCGATGAGCCCCAGTTGCTGCAATAGTTGTTGTGCCCCAGCGAGGGCGCCGGCTGGGGGCGGGTCGAGCCAGTCCAGCTGTGAGGAATCCTGCAAACCCCAGGCAGAAAGGTCGAGGGCCAGCGGGGTTAAGTCTGCATTGCGAATTTCGGCTGGTGTTTGTGGCAGCAGGCTGGCTTGAACCCCTTCGCTCCAGACTCGGTAGCAGACCCCTGGTGCCTGGCGACCAGCACGACCAGCCCTCTGTTTGCTGCTGGCTTGAGAAATGCGAGCGGTGATCAGTCGACTAAGGCCGCTACCGGGATCAAAGCCCGGTTGACGACAGAGGCCACTGTCAACCACCGTTTCAACCCCATCTATGGTCAGGCTGGTCTCTGCAATATTGGTGGTCAGAATCAGTTTGCGTCTGCTCGATTTTTGCAGCGCCAGTTGCTGATCTGCGGGCTTCAGGGAGCCATGCAGCGGCAAAATCTGTATATGAGTCAGATGCTGCGCAAGTCGGGTTTTGAGCTGCTCGATTTCGCGCACGCCAGGCAAAAAAGCCAGAATGTCGCCTGAGGTCTCTGCCGCCGCGCGTAAAATTGCCGCAGTCATTGCAGGGATTGGGTCCAGAGCGATCTCACCACCAGTATAGATGATGTCGATCGGCCAGCTTCTTCCTTTAGAACATAATCGTTCTGCGCCGAGGAGTTTAACCAGGGGCTCGGTATCGAGGGTGGCCGACATGATCAGGAGCTTCAGATCCTCACGGAGCCCTTTACGCAAGTCGTTGGTCAATGCCAGTGCGATATCGCTATGAATGTTCCGCTCATGAAATTCATCGAAGATCACCAGCCCGACACCGGTCAGTTCGGGGTCGGATTGGAGGCGGCGGGTCAGTATCCCCTCAGTGATCACTTCCAATCGGGTTTGGACTGAGGTTCGATGCTCATAGCGGATGCTGTAGCCGACGGTTTGTCCAACCTTTTCGCCAAGTTGCTGCGCCATGAATGCGGCCGAACTGCGTGCCGCCAGACGCCTCGGCTCAAGCATCAGGATTTTTTGCCCCTTTAACCAATCCGCATCTAACAGTGTCAGGGGAACACGCGTGGTTTTCCCGGCACCCGGCGGTGCTTCGAGCACCAGCACCGGCTGTTGTGCCAGCCGGGTTTTCAGCTGGGGGAGAATGTCATCTATCGGCAGGGACATCTGCTAGGCGCGCCGAATGGTTTCGACCAGCAGATGAGCAATCTGGACCATGTCTTCGACTTTCACCTCTTCATCAACCGAGTGGACCTTGTTCATGCCGGTCCCCATGATCACGCATTGAATGCCATTGGCATTTAAAATGTTGGCATCAGATCCGCCACCTGCAGCCTTAATCTGCAAGGGAAAGTCGATTGCTGTTGCGGCGTCGCTGATCAATTTCAAAATTCCAGCTTGCAGATCGACATGCATCGAGGGGTACTCATTGCAAAGCTCGACTGTCATTGTTGCCTGAACCTCTCCTCCGGCAACGGTTATGCGTGTCTTGGTGACCTCATCTTCAATCAGTCCGATAATCTGCTCGGTATGTTGCCGAAGTTTATCAGGATTGTGGCTGCGAACCTCTCCGTGAAGAATGGTCTGGCGCGGGATAATATTGGTGGCCTGCCCCCCCTTTATAACGCCGATATTAGCAGTCGTCTCTATGTCGATGCGGCCGAGTTGCATGCGACTGATCGCCCGGGCAGCAATCAGGATCGAAGAGATGCCGTTCTCCGGGACCACACCGGCGTGGGCTTCCTGGCCGGTAATCTGAACGGTAAAGCGATTGGCGGCTGGCGCCTTGTGTATGACATGCGAGATCCCGGTTGTGTCCAGGGCGATGCCTCGTTTTGATTCAATGAGAGAGAAATCAAGATGTTTGGCGCCCAGCAGCCCGACCTCTTCGCAGACGGTGATTGCAATCTCCAGCGGAACATGGTCAATCTGCTGTTCGCGGAGAACTTCAAGGGCTTCGATGATTTCGGCAATTCCCGCTTTGTCATCGGCACCCAGAATGGTGTTGCCCGTGCTGCGAAATATACCCTCAATGAGGGTCGGTTTGACCCCCTCTGTGGGGCCGACCGTGTCCATGTGGGCGGACAACAACAGCGGTGCACCTGGCTTCGTCCCAGCGATGCGGAAAATCAGGTTGTTGCTCTGACTGCCAATTTGTTCACCAGCATTATCCTCAGTCAAGGTTGCATTAAGCCTGGCAAAGCGCTGTCGCAAGTAGTCTGCCATGGTTGCTTCCTTGAAGGAAGGGCTCTCTATGGCTGCCTGACGCGCAAATTCGTCACATATTCTTTCTGTATTGATCATCATTGACTCCGTTATGTCCCTCGATCAGATTGAACTGTATTGGTTGCATCTTAGCTTTTTGCTGGCGCCCCGACAAGGGGAGTTAGACTGGACAAAAGCTCAAATTTCCTGCTAGAATGCTTAGCTAAATGTAATTGACGCCCGCGAAGATATGGACTTGTGATTTGGTAATATACGGCATAATGGCATGATCAAAAAAATTCGCTATGATTATCAGCCCCCTCGTTCAGCCCGACGTAATGTACCTCGTCGTGGAACACGCCGCTTTTTCCCTGCAGCCGTTATCCTGGTCGCCATGACCGTTGGTGGGCTGATCCTATTTGGTCCCTCGGGTCCGGAACTACAGGCTCGTACCTCTCCAGTTGAAATCAGTGCTCCACAAACCAAGATCAGGATACCAGTGCGGAACCGGGTTGATGCTGTTATCTCCGCTGGCGAAACCATCTCGTCTTTGCTGGGCGGCTACTTTACCCCTCAGGAAATTCATGATATTGGCCAGCAGAGTAAAAAGGTTTTCCCCCTGACTCGCATCTGTGCTGGACAACCTTATCAGATCTGTACCTCAGATAATGAGTTTGACAGCTTTACCTATGAAATTGATCAAGAAGAGCAACTGGTCATTCGACGTCAGAACGATCAACTCATAGTTGAACGGGTGCCTATTGAGTATGAAATACGGACTGAGGTTGTTCGTGGTCGGGTTGAGAGCAGCTTGTTTGAAGCTGTCACCAAGGCGGGTGAGACTTCTGAACTTGCAACGGCGCTGGCCGATATTTTTGCCTGGGATATAGATTTTGTACGTGATCTGCGGACCGGAGATACCTTCTCCGCCCTTGTCGAAAAACGTTTTCGCGAAGGTCAACCGGCCGGATACCGGCGAGTTCTTGCCGCAGAATTTCGTAATAATGGTGAACTGTTTCGCGCTTTTGCCTATCAAGACGGTGACCGGACAATCAGTTATTATGATGAAACAGGCCGCAGTGTGCGCAAGGCATTTTTGAAAGCGCCCCTCTCTTTTTCAAGAATATCCTCAGGGTATTCTTTAAAACGTTTCCATCCGATTACCAAAACCTGGAAGGCTCACCCGGCAATCGATTATGCCGCACCACGGGGGACACCGATAAAGACTGTAGGTGACGGAGCGATTACCCGAATCGGATACACCAAGGGGAACGGTAATTTTGTCGAAGTGCGCCACAATGGGACCTACAAAACCATCTATCTGCATATGTCTAAATTTGCCTCCGGTATGAAAAAGGGGAAGCGGGTTTCTCAGGGGCAGGTGATCGGTTATGTTGGCTCAACCGGCCTTGCCACCGGTCCGCACCTCTGCTTCCGGATGTATCGCAACGGTTCGCCGGTCAATCCGTACAAGGTCAAGGCTCCTGCAGCCAAACCGGTTACGACCGCAAATCTGTCAGATTTTAAACAATATACCCGGTCTTTGATCGCCCAACTCGAAGGGCGAGAAGAGGTCCGCATGGCGTCTCTAAAGACTTCGGCCACAAGTGGCCAAACACCCAGTAACTGATGCCCGGTTGGTGTGGTCAGGCGCTTGAGGTTGACTTAAGCACCGGCCAGAGTACAGTCCTGCCTCTCTCCTTCAATGTGTTACGTCAGACACTCGGCGGCCGCGCTCTTGCTGGCCATCTGTTGCGTGTCCGTTCCGACGATCTTACCCTTCCAACCATCTGCCTTGCCACCGGCCCCTTCTGTGGGGCAAACATTCAAACCGCCGAACGTCTGGTCGCTGTTTTCAGATCACCTTTAACCTCAGGCGTATTCGATAGCAGCGCCGGTTGCAGCTTTGCCACTGCCTTGAAGCAAGCCGGATTTGATGCTCTGTTGCTTAAGGGTGAAGCTGCAAGCTTGAGTCAGTTGCGGATCATCAACACGAGTGGGGAGTTGCTGCTGGCCCCTGAGTTAAGCGGATTGGATACCACACAGACCCTGGATCGTCTGGGCGAGGGTGCCGCGTTGGTGATCGGTCCGGCGGGTGAAAACCGGGTGCGCTTTGCTTCGGTTGTTGCTAATGATGGAGAGCCTTTGTCTCGTGGTGGGCTTGGTGCGGTTTTTGGCCAGATGAACTTGAAAGCGCTGAGTGCAGCGGGGGGCAGAAGTTTTGCCCGTGCTGATGAACAGGCTTTCTGCAGGGCACAAGCCGATATTCAGCGACTCTACAACGCCTCGCCTTTTTTATGTGGCCCCCTTGGAATTGGAGCCTGTGGCACAGCCGCGTTGCTTGATTTGACTCAGGCCCGACAAATGCTGCCGACCGCCAACTTCCGTCAAACAAGCTTTAACCCCGCCGCAGAATTCGCCGCGTCGCAATTGAAAAAGAAAATTGGGTTTAGCGCTGGCCCATGCCCCGGGTGCCGGATCGCTTGCCGTAAGACCGATGCTGATGGCAGATTGCCTGAATACGATAGTCTGGCACATTTCAGCGCGCTCCTCGGCCTGAGCGAGTTGCAACAGGTTATTGATGCAGATCGATGCTGCCAGAAACTCGGCCTGGATCCGGTTTCGGCGGCGGTTATTCTAGCGAGTTATTTTGAGGGACGGAACCTGTCGGCTGACAGCTCAGCTGTCATTGAGCTGCTTGAACAAATCGCCAATCGGCGCGGATCTGGGGCCGAGTTGGCCGAGGGGGTAAGGCTCTTCAGCGAAAGATCTACCACTGGACAGCCAGCTTTTTGTACCAAGGGGCTTGAACTTCCGGCTTTTGATCCTCGCGGAGCCTACGGCTTTGCGTTGTCATTGGCGCTCTCTACTGCGGGTGATTATCGACATGCGCAGGCGCACTTCCATGAGCTGCTGCGCAAACCGGTGCCGACAGAGCGTTTCTCCTTTGTCGGGAAGGCGCGCATCATTATGCAGGCTGAAGATGCTCTTGCGGCCTGTGATTCACTCTGTATCTGTCGCCACACCCTGGTTGCCGCCGGGCTTGAAGAGTATGCGGCTTTACTCTCTGCGCTCACCGGGATCGCTTTTGACGCCGCCTCCCTGGCTGCGATTGGCTGGCAAACGGTCATGCGAGAGCGCTGGTTGAACCAGCAATACGGCTTCACCGCGGCCGATGACAGCTTGCCCGCATATTTCTTTGCAGAAGAGGGGAGCCCTTCCGCAACGGGTCCTGTGCCGGGTCTCAATCCTCAGCTATTTGTTGAAGAACGCGATCGCTACTACCGCTTACGCGGCTTGGATGCTGCTGGTCACCCGCTTGTCACGCCCGTGGAGCCGCTATGATCAGGCAACTCCAATACTACCAGCAAAAGATTTGTGCTGATGGTCAGATAGATCCAACTCGGTTGTACTTGTTTGCCCAGGATGATGGGCCTGTGTTTTGTGGCTGCGCTGAACTACGAGAACTGAGTTCTCAGATTCAACAACAGCTTGGGTGCACAAGTTTGATTATCGGAATGCCTGAGATCCCTTATGTTGACCTGTTGCTGGCATCTCTGCCCCCAACGGCTGAGGTTGCTATCCCACTTGATACCGAGACGCGCACATTTCTTCATGATATCCCCTTGGTGCGTAGAGAAGACTTGGCTTTGCGTGGTGCTTCCGCCGTCGTTGATAAGCTATCACGGCGTAAAGGGGTGATTGTTGAAGGGGTCGGTCTGGTCGCTGCCGGGGCCATGACGATCGAGCAGGGGTATGTCAATTTTTGCTCTCTGCTCCATGCGACCTCAGTTAAGGTGCTGCTCGATTTGCTGCGAGAACCGCTGCCTGACCCTGGATGGCTTGCTGGTTTTGACCCTTTGTGGCACCAACTACGGACACCTTTGTCCACGGATATAGAGGGGTTAGGTCCCTTTGACCGGCAAAAACCGGATAAGATTCTTCGGGCAATGGATACGGCCGGACGTCTCACTGTTGAGCTGGGATTGGTCGACTCATTCTTTGGCAATATATCGGTTGCGGTCGATGATGCTCTTTATATCTCTCAGACTGGGGCCAGCCTTGATCGTCTGTCGGGGTCTGTCGATTTTGTCCTCAATGATGATTCGTGTTGTGTCGGGCTTACGGCTTCGAGTGAGCTGGCTGCTCATCGCGCAATTTATTCAACATCGGCAGCGCGAACCATTCTGCACGGTCATCCACGTTTTTCAGTTATCATGAGTCTATTATGCGAAGAAGAGTGCAAAACTGAGGACTGCTGGAAGGACTGTGATAAAGTTAGGGTTCTGAACGGTGTCCCGGTGGTCGCTGGAGAAGTCGGTGCTGGTGGCTTGGCGCGCAATCTGCCACCGGTTATTGAGCGCTGTCAATTGGCTCTGGTGTATGGACATGGTCTCTTTGCGCTAGGGGCACAGGATTTTTCTCAACCTCTGAATGCGATGCTCCACTTTGAAAATTGGTGTCGTGAACATTATCTCCAACGATTGAGCCAACGATTGACCTCGAGAAGCGGATAATATGAGCAATAATTCCCCACCGACAGAGTTTTCCGAGCTCGCTACCAATAATGTACTTCAACTGTCCAAAGCTGCGCGTCAGCTCTTTCGACAGAAGAAATTTGATCAGGCCCGTGAGCTCTATGCGCAAGGATTGAGTGCTGATGCAACCAACCCCTACCTGCTCTCCGGTATGGGCGATGTCTGCCGTGAAGCGGGCGATTTTGCCGAAGCTCAGCGGACATATCAAAGGTTGCTCGATGTTGAGCCGGAAAATCTCTATGCTTTGCGAGGCATGGGGGACAGTCTCAAGGCTCAGGGACAGTTGGCAGATGCGATTCAACACTGGGCGCATTATTTGAATTTGCGCTCTGGTGATGTGCATGTCATGACCAGACTCGCTGATGCCTTTAAACAGCTGGAGCAATTTGCTCAGGCCGAAGGACTTTATCGCGAAATACTGCAGACGGACAGTATGGATAGCTATGCCTTGAGTGGTCTGGCTGATCTTCTTCATCGGTCAGGGCGAGATCATGAGGCGATTTCCTGTTACGAGAAGATCTTGACCCTGCGCCATGATGCTCTGCATATTCTGACTATCGTTGGTAAACTTTGCTGGAGGGTCTCTGATTTTGATAAAGCAAAACATTTTTTTTTAAAAGCTCTCGATATCGACCCTGATAACCCCTACGCTCTTTATGGGCTGGGTAACTGCTACCGTTGGCAGCGAGAGTATGCTAAAGCGGTTGAGGTCTGGCAGCGGATTTTAGTCCATAGTGAAGGGACCATCACTCTCTATTCGCGATTGGGTGATGCATTCACCCACCTTGGAGACTTCTCCTCTGCCGAGCAGGCCTATCGTCAGGTGTTAGATAAGGGGTATGACCGTTTTGCCCAGATTGGTCTGATAAAATTACTCTGTGACCAGAATAATTTTGAGCATGCCATCGAAGAGTTCAATACCCTGCTTGGCCATGAGAAAGATCCCTGGAAGCAGCTGGATGAGTTGAGCCGCCGCTTTGTGCAGACAGGTCGTCGGGCGGCAATGATTAGATTTTATAATCTTTTGCTTGCTGCTGCTGTGCCCAACTGCATCGAACCTGAACGACTCAAGGATTTGCTGAAAAAACTCGAGGGATAGGTCTCCTCCCTTTTTTCCGAAACTGTCGGAATGAACTATCTCGCCCATCTCTTTTTTTCTGATCCTGATCCCCTGGCCTGGGCTGGCAGCCTGATGGGAGATTTTGTTAAGGGTGCACTCGACAGCCGCCTTCCACCGCAACTTTATCAACACATCCAGCTGCATCGTCAACTCGACAGCTATACCCTCGACAGCCCGCCTTTTCAGACCAGCCGCAGGAGAATTGATCCGTATTTTCGACACGGGCGCAGCGTCATGGTCGATGTTTTTTATGACCATTTGCTTGCCACGCAATGGGATTTGTACCACTCCCAGTCGCTTGAGGATTTCAGCATGCAGGTCTATGCCGGACTGCACGAGGTTTTTGATCTGCTTTCACCCGGCCTTCAACGCATTTTGCCACATATGTCTGAGCGGAACTGGCTCCTCTCTTATCGCGAAGAGCGCGTTATGCAGCGCGTTCTGCAACGCCTTGAAGAGCGGATTAGGCATCGTCTGCCGCTGGCCGAGGGTTATTCAGAGTTGGGTCGCCTGAGGAAGGATCTGAATGGGGACTTTGCGCTGTTTATGCCTGAAGCCGCTCGTTTCGTCGCGGAAAAAAAACACAGATCGTAATCTCACCTATCCCTTGATCATGATCAGACTATAGAACAGATTTTTTTGCCCGATTCTGACAACTCGCAACGGACTGTTCGGAAGTGATTACAATTCAGCGGGGAGTGGCCAATCCGTCTCAAACCCGTCCGGATAGAGATTCTCTTTGGTGCGATTGAAATAACCGAACTGGATGCGCGGGACCTCCTGCTTAATGCGGTCAAGCATCTTCTGCATACCGATGCCGCGTCCTTCGGCACCCATCTTCCGCCAGTAGAGCAGAGGGTCGATGGCGAGGTTGCGCATCTGAATCAGGTCAATCTCGGTACTTTTCACCAGTTTTAGCAGCGCTTCAATCTCGTCTTCGCGGTCCGTGATCCCGGGGAAGACCAGGTAGTTCAGCATGGTGAACAGGCCGTTCTTTTTCGCGCGATGGATTGAATCGATGACATCATCGAAGCAGTAGCCACGCGGGCGGTAGTAAGCGTTGTAAAATCTTTCCTGAACCGAGTTGAGAGAGACCCGGATCGAATCGATTCCGGCCGCGGCCAGTTGGTCAATCGCTGCTGGTATCGATGCGTTGGAGTTGAAGTTGATCGTACCGCGCTTCGTCTCGGCCCTCATCTGGCGGACGGCAGTACAAATGGTATCGGCCTGCAGAATCGGATCCCCCTCACAACCCTGGCCGAAGGAAACGATGGCATTCTCGGCATTTTTAAGATGCGGGATTGCGACCTCGCATAGCTCCTGCGGGGTTGGTACGAAGGTCAGTCTCTCCTGGCTCGAGGGGCAACACTCGTTCTCTCCCTGTTTAGAGATACAGCCGACGCAAGCGGCGTTACAGGTTGGAGAGCAGGGGAGGGGAGCTTCCCAGCGGCCGAAAAAGAGATTCTTGGCAGCAAAGCAGTGGTAGTCAAGAGCGCAGCGCGAGAGTTGATCAATCAAGCGGTTGTCAGGCTGGGCCGAGACCCTTGCGCGCACCAGCGGTTCAAGTTGGCGGTCATCAAAGTGCTCAGACTGCCACTGTTGGTTGCGATCGACACGTGTCGCAGCAACGTAGAAGCGTTCCTCTTCAACACACCAGCCGACGGCGGTATAGGACCAGAGTGTCAGATCAACCTTTTTGGCATTATAGTCAGCGGCTGGTAACAGTGTGCGCATAAAGGCTGGAGTAACAAAAGCCGAGACCGCCTGCGCTACACCGCCCCCCCAACTACGGGGCAGCTCACTAAGGGTGCGCAGTTTGCCGGTGCGTAAGTCAAAGCCGATCGGGGGGGTGCCTGGAACGGTGAAGAGGCGGCTACCCTCCGGCAGCGGAATCAACTCATCTTCCTGTGGCTGACAGATGGTCATGCCGCTCATGCCGGCCAACAGCAGTTCGGGATGTTCGAAGACTTCACCGGTTTCATCAGCGACCAGTGCCAGGATGGTTTTTTTGTTTGCCATGTTTAAGACCTTTTATTGAAAGCGCAGCGGAAGATAGCACATCTGTACTTTAGACGACAATCACTCAAAACTGCTACGAGTCATGCGCAAGATGTTGTATCCTAGCTGGCATGCGCACCCTTTTAACGACACTCCATAGCAAGTATATCCATCCCAGCCTTGCGCTCCCCTGTCTGGCCGCATTTTGTGGCGAGGATTGTGGTGAGCTGCAGATCGATGAATACACCATCCATCAGCCCAAAGAAAACCTGTTAGCGCGGATCTTGGCCAGGGCTCCTGATGTTGTCTGCTTTTCGGTCTACATCTGGAACCGCCAGTTAACCCTTGAGCTGGCAGTTGCCTTGAAAAAGGCTGTACCGCATCTACGGGTTGTTATGGGTGGCCCTGAGGTCAGTTTTGAGGACGCCAGCTTTTTTGCAGCTTGCCCGGTTGATGCCCTTATCTGTGGCGAGGGTGAAATTCCACTACGCCACTTACTCACCGCCTGGCAGCACGGACAGGAGCCTGGCCCCTGTCCCGGCCTGCAACTGCCGGGGATGGACTCTGGCGCAGCCGGGAAATGCCTGCTCGAGACACTCGATCTGCTACCATCACCCTTTGCCGCTGGTCTGGTCGATCTCGATCGCGGTTACGTCTATTACGAGAGCAGCCGTGGCTGCCCCTACAGGTGTAGCTTCTGTATGAGCGCCCTGGATGAGCGGGTCCGGTCCTTCTCCATGGCGAGGATCCAGCAAGATCTTGGATTGTTGATGCAGGCGCAGGTCGCGCAAATCAAGTTTGTTGATCGAACTTTTAATTATGATGCCGGGCGCAGCCGCGAAATTATTGAATTTATTTTACGGCATAATCGCAGCAGTCGTTTCCATTTTGAGGTTGGGGCTGATCTGCTCGATGAAAAGAGCTTGCAACTGCTTGAGACTGTACCTGTGGAGATGTTTCAATTCGAAATCGGAGTGCAGACCACAAGTCCAGTCACTCTTGGGCGGATAGGACGTAAGAGCTCGCTCGAAAAGTTGGAGATAAATGTCCGGCGATTACTTGCTGCAGGAAATATTCATCTCCACCTTGATTTGATTGCCGGCCTGCCAGGTGAATCGCATGAGGATTTTTTTGCATCTTTACGCAGGGTCTTTGCCTTTGAGCCGGAGCATCTGCAGATTGAACTGGTCAAGTTGCTGCCAGGTTCACCCTTGCGCCAGCAGGCCGGGGAGATGCAAATTTATTTTGATCCTGCTCCCCCCTATGCGGTTCTTCGCACTTCGCGTCTGGCTTTTAGCGAGCTTGAAGAGATCCGTGGTGTCGGGCGGCTGGTCGACTTGCTGAATAATAGTGGACGGTTCAGCTATTTTTTACAGGCGGTTGACGCAGCCTTCTGTGATCGGGTTGATTTCTATCGAAAGTTGCAGGATTGGTGGTGTCAGGCGGGTTTGTTTGATGAGCCCGGCAGTTTGCGCCAGCAGTTTGACTCTTTGACCGAGTTTGTCGAAAGCTCAATCGAAGCCCCAAGATTACGAGAGGCCTTAGCGCGTGATTTTGCCTTAGTCGGACGGGTAGTGCCGGGAGCGGCGCCGTCATTTTTCAATTCTGAATTGACCCCAGCGGAGCGGCAGCAGGTCAAACTCAGAGTCAAGCAGGAGCTAGGCCAGTTAGAGGCAGGCACCAAGCTCCAGCACTTCGCGGCTGTTTTCGAAACTCTGTCAAAAACAGCTCAGCGAAGTCTGTTGCTCTATCTTTATCGCAGTCGTAGCGGGCAGAGCCCGACCATCGAAGAAGTTCTTCTTTAGCTGTTAGCCCTCTGTTTCCTTCTCTAGTCTGATAATCAAGCCACTCAGGTAGCGCGGATCGATCTCGCTTTCTTCAAGCTGACAAAACTCCTCCTGCCAGATCTCCAGGCAGTAGTCCGCAAAGATGCTGGAATCTGGGAGTTGTGCTTCAAGTTGACTTCGCACCTGTTCTACCAGCTGGGGGTTGAGTTTGGAATCCTGTACCAGAAGACGGTGCAGGGTGGTGAGTTCGCAGGCCGCCAGGGGCTGTGGGGTGAAATCTCCGCCAAGCAACTGATTGGCCAGGGCAGTTAAGAACAGATCAGAGAGAGTCAGGTCTGTCTCTGATTCAATATTACATCCGCTCAAGTCAGGAATCCCTGTCTGATTGAATTCGGGCCGCAAAAGATCGCTATAGATCTTTTGTTGAAGTTCAATCTGTTGCAGGATCGCTTCAATCTGACCAATTTGCTTAAGGCTTTGAATTGGTACGGGATGTTGATGATCGCCGACCCGGATGCCGCTAAAAAGTTCCGGCGGGCTTTGCTGTAACGTTTCGATAAAACGGCGATAGGGACCGTCAAGAAGTTTTCCCGCCGCGGTAGCAAGAAGAACCTTGCCCCGATCGGCCTGAACCTTCACCAATGAGTGACCGACCTGGAATATCTGAAGCAGGTAGCTGTTGTTGAATAACTCCACAGCCTGTGCGACATCATGGTTAGCTAGGTGCTCCAGCCCCAGGTTGAGCCCAGCATAGAGCTGAGAGAGTGAGCTCGAGATATCCTCTTCACGACTGAGATCAACCAGATCAGCAGCCATTTTGCGATTCGCCAGAAAGCAGAGTTCAGTCGCCAGATTGTGGTCGACCCCCGCGGCCAGAACTTCAGCGAGCATCCCCCCCGGTTGGGCAAGGCGCAGGAGAGGTAAGGGGCTCTGGATCTCTTCGGTTTCAAGACCGAATTGTTTGCCGCTTACCGGTTTGAAGGTTTCAGGGTCAACGCGGGTATAGATGCTGCGCGCTTCGGCCGGTGACATGAAACCATAATCGAGCAAACGATTGTTGCGTGTCTGATAGACCTCTTCTTCAAGCACCGAATCAAGTTCACAACGCACCAGTTCAAGAAGCTGAATCCAGGCCTTCTCATCTTCCTTTTGAACCATTTTTAAAAGGCCACCGACTATTTTAGCGGATTCTTCATCGCGGTAATCGATATCGTAAAGACCTTCCAGGCGGTTGGCATTGCCGATGTCATCATCTGAGTCGTAGGCTTCAGGGCCAGATATAACCCTGAGATGAGCCTTGAGGATGAGACAAACAAGCTCCGGTTCCATTTCAGTGAGGGTCTGGACGACCTTGGTTTCTCCGGTTTCAAGCAACAAGCTCAACCATTCCAGAGTCGTTTTTTGGTCGAGATGGTCTTCCTGCCAGCAATCAAGATCGATCAGGGTTGTAATTTGATCGGTGGTGGTCATAAGCAGCAACTCTGAGGCGTATTCTGGGCCGATTTCACATACGGTCAGGTAGAGTTCCTGTGGGTGGAGCATTGGTGTTAGCTTGTCGCCATCGGTTGCATTGAGCAGCATTTCATATTTGGCTTTGCCGTGGCTGCTACGGATTTTTTCCAAGCGCTCATGCTGGGGCAAACGATTCAACTCTACCGCACTGATACGCGCTGGCTCCGCGCTGTAAAAATTATGAAGAGACAGTTTTTTAGTCATGTGTAACCTTTTGTGTGAACGAAAAGCTGAGAGTTTCATTAATATATCAGAAAATCGCACATACTAGAGCAGCTCTAAAATAGATGCAAGAGACGGGTGCGCTTGATGACTCAGTCGCTGGCTGAGCCATGATAGTCTTCAATGTTTAGCGGATATTGTCTCTGGTTTGTCTGCTCGGGGTTTTTTCGTGCTTGAAAATAATAAAAAGAGTGTATTTCGCTGGCTTGGGTTGGTAATATGAATTGAAAATTTGCGGCACAGTTGCGTGCTATTTTTTGTGCCGTAAGGCGTTGGCCTGAAACAGGTCGTTGATTTTTTAAGCGTGAGGGGTTGTGGCATTTCGTTTACATCACAGATCTATTCGTAGCAAGTTCTCTCTGGTTATTATTTCCGCTTGTTTTGCGGTTCTTTTGCTCGTTAGCCTGCTTTTTACCGGTATTGAATATTCCTCTTTCCGGCAAAAAACTGCTGAAGAGTTAGCCGCTTTGGCGGCCATTCTCGGAGAGAACCTGGCAGAACCTCTGCTGAACAGTCACAATCCGTATAATCCCGAGATTGATAGAGTTCTTTCGTCAATCAATACTCACCCTCGTTTGCATGCTGCATACCTTTTTGATCGTACGAATAAACCTATTTCTCATTATCTTGATTCTGATGCACTTCCATTCGTTAAAAAATGCATTGAACGTGACTTTCCCAATCAAGCTCCTTCCGTCTGGCAACAATCTGAACAGATACGCATTTATTATGGATTCGATTTTTTGAGTATTTATTCGCCGATTTTTTATCAGAATAAAATAATCGGCGGTCTGTATTTATTGTCGGACCTTGAGGGGTTTCAGCACCGTTTAGTTGGTCTTCTGCTTGTTGTTCTTCTCGCTGGCGGGGTTGCCGTCGGTTTTGCCTGGTTGCTTGCTGGCTTGATACAGAAACCGATTTCTGATCCGATATTGGAGCTTGCAGAGACCATGACATCTGTCTCTGTGGACGGCGCTTATCATTTACGGTCACAGAAATATGCGGATGATGAGGTTGGCCAACTCGTTGATGGCTTTAACGACATGTTGAGTCAGATAGAAATTCGTGATCTGAAGATTGAGACCCATCAGAAATACCTGGAGCAGACGGTTCATGACCGTACCGCCGCACTGACTGCAACTGTTGGTGAGCTGAACCTGGCTCGAGAGCAGGCTGAATCTGCTAACCAGGCGAAGTCTCTATTCCTGGCTAATATGACCCATGAGCTGAGAACGCCGCTGGTTGGTGTGTTGGGGATGAATGAATTGTTACTTGAGGGCGATCTGGATACTCAACAACGTGCTCTTGCGGGTTCGGTTCAGCGCTCAGGGACGGAGTTGTTGGAGCTAATCAATGACATCCTGGATTTTTCCAAAATTGAAGGCGGTCATCTGCGGCTTGATGTTGGGAATTTCGAATTATTGAAACTCGTTGAAGAGACTCTGGGCCTCCTGGCTCAACGGGCTTATGGCAAAGGGATCGAGTTGATTTGCAGTGTTGAGCCTTCTTCCGCTTGGGAAGTTGAAGGAGATTCCCAACGGTTACGACAGATACTAATCAATCTTCTTGGGAATGCTATCAAATTTACTCAGCAGGGTCATGTTGCCTTAAGGGTGGCTCGTCAAGAGGACGGTCAATTTCTTTTTGAAATTTCTGACACCGGGATAGGGGTTGATAAACATAAACAGCCCTCTATCTTTGAGGCATTTTCACAGGTTGATGAAACAACCTCAAGGCTTTTTGGTGGGACCGGTCTCGGACTCTCTATTGTCCGGGATCTGACAAGGATCATGGGCGGTACCTTGTTTCTTGAGAGCGAGCCGGGACAGGGGTCGAGTTTTCAAGTTCTACTCCCCTTAAAGGCGGTGAAGCCTTCTTTCGTGAAATTACCAGTTGACCGACAGGGTTTGTCAGTGATTTTGCTTGAGCCCTATGCTGAGGCTGGAGAATCTTTGGTGCGTCGCTTACGCGATATTGGTTTGGTCGCAGAGATAGTTTTCTCCCCTGTAGAACTTTTGTTGCGTGTTGAAAATTTAAAAAAGAATGGAGACCGGTTCGATGTTGTGATCTTGCCTGACTGTGATCAGCCCGGCAGTAAGGAGTTGATCTCTCAGGTTGTGGGTGATTGTGGCACCCTTATCTGTCAGAAGAAGAAGATGTCGAGTTCTGCGCCTTGTTCTTCCGCAATTGAACTGCCAAAACCGCTGTTTTGGACGCAGCTTCTGCAAGATGAACTCTTTCAAGGGCCTGAAGTCGCACTATCGCCGGTTTCAGAAACCAAAATTGAGCCGTCAACATGGGCGGTTAGTGAAAAATCGGTCAAGGGGCGGGTGCTTATTGTTGATGACAACACTTCAACGCGTGAACTGATCGGTTTTTCTCTAGCGGGCACTGGCTGGCAGAGTGACAACGCCTGTAATGCCGCTGAAGCCCTGTCAGCAGTAGAGCGAGGACGCTATCATCTGATACTGATGGATATCAACATGCCTGGAACTGATGGCCTCGAAGCAACCCGTATTTTGCGGAAGCGTGGAGTTGATACTCCCATCTATGCCCTGACCGCTCATGGCGATAACAAGGTGTTTGAGGCGTGCCTTCAGGTCGGAATGCAAGGTTTTCTGCGTAAACCATTCCGTCAGAAGGAACTTTTCGCTCTGCTTGAGGAACACTCTGTCCTTAAAGCTGGGGCGAAGAGCGTTTTGGCGGAGGAGCGGGAATGACGATGTTGGGCTTACTTAGTAGACCGTTTTTCTGGTTGGTTTTGTATTTTGCTGCATTGTTGGGCTTTGGCTCAATTTACATTAATTCTTTGAAGAATCGTCCCTCCTTCCTGTTGACGAGTGCGTCCAACGTAATGCAAGCCGATGGAAAACTCTCGGTGACACTGCTGGGTCTCGGCATAGATGACCACCCTGCTTATTTGTCATTTGATCCTTCAAACAGACGGGCTGTTGTCGGTAATATACCGCTGGCAGGCAGGGCGATTGACATCGAGATTATTAACGAGCGAGCGTACGTTGTCACTCAGATGGATGGAGTCAATGTTTTTAGTTTGAATGACCCTGGTGAGCCGGTATTGGATATGAAATTAAAGACCTTTGGCGGTTGGCACAGTGATTATGACGAGAAAAGCTTCTATTTAAGCTCTTATTCCTATGGGCTTGCGATTTACTCTGTCGATGGAATGAAGCTTGTTCCTCGCCGGATTGCTGGAACCGCTGTCGCCAGTATTCATCGAGGAAATCGAATCTTTGTTGCAGGGGGCAATGATGGCCTCTCTGTGTATGAATATGATAGAGACGAAAAGAAGAAAAACTCCGCAGCAAGCAGACTTTTGGGTTCATTGAAGCTGCCGGGATACACTCTCGACCTATGTTTTCTGGGAAATCATCTCGTCGCTGCCAGTTCGGCTGGTGGTCTTCACCTCGTTGATGTCAGTGCAGTTGAAGAACCCAGATTGGTTCAAACGATCTCTGGGCAGAAAAATTACGAGAAAGTGTGGTTGGTGGGTGACATCGTATATGCTGCGCTTGACGACCAACAATTGGACCTTTTCCGCCTCGTGCAGGGACGTTTGAGCCCAGTCGGGAGGCTACCTCTGTTTGGGAAAGTCCGCGATTTTTTGTTGGCTGGGGAACGCCTCTATCTGGCGGAGACTTCTTTTGGTGTCAGTTCATTGGACATCCATGATCCAGCACACCCTAAGCGTATAGGTATGGTTGGGACACCCGGTGAAGCCTCCGGCCTCGCTCTTTTAGGTGACTATCTGTATGTCGCAAGCAATTCACAGGGAGTGCAGATTGTTGATACTAAACGATTTGGACCTTATGAGAGTGTATCTTCACTTGACACACCAGGGATCGCTTTTGGGCTTGCGCTTGATGGACAGTGGCTCTATGTCGCAGACGGCGATGCTGGTCTTCAGATCGTCGATCGGAGTGATGTCAATAATCTGAAAATTGTTGCACAATTATCAACCCAGTATCGAGCTAAACTTCTTGTTAAGGCCGGGGACATGATCTATATGCTCCTTGAGCACCATGGCTTGCTTTGCGTAGATGTCAGTGAGCCGTTAAGACCGAAGTTGGTTGGTCAACTAGACACGAATGAAAGCTTTGTCGCTTTGGCTGTGAGGGGATCGGCACTCTTCACCACGACCAATGATGGACGACTTTTGAAGATCGATATTTCTGACCCTGCCGATCTTCAGATTGTTGATTCGGTGGATCTGTCTGGAAAGCCGCGGATGATCCAAGTTGCCGGAGATGACGTTTATATTGCATCTGGCAAGGCCGGGTTGCAGATTGTGCGCTTTTCACCAGGGCAACCGGGCAGATTGATTGGTGGACTTTCTCGGCCTTGGCCGATGAGTGAGTTTTCGGACGCTTTGGGTTTACAGCTCAGGGATGGTTATGCCTATGTAACCCATGGAGATGACGGGATTCAGGTTATTGACATTCGTCAGCCAGAACATCCTAAAGATTTTGATTTTATACCCTTACCAGCGAGGGGGCTCACTATTGGTCAGTCTGATTCCTATATTGTGGTCTCCACGCGGTGGGACGGCTACTTTTTTATTGACGTTACTCAGCCTCAAAAACCACAGTTGGTGGCAAATATAAATGTTCCGCATGTGGCCAGAAACTTTCAGGTTGAGGGAGATAAGCTGTATGTCCCGGGCCATTCACGCGGGATCAGTATTATCCCTTTACCCATCAAAAGCCTTGACACATTTAAACAGTCGAGGACATTCAACCCGCCGCAGCAACCAGGTTGGTATGATTTGAGTGTCAGCCGTGGAAAGGAATTTGTACGTCTGGATTCTGCTCTGAAAATTGATTAAATCAGAAGTTGCAAGTCGTCCCGAAGGGTTCTTATCTAGAGTTCGCGTGTTTACATGTCGTTTTGGTGTTCGAGGCTAGAACTGAACTTCCGCACCTGCCCAAAATTGGCGACCAAGCCCATATTGGTTATCCTTTGTTCCAATGGGATTCTTGCGGTCGAAGACATTGTAAATATCTATACTCAGGGTCAGGGCCTTCTCTTTGTAAAATGGCAATTCCCGGGCTATGCGCCAATCAAATACCAGCAGGCTCGGTTTGCGCACCATGTCGTATATATCGTTTCCGTCTGCACCATTTTTCTTAGTGTCGTCCAGTCGTTTGTAGCGACTCTGGTATCTCGTGACATTGGTGAATGTCATGTGGTGCGGGAGTTTCGCTGCCCAGGTTAGATTGCCGGTCCAGGGGCGGGTGTAGTTTTTACGTGGCAGATCGTAGAGATAAACCAGTTGATCGTGATACCAGACCTGTGTGGCGAGATCATTGTCGTCAAAGGTATCGTCATAGCTATCGTTGCTGGTGACAACGTCTTCAAACGAAAAATTGATCGAGAGAAAGTGGTTAGGCCACTGTCTCTCCCAGGCCGCACGATAGTTTTTGTAATGTTTTGAACCATTGTTGTTGAGCGTTATGTGCCGTATGGCCGTGTTGTTAAATTTGTCATACGGATCGATTTCCTTAGCCAACTGTTCTGTGTACTGGCGCTGGATGTACTCAACCAAAAGACGTCCGCCTAGCAGAGCCTGATCTATGCCGATTGTTTTTTCGTCAACATATGGAGTCTTGAGTTTGCTGAATTTAGTGTCGAGAGGGGAGATGTACGGCTCGCCACTGTTGTCGGTTGGCCATGACTTGGTCCAAGTTTTTGTTGTTGTGTCAAAAAGTCTTGTTTGTTGAATCGCTGGTTCTGCTTCTCGTAGCTTGTAGGTAAGCATCGAACGATCATAATAACGATTTATACCACCGATAAAAATTGTTTTTTTGTTGCCTAGCAAGTCATAGCTAGCTGCCAAGCGTGGTGCAATGTTGTGGTTTTCCATGAGATCGTCGTACCCATACCTGATGCCCGGGCGAACAGTAAGACTGTTGTACTCGATGCTATCTCCAGCGTAAAGGTTGTACTGGTTAATTTGAGCTTTTGAAGTACTGGCACTGTAAATTTTGCGTTTACTTAAATATTGCTCCCCATCTACACAGGTAGTGTCTGCTGGGTCACAAATGACTGCCGCAATTATGGGATTGATATAGCTTTTCGCATCCACTTTTCGATCTAGTTCGGCTTTTACCCCTTCAAACTGAAGGCCGAGATTGATGGTCTGTTTAAATCCCCCGGTTTTGATCGGCACTGATTGCCAGTCACTGGAGAGTTCAACACTCTGTTGGGTTCGTTGCAGATCACCCAGACCCCCTTCCAGGCTGTATTTGCTTCCGACTGAAGTTCCCCAGTCTTTAGACGTCGGAACCCCTGCGTTGTCAGCATCCCACTTAATGATACGGTTGGGTGCTTCTCTGCGGTCCTGACTTGAGTGATAAGCTGCTTTAAGTTCAGTGTCTCCAGCTAAACCCTCTTTTTGATAGTTTGCGGCAAGAGAAAAGGCATCGTTATGGAGGGTAAACTGGCTATCTTTAGTGTTCTTAAGAAAGTGGTTCTCTGCGTATGGTGAATAGAGAGCGGTCAGGCGGAGTTGGTCGGTATCCGAAGCTTCAAGGAGATATTTTAGGAAATAGGACTCGATGCGTCTTGATTGCTGTTCTTCTTTGTTCAGGAGTAAGAGCGGAATTCTTGACCGACGTTCCTCATAAGAGGCGAGAAGGCCACTGTTGCTTGTCAGTGGGATATTGATTTCCCCATTGACATAATGTTTATCGAAGTGGGGTTGCTGATCTTCGCTGTCTGAATTGTTGAATTCGTCTCGGTCTGCAGGGTCGACATGAAATTTTGTCCACTTATCGCGTGTTGTCTTGTAGCTGAGATTCCCTCCGTACTCTGTCGAAGGGTCCTTGGTTTCGGTCGCGATAACCCCGCCTGTAAAACCACCGAAGCGGGCTGGTATATTATGTTCGTAGACGATGACCTGTTCAATCAGGCTGGTACCGATAAGAATTTCTTGAGGATTGCCTGGGATATTAGAGGGGCTTCTAGGGTTCTCAAAAAGAGGGTCTAGTAGGCTATTATTGCCTATTCCATCGATCATAAAATTATTGTCACTGGTGCGGCCACCAGAAATAGAAAGATTCGGTGGCGATATCTCTCCGCCAGTAAATGAACTGTCTTTTTCTTCGGAAAATTGGACGCCCGGCATGACACCTAGTAGCTCATTTACGCTGCCGTTACGGTTGGGGTGGAGATCAATTAACTCACGACTAAGGGTACTCGCACCGATAAGCGGATCAAGTCGTGTCGCTTCGACCGTAATAGTTGGCAGGGTTGGTGTGTTTATGACTTGCTCGTCAACCAAGGGTACTTCAGCGGCAAGGGTCGCCAGAGGCGACAGCAGGAGCAGCAGGAGAGGGAATGCTTTGTGGTTGCGTAGCAAACGGGATAACATGGGGTCTCGCAGCGTAGAAAATTTAATTGAGCCCCCCTATTTGTCTTTTGACACTAACAGTGGGGAATTGTATCAGGCAAGATAAAATATCGTTTTATGCAGAAATCTATTATGTTTTGCCCGAATGAGAGTGCTTTATAACAGTATGAATGGTCGTTTTTTATTAATTTTCTGCTTTTCCATCGCAATTCACTTTGCGGTGTTGGCAATCGATTTGTCGCGGCATGGAGCTGTTGTGGTGGGGGTGGGTGATCTCGTCAGGCTTGTGTCAGGGAATGCAGATGACTTTGCACCCAACGTCACTCCTGCCCTAGCTGAGCCGCTGGCCGAAAAAAGCATGCCTCTTCTGCGATCACCTCAATTGCAATCGGTGTTGTCCCAACCTATTGCATCTCGTCCTCTTGCCACAGCTCAGGCTTCTGCTTCTATACAACCTGAGCGCAATAAAGCCACCCTCTCTGCTTTGGATGTCAATAAAGTCGCAGCATCAGTTCCTTCTGTGCCAGCATCGCCGCCAAATATCGCTGAGCCGCAACCTGTCCCTGAGCTAGATGTCTCAAACAGTCAAGCAGAGGTGGCTGGTGCGACCTTGCTTGCGAGACCACCTCGATCAGCCGGGTCCGCTCCGCGGGTTGAGCCTTTTGCCCATGCTGTTCCGCGCTATGCAGATAACCCGAGGCCTGATTACCCAACCGTTGCCAGACGCAACGGCTGGGAGGGAAAAGTCAGATTATTGGTTAATGTTTCTGTCGACGGGGAGGTTGATCGGATCTCAGTTAGCCAATCTTCTGGTTATGCGGTTCTCGATCGCGCTGCCCGGCGCGCCGTACGACGTTGGAGGTTTATTCCTGCTCTTGAAGTTGGCCGTAAGGTGGCTAGCGAGGTTTTAGTCCCCATAGAATTTCGACTGCCCGTAAACGGTGACCTGAGTGCATCGGCACAGGAATAAAGCTCTGTCAAAACTTACAGTTAGTCGTCCATTATGGTAGAAATTGTTTGACCTTCTACCTTCAATCCCCTAGATTGTTAAGAATTTCTTTAGATCAGTTCGGCCCCTGTGCCGGGTAATATATTAAGACCGGAGATACGCAAATGAGTTCAGAAACAACAAGGGTGTTGATCGTTGACGATTCTCCAACCGTCCGTCGCCTTGGTGAATTAATTCTCAGCCAGCAGGGGTATGCTGTGCATACCGCTGAGGATGGTGAGCAGGGGCTTGAAGTTGCGCGACGGGTTAAACCTGACGCGATTCTGGTCGATTTTGTCATGCCTAAAATGAATGGCCATACTTTTTGTAAGTTGTTGCGTGAAGACAAAGAGATGGAATCGATCCCTTTAATTCTGATCTCTTCAAAGGGTGAGGCTGTTGGTGAAGCCTTTGAAAAAGAATTTGGTGTTGTTCACTATTTTTCAAAGCCCTTTGAGCCTGATGATCTGGTCAGTAAGTTGGAGGAGGTTCTCGGGAGCGTAAGAGGCAGTGGTGCTGAAACCGGCGGTGCTGATGGGCTTTCTGGAACAGCACCCGCCGCTATTGAGAATATTGTCGATAAGGTTATACGCCAGTATTTTCAAAAAGACTTCCCCTTGTTAATGCGGAATGTTCTCTCAGATACCTTGAGTGAAGCTGGCCTTGTGCAGAAGAGTGGGATGATCTTGTCTGGCGACCTGTCAAAAATTATGTTGCCGGATGTTATCAATTTTGCTTACAACTCACGACTCTCCGGTCGGCTTACGGTTTTTTCACGAGAGGTCTTTGGAGAGATCTTCATTGAAGAGGGCAACTTTATTTTTGCTACATCAAGTCGTAAAGGAAGTCGCAATATCTTCCTGACCGATTTGCTTCTCAAGGATGGACGTTTGACCGCCAATGGAGAAGAATTGAACAGTTGTGTCGCTGAGGCGCGGTCACGTAATATCCCGATTGGGCGCATTTTGGTTGAGCGTGAGTTGCTGACCAATGATGAGCTGATGGATTATCTTCAACAGCATGCACAAGATGCTTTTGGTACGACTCTCGATGTTAAGGAGGGGAACTTCTTTCTTGAGCACGATGATTTACCAACCAATCTGCAGGATTTAACCATCAGGGTGCCGCTGATCAGCGTGTTGATGGAAGGCCTTAGCCATCTGGATGAAAAACATCTGGCTGCGTCTGAGTTTAAGGATGAAGAGATGGTCCTGGTGCGTCTGATTACGAACGAAGATGCGCTAGATACTGTTAACCTCAAACCGCGAGAACTTGAACTCTTCGGTTTGATCGATGGTAAGAAAACCTTGCGCGAGATTATTGAGCTTAGTTTGCTGGAGCCTCTGGAAACCAAACGAATCTGTTACGCTTTACGTAAGGTTGGTCTTTTGCGTGTCAAAAGCCACTAGGAGGCGGTTGGATATCTCATGAATGATATGCGCCAGAAATTGTTGCCGGTTTTTCTTGAAGAAGCGGCGCGAAAAATTCTGCAACTTGACGATTTTATTGCAGCAGGTAGCGACAAGGTGAAGTCTCTTGCTGACCTCGAGGTGGCATTTCGCGCAGCCCATACCTTGAAAGGGACGGCGGCTCTGGTGCAAGCTGAGGCGGTTCGTGCGCTGAGCGCTCGCATTGAAGGTCTGCTCGAAGGGCATTTCGAGCGTAGTAGCTTTCCTTCAGCGATTGAGTATGAGGCCATGCAGTTGTCCCTGGAGCGGCTGAAACTTCTGATCGAAGCCGTCGCTAAAGGTCATGATGAGCCTGCAGGATTGCTGGCTGAGGCGGAATTGGCACTGAAGCTAGCATTGGCGATGCCTGGTCGTAAGCGGTTTGCTGAAATATCGGCTTCTGAAGGGTCGGTGGATCCTTTTGCTGATGACCCCAATCTTGAGGCTTTTACTAACTTATACAGTGCTACTTCCTTTAGTGAAGCACCGGACGATCCTTTTGCAGATGATCCTGAGATCGATCAGTTCTCTGCTCCAGCTGAGCGCAATCCCTCAAACGTAGAACTTGCCGCATCTGATCCTTTTGCTGATGACGATAATTTCGATATGGGTTTCATGGATGAGGCGACTTCCTCATCGAAAAATTCAGCAATGTCTTATTCTGACATCAATGATCCCTTTGCCGAAGATCCAGCTCTTGAGTTTTTCGATGGAGGGGGGGATGTAGAGCCTGAACCGTCCGACCCTCTTGTCTCATCGTCTGCCGATACTCTCACTTTGAGTGAAGAAGCCCCTGCTGTGGAAATCCCGCCCCCCCCCAGCTCTAAATCGCAATCGGCCGAAAGTTTTATCGACAGGATGCGCAAGAGGATGGAGAGTGAAAGTCCCTTGCAAACAGCAGAACGTCTGGCCAAAACTCTTCTCTCGCAAAGTGATTCTGATGCTGTTGCTCGCCAATATGCCTGCTGCTGCTTTCGTGTCGCGGCTAAAGATTATTATCTGCCAATAGCTAATATGGTGGAGATCTCTGACCTGCCAAATATAATTCGTTTGCCGCTTGCCCCCGCGGTTGTTAGGGGATTGATTAATCTTCGCGGCCAAGTTCTGCCCGTTGTCGACCTGGGCCTTCAGTTTGGAGGCATCTCACAACATGTCGCCGTCAGGAAGTTGGTCATTGCCGAGGCTGCTGGTGAAAAGTTGGCTTTCTTGTCTGATGGAATTCCCAATCTTTCGGAAGATATTCTGGGAGAGAAGGTTGATGTTATGAACTTCGTAGATCAATTCCGGGCGGGGGCATCCTGATGGGCAATCTTCAGGATAGCGTTTTTGAGTTCTTTGTGGAGGAAGCTGCAGAGCATATCAGTGTTCTTGAAGCTGGTCTCCTTGAGATGGAAACTTATGGTTCGGCTGGCAGCGAGGATATGGAATCTCTTTTCCGGGCGGCACACACGCTCAAGGGTTCTGCCAGTCTTGTTAAGATGACTTCCGTCGGAGAAATTTCACATCGCATGGAAGACCTTTTCGAGTCTGTGCGTGACGGTAAACTGAATGTGAATCCCACGCATATTGATGCCCTGCTTTTTTCTCTGGATCAGATCCGTAATCTGATTCGCCATAAGGTTGAAGGTCTCGACGAGCCAATTGATGCCGTCGCTCAGGCATTACAGCGTTTGGATGCTGCCGAAAAATCCGAAGTTCAACCTGTGAAAAAGAAAATCTCTTCACCAAAAAAAGATCAGACTCAAAAATATTTTTCGGTGCCAACGGCAGATGATAGCGCTGCTGCCAGGAAAATCAGTTTTGTTGGTTCAGAGCGTCGAGGGCTTGGTCGTCGGGTTGAGGAAGCTGTAGGTGGCATCCGCGTCGGTGCTGAGAAAATAGAATCGTTAATGGGGCTGGTTGGTGAGGTTACGGTTATCAAAAATCACCTGGTCGACCAGTTTGGCCAGGTAGAGCGTATGCGCGAGGAGATTGAGTTTGTCGGCCAGCGATTGCTTCGCGAAGTCACTCAGTTTTCCGATCGCTACGATTATACTTTGCCGACTCAGACAAAATCGCAAAATCAGAATGAAATTGGCGATTTTCATGAGTTGGAATTTGATCGTTACGATGATCTGAATCTTTTTAGTCGTAAACTGCGTGAGATCACCAACGATGTTGGTGAGGGCTTGCGTGGGCTCAGTGATTTTTTCAATGCCTTTGGCCGTGATGTTTCATCTCTGGACAGGATGACCGATGAAATCAAGGAGCGAATTTCTGAAGTCAGAACCGTGCCTGCGGGCACCCTTTTTCAGCGTTTTAACCGTTCTGTACGAGATATGGCTCGTGGTCTTGGTATGGATGTCGAGCTCTTTGTTCTTGGCGGAGAGACGCTGATCGATCGCGTTGTCTATGATGGCTTGTTTGATCCGTTACTCCACATCGTTCGGAACTCCTTTGCTCACGGTATCGAATCTGCTGCTGAACGGAAAAAACTTGGTAAACCAGAAACGGCATCGATCTGGCTTGCTGCAGAACGGCGAGGCAATACTGTGGAGATCTCGGTCAGGGATGATGGACGAGGAATTGATCTTGTTGGGGTTCGTAAGCGGGCAATAGAGAAGGGCTTTATTACGACAGAGGATAGGCTCAGTGAACGAGAGTTGATTCAGATGATCTTCCGCCCTGGCTTTAGTACAACCGCAGAGGCTGATGCGACTTCGGGCCGCGGGGTCGGAATGAACGTTGTTATGGACCGCTTGTCCTCTCTGAACGGTACAATTGATGTTGAAACCTCCAAGGGGGAGGGGAGTCTCTTTCGTTTACGCCTTCCGCTTTCGCTGGTGATTGTTAATGTTATCCGCTTCGAGGTAGCGGGACAGTTGTTCGTTTTGCCATCGGCTCTGGTTAATGAAATTCAAGATTTAGAGTTTGAGGCCAGAAGAAGATCAAAAGGGGAAGACACTCAGGAACCTCCCGAGCAGATCGATCTCCATGAAATCTTTAACCTTGAGCGGGGCGATGAGACTTCAAACTATGGCATTTTGACTCAGTCTGAAGGTGTGCCGATTCTATTGCTGGTTGATAATGTCTTGGGCCAGGAAGATACGGTTATTAAACCTTTTGGTTCTTTCTTACGTGAACTTCCTTATTTCTCCGGAACCAGCTTGGCGGGTGATGGTGGTATGCGTCTGGTTGTTAATCCTGCACGGATGAAGTTTCATAAAAAGCTGGGTGTCGATTCTCCGACAACTTCTGTATCTGCCCCCCTTGAGGGTCAGGGTATCCCGAAGGTCTTGATTGTTGATGACTCTTTGAGCGTACGTAAGTTTGCCAGTATGCTCCTGGCTGGCAAGGGACTTAAAATTTTGACGGCAGCCGATGGCCTGGAAGCTCTTGCTTTACTTGAGTCTGAAGCTGTTGACTCAATTATTACTGATCTTGAGATGCCCCATATGCATGGTTATGAACTTTTGGCTGAACTGCAGCGCCGGCCAGATTGGCAGGTGCCAATTGCAGTGCTTTCGTCGCGAGCGGGTGAGCAACACAGGCAGAAGGCTATTAGCCTTGGGGCTACTGATTATCTGGTTAAACCTTTTGAAGAGGATCGCCTGATTGCAGTGATCAAGAAGCATCTTGCGATCAATGGTAAAAGTTTGTAGCGAGTTGTTTCGTGTGAATTTAAAAAGCCCTGATCCATTAAATGGATCAGGGCTTTTTGGTTGTGCGTCCGTCAGGGCGCGTGGTGCGCAAGCATCATCCATTCAACTGTGGTGGTTGAGTGGTGACTTGGAGGTGAAAGTCTTCTGCTGACCCTGATGACGGGAACCGCTAGCCGAACGGCAAGGGTGTCCACCGCGAGGTGGAATCTGAAGGAAGCCGCAGGCAAAATCCTGGCCCGACGAACAGAAATCACATACGAGGCAGTTCCATTCGGGCGAGAAGGCAACTGTCTTCAAAGCCCAATAGTCATCCGGGAGGATGGGGCTGTAGATGTGGCGGGTGTATGGGAGGAAGGTCGCGCGCATTATCCGGGGAGATCTGTCGGTCTGCCTTGTGCTAGGAACGTTGAGAGATGTTTCGATGGATCGACAGAAGTCAGCAGACGCCATAGTCGCTGGGCTAACCACCACAGCGAAGGGCTGAACACGAAGCGTTGGACAGGAGCCGAAGTTTCGA
>Ga0316202_10000428_pt1 | contig 48318 bp, 35 predicted proteins | sample 3monrhotite_MG_FD_204934 | JGI IMG/M metagenome (GOLD analysis project Ga0316202, IMG submission 204934) | Microbial mat bacterial communities from mineral coupon in-situ incubated in ocean water Damariscotta River, Maine, United States -... | ecosystem: Environmental > Aquatic > Marine >...
TCCAGACCTGGACGAGAGAGAAGAGTTTGCCTCCACCCGTGCCGAGGAGCTGGCTATGCGCATCGCCAAGGCGCGGGGAGCCACTGGCCTCAAGAAGCTCGCCCTCAAGGTGGTCAAGAGTGTCACCCTTCGCCAACTGGAAGCGCTAAAGAAGGCCATCAACAAGATGTCTGAGGTGGACGGACGCGAGTACAAAGAGGCACTGGACTGGATCAAGAAGGGGCGCAGCCCAAACTTTACACAGGGAGAGTCTAGCAACTAGCTTTCTGTTGCACGCCCCATACGTAAAAAGTAAAAAAAATACACAAGACGTCATTCATTCATTTGCCCTTTCTTATGTAAGCGTAGGGCTTGTCCTTGTCTCTGATGAGGCTGTTTCTCCGATCCTCCAGGTACGCTTTGCCACAGTTCTTGCACAGTCTGCACCCGTGGTGTTTTCCCTCTAGACGACAAGTGTACCACCGCTCCTTGGTCCCATGCCCCGTGCACGTCTTTTTGATCTTTGAAAAGTTGCGCATCCCAATAACGCTGCGTCGCTTCTGGTACGCGGCCTCTGAGCGCCAAAATGGACCTGGGCAAGCAATCCGGTCTCCTTTGTCGTTTACGTAGAACGCTGGCTCACCCGTGTTGCGCTTCACCTTTGCCCCTGGTGCTGCGGGCGCAACTCTCAACTTTCTCTTTTTCTTTTTTGTGGGCTGCTCCTGCTTCTCTGTTGGAGAGGATCTCCATCGTTTTGATCCGCACGCCGTCTTGTCCTGTTCCATGATAAACTCGTACAGCTCCACCTTGCCCACGGCGCCGCGCAGCACGTGCGTGAGCACAGGGTCTTTTTCAGACACACGCGCGGCCAGAATGGTAAGCAAGGACCCAATGTTGGCGATTGCGTCCTCGTGGGTATCGGAGCGCAGCAAGCGATCCGTGGCAGTGGTGACTTGGTCCAGAAGATTCACGGGGCCAGGTTGCATGTTTATCATTTAAGAGACCCTTTATCACTCGCAAAGTGTAACGAGGGGTGTGTCCGAATTTCGGAGATTGAATGAATGAATGATGTTTTTTACTCGTTAGGCTTCTTGCTGTACTGCTCTCCCTGGTCCTTGATGAGGGCGCTATTTCTGTCGCGCATGTAGGTCTTGCCACAGCAGGAGCACAATCGGGTACCGTGATGCTCGCCCTCCAATTTGCACACGTACCAGCGGCCCTTGTCCTGCCCGGCCCCGGTGCACGCCGTCTTGAGCTTGTCCAGCTTGAACGTGCGCATGCCCATCACTGCGCGGCGGCGCGTCCACTCTGGAGTGCTGCGCCAAAACGCCCCAGGGCACGGGATACCAGCAGGGGCCTCCTCCCCGTCCTTGACCTTGGGGTGGAACACGGCAGGCTCTCCAGAGTTCCTCTTGCCCTTTTTGGTCGCCGATCCGCTCGCCTTTTTCCTCTTCTTGTTCCCCGCCCTCTTCCTCTTGGGCTTCCTGGCGGCAGGGACGGGCTCCCCAGCGTCGTCGGGGACCTCCAGGTCCATCTCCAGGGGGTCAGGAGGAGGAGGCAAATACTCCAGCCCCTCGCCCTTTTCCGACCCGTTCCGAGTTTTGCCCCAATCACGCCCCAGCCCTGCGCGGGCCCCGTGAACACCATCCATCGCGCTAGGGACGTTGGAAATGGGCTCGGGAGACGCGTTGAGGGGATCAAAAGGCCCAGCAATCAGCTCGGGGACCGTGGGAAGAGGAAACAACTCGTTTGCCTTTTCCTGGATCGCTCCCAGCGTCTCCAGCAACGTCAGCTGTCCCAAAGACCCCTGGAGAGGGTACCCAAGCACGGTATCGTGCTCTGCAGCGTAGGTGTTGAGCTTGAAAAGCAAGTCGGTGGCAGAAGCCATGACGTCGCTCGCCGAAACACTCGGGACCGCCAGATCAAAAGGAAAGATGAGAGGCTCTTGCTCTCCCAGGGGGTCAAAACACCCCAGAAACGGGTCCTCGCTGTCGTTGAAAAGGTCCATAACAAAGATCAAATTCGGACACAAGACCCTCTGCGTGGTCCAAAGTTGGGGAGCGCGGCGGTCGGAAATTTCTGTGTCCGAATTTCACCAGGCTGAAAATTCAGACACTTTTTCTCTGAAAATTCGGACACACTTTCCGAAATTTCGGACACGCTCTGCAAGTGGGCCTAACTCAACTTTGTGGTGCAAAGGGGGTCTCTTGAACGACAACAAATCGCGTTCGGTACCCTTTTGAGATGATGATGAGTGAGATTGGAGCAGGTCCCGGCTGGGGCGCGTTTGCGGGCATACCGCCCGTGGAGGCTTTTACCGCGGCACCATCTATGTTGCCGACCTCAAGGGCAAAAAAGACCAATCCGTGCGACACGGTGACGTTCCACGACGAGGTGATTGCCAGTATGGTGGAGCACGTGTTCCTGGTGTGGGGCCAGGACGCCCTGGAGAGCGTCACTCGTTGTTCGCTGCTCAAGCACGGCTACAGAGACTATGCTCGCTTTCATCACGACAAGCCGTACCGCGTAGTAGTCTTTGACTCTGACGTGGGGACACCGCTCCAGAAGCGGCTCTACGGAGGGCGCCCCATCCTGGTGTACAACCTGGTGCACGCTCTGCGGCCAGACACACCCGTCTGGGTCAAGATGCGCCTTCCACTCTACTTTGCGCTCCAGCGCAAGGCCTATGCGTCTGAGAAACGCGCCATGCAGCTCCTTGTGGTCCCTGTGGTCTTCAACTCCCCCTACATGGTGAATGCGCAGCTGGCCAGAGAGTGTGAGGATCAGGTGATCTTTCTCAACACGCAGAGCACCATGTCTCCGCTCTACACGCTGTTGAGCGGGGCAAAAAGCGTATCGTTTCAGGACTACGAGGGTGTTCTCAAGGAGTTTGTAAAGGGCGCCAAGGCGAGTCTATGCGCTGGGTGCCTTTCTGTGGATGTGCCCAGCGCCAAGGCCGAGACCAAGAGACACGTCTACAAGTGCTACGAGCTCCCGGTACCCGAGAACGCGGACCTGGCACAACTGGCCGTCTCTAGGGGGCACTGGGTATGTGACGCGTGTTATGCAAACGGCAAAGGCACCACCGACTTGCAGTGTGTATCACCTATGCACACGGAACACAAGGCCATGATCTACCGCAAGAGGGTCCGCTGGGAAGAGCAGCAGCCCGAGCCCGATCCGAGTCCCGTCGCCATTGGTGAGGATGACGAAAAGACGCGCGTATCTTGCACGCTTGCGTCTCCGGAAGCCACGCCCATCCAAGCGATGTCATGGGTACCCTTAAACAACAAGGCCCATAGGAAGCGCCGCCGTGTGGGGTACCAGTGGACGGGAGCCGGAAGTGATGACGAAGAAGAAGAAGAAGAAGAAGAGGAGAGCAGATCTCCCAAAAAGATAAAATAGAGAGAGAGAGTGCTACTACTCTAGCTGTATTGTTTGTACACATGAGACCATTTGCCCGCACGTGTCTTGCGCCAAAAAGGTGCGCTCCACAATTTCTCCCTCCACTCGCATCTTGTGCACCCGCGCCTGCCACGGGTCCCCACCGCTCACGGTGCGCTGCCCCGCAAAGTAAAAGATGCGACTCTGCTCTCCGGGCAGGGGGTCCGTACTCATGCTAAAGTAGTCTCCCCAGCGAAAGGAAGGAATGACGGCCACCTCTCCCGGAGACACAATGGTCTCGTCGCGCATCATTCCAAGTGGGTCGTCTGCCACGCGCGTCGTCATGACCATGGAAGGCCAGGTGCTCGCGCTAGAGAGCGCATACCCAACGGCAATGGTGCCGTTCCCGTCCATGCCGGCCGTCCCCATGAACCGGTGCTGAGAGTCTTGGTTGATCTCTCCCTCTTGGTAAAGGGTAAAGAGCGGATCCAGCGACGGAGACGGCTTCATAAAACGCAGCTCAAACCATCGCACGCGAGCATTGTCTACTCCGTTTGCGTGAGACACAAAGGCTCCCACGAGCGACTCTTGGTTGTCGCAGTCAGGCAAGTAGCGATATGCGGCCCGGTGCATGACCACCTCGCGCAGCGGATCCAACTCTTGGGGCGTGGGTGTTGGCACACACTCGTCCGAGGACGTACAGGAGCCCGGGTCGCTGTCAAAGTCTGAAACCGGTACGCTGTAGCGCACATTGACATAGGACGTCGTGTTAAAGTCAATGTTGCTCCAATGCTCAACCTCTAGAAAGTCAAGTATGGGAGAGCCGCTCCCATCGTGCAGTTCCTCGTCCTTGTGTCTCATAAAGACGGCGCCGATACCGGGCGTGCCGCTGCTCTCGGTGGCTGCCGGTGCCAGGGGACCATTCTCAATGGTGACGGGCGTCCAGGCCTGGAATCCAAAACCAGCAAGGGGGCCGTTAAAGGGCGCGGCGCAAAACATGGGCACCGTAGGCGATCCAGCGAGAGCCGCGAGCCTGTCAATGACACACATGTTTTCGGGATTGGGGTTGCCTCCCGTGGGAGGGATATTGATGGTCAGTGAGTAGACGCGATTCCAGAGACCCAGCTTGGGGTAGTCGGGCAAATCGTCAAACTGAAATTGAATCTCCATGTACGTTCCGAGGGCGTCTCCCGTGTCGCTCACAAACATGCAGAGTGTGTTGTTGGGTGACATCAACTCAAGCAACACCCAGCGGTCCGCATCCTGATCGTACATGACTTGTGGGTCGCCGTTGTTGACCCCGGAACATACCCCCGTGCCTAGCCCGCCCAGGGTAAACGAACCAAGCAACCCAAAGGACTTGTCAAAGACACCCACTGCAGCACCTAGGATAGAATTGACACCCAGCACGATTTGAGATAGGCCCGCGGCAGCCACGGGATCTGGCGGAAGCACGCCCGTGTTTCCAGCCCCTCCGCTGGCAAGGTCCGCGAGGTGCGGGCTGGAAAAGGAAGGAGAGCGCAGCGTGCGCTTCTTCTTCTTCTTCTTCTCTGTCTTTTTGGGGTTCTCGTGGTTGCGAGCACCCTGCCGCGGGTTGACCTCCTGGGTCTCTTCATGTACCTGGCGCTCGGCTCGCTTGTTGTTGTTGTTGATGTTGGTTGCGATAAACTCAAAGACGTTCTCAATCCCCGAGTTGGTGTCTGGGACCCGACCACCAACGCATGTCCCCGTGTGCGGAGTTCCAGAACTGCCAGAGGTGGCAATGTTTTGTGGAATGACCGTCTTTGGCTTGACCTCTTTCTTGGCCAAGCGAGGGACGCTGCGCGCCACAGTTCCAATCACCACGTCTGAAGAGGTGACCACCGGCGTGGTGCAACCCCCGACTGCCATGGCGTTTCCTAGTGCGGGCACGTCACTCGGCTTGCCCAGCGTAGAGATGACGTCCATGGGGCACGTAATGTTGATGGGGGGCAGCGGAGGGGTCGTGGTGCCTGGAGGAATGGTCGTCCCATTGCCCGCGGTTGTTGTTACTGGCATTGTTGTGCCGGTCCCTGTGGTTGTGTTTCCGGGTACAGTGGTGGTGGTGGTGGGCGGACCAGTCACTGGAGGCGCGGGTGTCACAAGCCCAAGCCGGCGATTCGCTTGGAGTGTGACAGACAGCGCAATGGCGGCCAAAACGGCACCAATCATCAGAAATAGAATGGCCCACAATCCGCATTGATAGCGCCAGCGTGCATCCAGCTGATCTTGCGCAAGGCGAAATTCACGAGCGTCGCCTCTGTTGTTGTTGCGTCGGCGTCTCATCACTTTTTCACTTTACAGACAGACACCTCATTTGGGGGGTTTTCGTTTGCACACGTGAGAGGCCGTGTATATATCTGCTGCTGCTGCAAAGGAAACTAGAAATGACAGAGGCACGCGCAACAACAAATACAACGCAAAGACTGATTTAGAGAAGCCTTCTTTTTTTTACTGAGTTTCACACACACACACACACACGCACACATGAAGGGGGGTGGTATTGCATACTGGTTGTTTGTTGGATACGCGACTGCTGTCGTCATTTGTGCGTATGTCCTTTTCATTATCACTTCTACAAATACCAACACCAGCAGCGTGGACGGTGTCGTGTACCCCAACGACTGTGAGTTTGTTCCTTATTGGCGATGCAAGCTAGACAATTTCAACGCAAACGTCAGTCGCATGCTAAGATGGTTTACTGAGGTGTTCCTACGGTTACGGATGATTATGAGCCCACTTACGGGCGAGTTTGGGTTTGAAGAGCTGTTCAATACAGACAAATAACGTTTGGGTATTCATTTTTTTCACAAATTCTCTCTAAACGCGTAGTTGGCTTCTCCCAATCGCATGAGTATGTCTAGGTTTCTTTCGCGTTCCTCTTTCTTGACATCCACCCTGATCACTTCGTCGTCGTCGTCTCGCATTTCCATAGCACGGGGTCCAGCAAACGAGTATTCCGTGTCGCCATAGTACCGTTCAACCTTGGGCTTTTTCAGCCCGAGTTTGCGGCTCCACTTACTCCAACCGCCCGCCTCCTTGTTGATAAGCATCACCGCTACAACCACAACAATGCCCACAGCGCATGCCATGAGTCCCAGTGTCACCACGTACCAGGGGGCTTCGTATGGCCTGCCTGGCTCGGTTTGCATCGGCACTGGTTCGTAGAGCGGTGCTTGCCAGTTGGTGTGATCTGTGCCAGCGGACGCAGATGCATCCATGCGCAACACATTGACTACGACGTTGTCCTTTGAAGCGCCAACAACAACAGCAGGCCGACCCTCGTCCTTGGGGAGCCCACGGCGCCCAAAGTGCTTCAGACTCGTGTCTTGCTCTAGGCTCGTGTCGTGTTCAGACTCGTCCTCTGCAGCGGCACCACCACCACTTGCGGTGGGCACGTGTTGTTGTTGTTGTTGGGGGGGAGGAGGAGGGATCCTGTCAAACTGGGTGTAGACCATCACATAGGCCTCTCGTGTAGTGTCTAGTCCACCAAACTTGGCCGGGTTGATAAAGACAGACATGTCGCTGCTTCGTATCCGAATGACGTTGGAAATCTCCTCTGGTGTAGGATAGCGCTCCCCGGGCTTCAAAGGCGGGGGGTAGATGCGTTTGTGCATCACGTTCCTTCCCACACACGTTCCATCGTCGCGATTGATGCGCGGCTTATCCGAGGTGGAAGACGTTGCGCTGCACCAATCAATGCGAGCAATATGGGGATTGTGGCCCGCATGACCCGACATGTCTAGACGAAGATGAATCCAGCCCGGTTCTTGCTCTGTCTTGACATGGGAGAGCGTGACGCGAACACCCCGGGCAAGCGTGAATGCGTCCAGCACAATCAAGACAAGTAGCGCTAAAAGTGCACGACCAATCATAGCACCATTACCACCCTTTCTTTGTGTCAGAGTACTCAAAGCTAGAGAGAACAAGAGGCGCATTTTAGTTTTGTACCCCCAAGACACACAAAGTGGTATGCTTGTTTGTTTTTTTTTTACATGGCGTCCAGCTCGGTTTGTGCTGCTTCGGCGAGCTCCTCCCATTCCGCCTTGCGCTTTGCAATCCTGCTCCGATTGGCCATCCCCTCGGCCACCGTTTTGATGTCCTCCAGCTTGGATTTGCCCTTCTTCTTGGTTCTGTAGCCACCGCTCTGAACCTTTGCGAGCAGCTTCTTGCGCCCACCAGGCACCAGCAGTCGGGCCACCAGACGCGCCCTGTAGATGGCGTTGCCCACAATCAGAAACTCGGCCACCTCTTTGCACCAGGCCGGGTTGCTGATCTCCTCAAACTCGGGGTTCTGTGCGTCTGGGAAACTCTGAATGTAGTAGGCCACATCTGGGTCGTCCGGGTACGCAGCAGCAGTAGCCAGCAGTCCCCCGTAGAGCGCGTCGGGGTCCACGTCGTGCTCGTACTCCTGGACGTCGTACGTCTCGCGCTTGGTGGGAGCCCTCTCTGGGATGGGCGTGTACCCTGCACGCATAGGACTGTAGCGGACGCGCCCCGCGCTCGTCTTGATCCGGTCAGAGAGCGTGCGCCTGCCCTCGCGGCTTGGAACAGGAGGAGCATTTTTGGGGCGCCCTCTCTCCTTTCTGAGGGCACGGGCCTCCTTCTTGCGGTCCATGCGATCCAGCTTGGCCTGATCGTCGTCTGCCTTGCGACGCGCACGCCTAGCTCCCTCCTCTTTGCGCGCACCGCGCCTGCCACGCTTCTCCTTTTTGCGCTTGGACTCGGCCGCCTTGCCCCGAGCAGTGTCACGGTCCTTGCGGGCACGCTCTGCGCGACGCTCCCTGAAACGACGACCCGTGCCGGTCTTGGCCTTGGCGGCTCCCCTGTCTGCCTTGCGAGCTTCCACCTCCTTTTTTGCTGCCCGAACCTTTTGACGCTGTTCGCGCTTGCCAAACTGCTTCTCTTCACGGCGGGCCTTGCCGGCCTCGCGCTCGCGTCTGCCCTGCTTCTTGCGCCTGCGGTCGCGCCTTTTGGTCCTGCGCTTGCGCCTATACCTTCTGCGGGCGCCCCTCGCCACAGGAGCAGAGAGCAGCAGCTCAATCTGATCGCGGTGCAGCGCGTCAAGATCTCTGTAGAGTGGGTCGTCTCCGTGGTACTCGTCTTCCAAGTTCTGCAGCATGTCGCGACACCGATCCATATGCGTGTAGAACGCGTCCACCTCTTTGTCTTCCACCATGGGGTCGTGGGCAATCTGAGCCGCGTAGGCTTGGTCGCGGTCCAGGCGGCCTTTGGCCAGCATCACCAGGGTAGAAAGGGGAAAGTTCTCGGCCGCAAGCATGGGGCCCACGCTGTTGGCGTGCGTCACCTCGGAGATCCACTCGTGTGCTTCCTGGGCAGCGTCAGCCAAGTCCTCTCCATTTCCGGGGATATCCCCAATGAAAAAGCGGTGCAGTTCTTGCACGCGAGCAGCGTCATCTGACGAGTAGAGGCCCACAATATGGTGATTGTCGGGCTCGGTCATGTCAAGCAAGACGTCGTGCAGCTCGTCTGCCACATCTTCGGCATCAAACAGTGTGCTGTGCACGTTGTAGCACAGTGCTTTGTGCTCATTGTGAACCAAGTCTTGGCAAGCGGCCGAGCAAAACTTGTGCTTTCCACCACAGCTCATGCAGCTGCGGGTGCACGCACGCCCGCAAGCCATGCATGCTGACATATCTTTTTTTTTTCCTCACACTCTTTCCAAAGATGGGAGTCCAGCGCGACAGATAAGATATAAAGCGCCGCGTTTTTCTGATCAGGGGCTCTCCTAAATCTACAACGCAAAGAGGGGTCTAAAACATGAGCCGCTACTTGTCGCCCAAGCCCGGGGTACGAACGTCGTCCGAGAATCGCGCGCTGTTGAGACGGACACCGCAGGGGACGAGTCGCGCGGAAGGGATTCTCTTGGGGATTATGCTTTTGTTTGTGTTTGTTGTTGGGATAAACTGGTTCGCGCGGATTGCAAGACCGATAATAAATGCCGTGTTTTAGTTTGTCATGTTTGCCCTGATGTACATGGACCCCGGCAACTCCTCCGAACCCACAACGTGGTCGTACATGTAGCTTGTAGGGGCGGTGCCCGGAACGCACAGCGTCCACGTGTAGTGCGTGTCCCCCAGACGACACCTCACTTCAAGCGTCCCCTTGTAAGGTGTGGGTTGATTACGGCACAGCGCAGAGGTGGGGTCCCACTCCATGTGCGAGTTGCCGTTTTCAAAGGCGCACCTGTAACGCCCCTTGTCTGTCGCTTGCGCATCACAACAGTGGCTCACGCGCTCCCCTTGCGCATACCCAGACTCAAAGCAGAGCCTGGGAACAGACGCTCCAAGACCAAGTGAAACGAGAAACAAAAACAAAAAGCCCTTTGACATTTTGGGGTTTACTTAGTACTTTGCAAACCGCAAATACTCTTGGAACGACTGCTTGTCCATGGTCATCGTGATCCCCGTCACGTAGGTCGCGTGGCGCTCCTTCTCCAGGGTCAGTGTCGCTGAGTAGCTCGGAGGCTCCTCTTGGTCGTGCCTGCAAGGGATCGTCGTACAGTGTCCCTTGACTTCCAAGACGTCTTTCCCCTTGTGTTCTTGCAGGAGCTCCTTGAGGGCCTTGGAGTCAAACTCGCACTTCCACAAAAGGGATCCGGAAATGAGCGAGTTTTGGTTGATGCATGTCACGGCAAACATGACACCCATGCCGCGGCGGATCAAACAGATCCGGGTGGTCGGGTGCGTTGTGTTGTAGCGCTTGCCGTGCACCACAATGTTGCCACCGTCATCGGAGCGCGCTCCACAGACAATGATCTGCGTGTGAGAGGTGTACTCGGTGGCGGGGGGAGCTTGGGCCGTGCTGTCTTCCAAGAGGGAGATCTGAAAGAAGCAGCGGTACTGGTCGGGCGTCTCGGGGTAGGGCGCATCGTTATCAGAGATCACGAGACGCTGCTTTTTCAACATGACTCCTAGTTGACAAAAGACCCCTTTGAACTCAAAAGGTGACACACACAAATTTTAGAGTTTTAGTTTGTCGGGGTTTGCTTGGCTTGCGCATTCTTGCCAGCTCAGCCCACAATTGATACACGTAAAGATGTAGATTGGTGGCTCGCTCTGTAGCACCTCTACCTCTTCCGATGACACGTGGCTGCACGTGAGCTGTCTCCTTTCCAACTCTTGTCTCTCCCTGGCGCGCTTGGCTTGGTAAATCTCGTGCATGCTACTCATGTCAAAAACAATAAAGCCCTTCTACTTATCTAAATTTGAGGGCGCCTACTTTTCAGCGTGCGAGCATCATGGTTCGCGCATGCACACAAGTCGTGGGCACCTATGACTTGGGTCCCGTGGTCATGGTCTCCCACTTTGCGTGTGACGCATGGGCCGTGCCTCATTTCATTGTGCCCTTTCTGATTACCGTGTGGACACGCAACTGGTTTGTGGGCGCCTTTTTCGCTGGGTTTGGAGAACAAGTGGAATACTTTGCGCTCTGGGCCTTTCAAAGCTTTGTCATCTTTCTGGGCACCCACGAGGGCACTGATTTCAACCACGACGTGGAGAACTTGGCGGGCAGTCACATTGATGACACCATTTGGATGGGATACCTGGGGGTCTTTTTCGGCTGGGTCTTTTACCAACACTTTGTGTTTCCGGCGCTACTACGCTACAAGGACATTTGGAACGGGCGCGTGCTGCGGGTCCTCTTTTACGCGTTCTTCCTCTTTGTGGTCAACATTACGCTGCCGGCGGCTCTTCACGGAGTTGTTGTTGGAAGCTTCCCTCTCGGCAGGCTCCTTTATCCCATCATTCACGGTGTCTCGTTTTTGCTGACAGTGTGGTGGCAACCGCGCACCCCTTGGAACGGGTACACCAAGTCACAGGCGTGGCAGTTCTGGGGCGGCATGTGGCTCATCTCGGTCATCTACAATGTGCAAAACATCTGGGACTGGTTCTTCTCGTCCCACTTTCAAGTCACCCTGGTCACGGGCATCCTGTTGGTGGCCGTCTTTTTGCCCTGGAGCATCTACAGGTGGCGCTGGCCTCAGAGGCTGCAGCTCTCCTTTCGGTTTCACTGGAGCGGGCCCCTCGTGCTCAAGGACAAGGAAGAGTTTGAGCGAGAGAGGCGCGAGCGAAACGCAAGAGAACGATAAAGAGCAAATCCATGTGTCTGAAATTCATGTTTGTGTCTGAAAAACGCGAGTTTGCACTTTTTCGCTCTTCCAAACCCAGTTTTGTGGGAGGGGCGCATGGAGACCACCATCACCATCAACGGGTGGGACTTTAAAAAGGCAGCACCAAACACCAAGTGTGATTGGGGGCTTCGCAGCGGGCCTGGTGCGTATGACAGCCTGGTTCTTTGCAACAAAAAGGCCGTAGCCGTGGGACCGAGGCCGCCGATCCCGCTTTGTGAGGAACACGCACGTGGCTTGGCAGACAGATTTAGGGAAAATGAGTGAAACAATTCTTTTTTACTCAAGACAGTACCACTCCAAACACGCTCACCACGTGTACCAGGTCCGCTGCCACTGGCCTGTAGCAAATGGTGCTTCCCGCCACCCCGTTGAACGTTGCCGTGGTAAATCCCCCATCAAACGCGGGGCTCAGAGTCCCCGCTTCAAAGGTAATGGTGTGCGCGGCTGCGTCGCGAGCCGTTGCGCAATAGGTAATGTCGGTAAAGCCGGCCGTCTCTAGGTTGTTGGGCAGGGTCATACCCAGCGGAGAGCCGCTCCCGTCCAACGCCTGTCCAAAGGGCGTGTTTCTCAGCGCCCCCGACTGGTTATAGACACGAGTCTGGGACGAAGCTCCTCCGTAACCCAGGGCCACGGCCCCAATGATGATGCCCACAATGGCAGCAATCACAATCAGAGAGATGGTGAAACACGCGCATCCTCCGCACTTGATGGGGCGGTCCAGGTCGCTGTCAAAGGTGTCTGATCCTCCTTCTCCATTCTCCCCAATTTCGGGTCCCAGCAAAAGGGCCTGATCCGCGGTGTTTTTGCCTCTCCTGGCACGTCCTCGCGCCGTTGACGCTGGATTGTGACGTTGGCGTGCTCCGCGCTCCATCTCCCCTTGTACACGGGAGTGTATATAAATAAAAAGTGTGGGTGGCTCACATATATAGTTTCACTTTGGGTAAGCAGCTTTCCTAAACAACTTATATTGGAAATACGGCGCGCCACAAGAGTAGAAAAACGTGTGTGCACCATGAAGCGTGGTGGTGGTGGTGGTGGTGCAGTGGGTCAAACGATACAGGAAGTGGGAAGCGGGCGCTACTGGGAACTCTACCAGATGGGCCGAGTCGTACGCCCTTCCTACAATGTCCCATGCACCGCAGATGAGGTTGCCGCGTCTGTGATTTCCCAGTACGAAGCAGACAGCGACATTTCCGTGGTCAATGTACCACTTTCGTTCCACAGTGTCCCGGCGTGGCCAATGCGGTGGCCCAAATCAGGTGCCGTTGGGGGAGGAGAGGACAAGGAAAGTCTCTTTTTTTTCTACTGTGCTGGGAACGACTGCGGACGAGAGGTGGCCCACATAGAGCGTCCCGCCTATCAAGTGACCCTGCAGCTGATTGTAGGACGCGCGTCGTCGTCACGCAACGTCTGCATAGGTTGGGTCCCACGCTTGCTGTGTGCGGAATGCAGCCCTTTGCGCGGGGACACATCTGCGTTTCCAGTCATTCTCAAAGCCAAGGCCATGATTGCACGTGTCTTTGACCGTGCCCTTGTAAGCTTTAACGACTCTGTCAAACGCAAGCAGTGCTACATTTGCACCGCCAAACTGACGGCACGCGCACCCAGAGGCACCATTCCCCTGTGCGAGGATGTGCAATGCGCCGAAGCGCTCCGGATGATGGGGCGCGGGAGCGTGCTAAAAACCATCTTTGAACCGTCTGCGCACCAGCGCCTGATGAATGCGGTGCAGCACATGAAAGAGTTCAAGGTGGACCTGGTCAGCGGCATGCGGTGGAACATTTGCCACAACGTGCACGGTACGTGTCTTGCGAGAGGAAACCCATCACTGGTGTGCTCTACGTGCAAAAGGGTGGTCTACTGCAGCAAGCGATGCATGACAGTGTCTAGTCTGACACACAGCAAACACTGCGCGCACTACACCCTGGTCTGGAGTATGGAGCGGCTGCTTTTTTGGGGTCCGAATTTCATTCAGCGGCTCTGTCACCTTACTCCACGCACGGATAGGGGCTCTGTTGAACGACTGGAACAACTCATGTCGGTGCCGCACGAAACACTCTACTGCAAGTGTCCTACACCAGACGGGGAAGGTGCCGGTTTTCAAGAGGCGACTTATGCCTACAGCGAACGCAGGGGACGCAGCTATTACGCCTGCGCCAAGGGCAAGGGTGCCGGGTGTGGATTCTTTCGCTGGAAGGAGAGCGTTGTAGACGAGTACGAAGAGGATTCCTTTTGTGTACCAGATGGAGAGGAGGAGGAGGAGGAGGAAGGTGCAGAAGAACAAGAGTATATAAGCTCAGAGTAAAAGTCGGACACATTATCAGAAGAACGCGCGCGGCTAGCGTGTGTCTGAGTTTCTTTTTGTCACCCTTTTTATTATGGAGGGGTCTCCGTTGAGCGACGATCCCACGATCTTTTTCAGTGCCGAAGGTCCCATGGTCTGCTTCACGGCCGTGTCGCACGAGGAAACATTCACCGAGACCATGGGGCTCATTGCCCAGAGAGACACTGTCCTGCAGGGGTGCAACGTTTGCATGCACGTAAACCCCATTGCCGTGGCCGCCGGCAACTCTGGGGTGATTTACACGGCGTTGATTCGCGTCCCGGGCCGGGTGCGCGCCTTTTTGCTCAAGATTGGGAAATTGGGCAGCATTTTTGCGGGAAACATGCTCATATGCGACCCGCTGATGACCGACCAGGCCTTTAGGGTGAACGGGATCCCCTTTAAGGACAACTACTTTACCGTAGACAGTGCAGACGCGCTGTCTGTGTTGCTCAACATGGGCATGACAGACACACAAAAGCAGATCATCCAGCAAGAGATCTTTTTGTCTCCGCCCGGCCGTGGTAGGAGGCGAGCGAGACAACGGCGCGGGCACCGCGCAGACTGGTTGCCCCCTCAACAGCTGCGCAACGATCGCATGGAGCAGCGCTTTTTTAGTGACTTTCTCCAGGGAGCAGACGCACGTGGTAGGGCAGCACCCATTGCGATGCCGACGCCCGATATGATGCGGGGAAGTGGGTTTGTTTTTCACAACCACGAGGGAAGCGTCGTTGGGCAACAACATGTGGGGGGAGCAATGCCCTTTTGGGGCGCAGAAATGGGTCTCATGAATGTGATTGGAGGTGGTGGAGAAAGAGGTGGTGGGCTCACCGAAGCCGAGGCGCTTGCTCTGGGACAACGCATCTCTGAGCAGCACGCGGCTCGCACTCTATCGGCACGCAGAGAGCGCAACGCGCGTGACCCACGTCCCGACGACTTGCCCATAGAATGGGAAAAGATTCTAAAGGACCCCGAGCCCTGCGCTCCCGGGTACCCCGAGTGCAGGGTGTGTCGCGCCCACAAGGCCACCATCCTGTTTCCGCAGTGCGCACACATGGTGCTATGTGATGGTTGTGTGCGCCGCATGTTTACCGACCCCGGGGTGGCCAGCGAGTGCCCATTGTGCCCTGGAGTGCGCAAGACGCAGATCATGAGGCCCACAACAGCAGAAGTAACGGACCCGGAAGAAGAACCCACCACTTCCGCTGTTGTTAAAAAGGCGCGGCCCAGAGACAAGAGCGCAGCAGCGGGCTCAGTCAAGCCGCGCAAAAGAAAGAAGAAGCGGCCAAAAAAGACAAAGTAAAAAACAGTGCACAAATGCGTGTGCGTTCATTCAATCTTTTCGCCCCTTGAAGCAGCACTCCTTGACGTTAGACGGTTTGCTAACGCCTTGTAGACTACGCAGAAAACAAAGTAGAGCCCCGCGCCCAAGAGCGCACCCACGGTCGCGTCTTGTGCGTGGTTGAGTTCCAATTGTAGGCGCGACACGGTCACTGCTCCCACATAAGCCACAATACACGCAATGCGTGCAAATCCTTCAAGTTTTCCCATGGTCTCGCCCTCGTGCTCATGCTGCTCTTTTTGCAGGCTAGTCTTGCGAGATCCCAGCAAATCACGCAAGTTGAGGTGTTCCAACCCGCCCGTGCCCGCTTCCCCTTTCTCCAAGTCATCCGCTGCCTCCCCCTCTTCCTCTTCTTCCTCCTTCTCGCCAGGCGAGCACTGTACGGGAAACATCCACGCCCACAGTTGTCCCGTGTAAAAGAGTCCCATAAACACGGCCACTGTCACGTGTGTGGACGGCCACGATCCAGAGATTTCTCCAAAAAGCGTCTCTGCACCAGCGGCACACTGGGGCCCCGGATGGGGCCGTGGACTCGGAAAGAACCACTTGAGCATCAAGCACGTGTTGAGCACCACGGCGACCAAGAACGCGTACGCGGAGGCTTCTCGCTGTCGTATTGTGAACCAACGCCACCACAGCATGTGACATAGCGCCGAGAACGAGAAGCACAGCACGCTATTGCTCACAATCAGCAGCGCGCCCACGTAAAGTGGGTGGTACTGATCCGTGTTGCTCCAGCACTCTTGTATGGCAAAGTACATGGTAGCGGGTTCTACTGCCACATATATCAAATACCCCGGACTGTTCCGCTTTTCTTTGCGTGTATCTGAGTGACTGCGCTATTTTTCAAGCATTTTCTCACCGACCGCCTAATACAAAGGGCCTCTCGTGCGTGTGCCCCAGAATGCTCTCCGTAGCATCTGGGATGCCCTACACGGGCAGCAGACGCAAGAAAAAGAAGAGGAAGAAGGATCACACAAAGTACAATGTGGTCGTTATCACTACCGATGGTCCGAAGTTTGTTGTGACCTTTTACCGGGAGCTGACCAAGAAAGAAATTGGCAAGAAGCGACTCAGGTCGCTCAAAGGGATCCGCATATGGCACAAAAAGGTGGGCTGGAAAGTATACTGTGCGATGGAAGCGGCCCTTGAGGGCGTCGTGGAAGCGGTGCTGCTCAAGACAAACTGCTTTGAGCGCCCTCTGACCCAGAATGAGTTGAACGAGCTCGGCATCACCAGAGCGGTTGAAAACGAGATGGTGCGCGCCTTTGAACGGCGCTATCCGCCCTTCAATGAGTGGAAAGACAGGTCAAAGGAGGATTTGGCACACGCGGCCGCAATTCAACACACGAGAGCCACCATCGTGGAGCCCGTCGTTCTATCAGAGACGCGTGTTCTTCCGCCTCTTGTTAATGTTGACGATCTTGAGGGCATTAGACGAATAATTGTATCGCGGATCATCAACCCGCGCGTCTCCGCAGACATGAAACAGCGCATGGAAAGTCGCCAAATCGCTCTGTTGGAACGTCGCGCGCTTTACTGTGGCTTGCATCATGGTCCCAAGCAATACACGACAAAACCCGTAGAGCCGCTGGAGCATCCGTTTACCACTCCGCCCAACCACTTCAATTCGCATGTCAAAGTGTGGCACCACGATCTAAAAAGGAAGGACGAAGTGGAATTAGATTTCCTAGAGCACAACGCAAGTGGCCTGTTTGTGGTCATGGAGGGAAAGGCGGCAAACGATCGCGTCAACGGGGGCAAACGTCTCAGAGGAGAAACCGAACGCACCAGGCTCATCCACGAAATTCTACAGTCTTATGGACTGGTGCATGGCAAGGATTATGTTTTGATTGTTGTTTTGGGGGGATATTTTCCCGACAAGCAGCTGGACAGGCTCAAAAAAGCAGATGTTCATGCGGTCATCTGGGAAGAAGACATGGACGACTGCTTTGCGTACTACAAGGTTTACGCCGGGAATTACAAGACGATGCTGCCATTCAGGCCACGCCCCAAGCCTCAGCCGCCAAAGTGGACAACTTCTATCTACAGTGCTTCCATTGGGCTGAGTCGCCCAATCAAGGGGTTTACAAGTCTGACGTGTGTCGGGGAACGCGAGGACGACGACCACGAGAAACCGAGCGCGCCGAGGACAATTGAACACTACTTTGGTCCAGCTGTTCGCGACCGGGAAAAGACAAAAGAAGGCGAGGAGAAATAAGATTTTTGTGCAAGGCCTTGACGCGCGTATATAATGAACCCTTGGCAGCGTAGATACTCATAAGCGCCATGAAACGCGCTCTCGGTGACGGCGAAAAGGATCGCGAGAATCTCCGTATCCTCAAGACCACGCGAGCCGTAGTGGGCGACATAACTCTTGTGTTGCATACGCCCAAGAGACTGAGCCGCAAGCGCAACAAATCCTCAGAGAAGCACGACTCTGGTGTCTTTGGTAGGCGTAAGGCATTCAAGGCCACTGCATGTGACGGGAAACAGCTGAGCAACGACGACGACACCTATGTGGACTATGTGGTGACGTTTGATCCGCCCATACTCTACGAGGACGCGTGCGTGTCTAGCTTGGACGCGCGCTACTCGGGGTCCAAAAACTGCACGGGCAGCATTCACCTCAATCTGGTTCCAGAGGGACCCGTGTCCACTAGGATCCTGAAAGAGGGCGAGCTAGAGTATTTGGTGTACCCCACTCACCAGCTTCAGGTAACAAACGCAACCACGGCGCCCCACAGCAGAGACGAGCGCGTGCTGCGACTGTTCTTTCGGGCCGAAAACAACCTCCTCTACAGCGGAGGCGAGTCTGACATCAAGCTTCAGCCGGCGCTAGACATGGGCGCCCTTGTGTTGGCCCCTGCGTTTGGTCCACGTTTCCGGGGGATTGAGTTTTTCCCGCCCAACATCAACCCCGCCGACCACGGCCTTGATATTGATGCGAGAGACATTCCCCAGCGCACCACCCTCTGGTTTAAGATGCGCGCCGAGGTGAGCGGAAGCAAGTCGTACAAGCTGATGGGCTTTTGGGTTCCTTCCAAAACGTCCAAGGAAGGGCGTGACTGGAGCTACGACAAGCCCGAAAAGTTTAGTCCCTTTCAGCGGACGCGAATGCGCTTTGGTTCCCTGAGCGAGGACGCGTGCATTGCGGGATACCTGACGCAGTATCCGCGCCGCACCTTTACCGAGGTTGGGAGTTGTTCTGTGCCGCTGTCGCTCGGCTATCCGGCCAACTGGGGCGCATCTCCTGACGGACTGGTGACAGACCCCACCATGACGTTGAGCAAGATCCCTGCCAAGTTTCGCGAGCACCTGGCAGCCTATCCCAAGGACGCCAACTTTGATTACACCAAGGGCGTCGTAGAGTTCAAGTGCTCCACCAAGAAGCTGTCGCTGGATGCGTATTTCTTTCCCCAGGTCTACATGGAGATGATGGCCACCAACACGGTGTGGTGTGATCTGGTGCGCTACCGCCGCAGCAGCTGCAAGAACGGGCTCACTGGAAAGTGGGAGTACACGCATGAGTTTAGGGTGTACCGCATCTACAGGCACAAGCCGACCGAAGACCTGCTTGTCAAGTGTCTGAGGCACGCGGCCGCGCACACCAAGACGCTGCAGGACGTGGTACAGGGCAAGGAGTTTCGCATTGTGCGCGAGTTCTTTGAGACGCTGGCTTCCGCGCGCAGCGCATCCGAGTTTACCATGGTCAAGGTGAAGAACGCAAAGACGGGTGAGATTTTGGAGCGCAAGAAGCGCAACTACGAGACCATTACCATCACCTCAAAGCTGGGGGCGGTGCTATCGGATTTGGGGGACGTGCGTGCAAACGTGTCACGCAACGGACTACCACCCACTACGATACCCATTACAAAAAAGGATAGTGTAGGTGGGCTGGATCGCATGTGGATGGATATGGAGGACAGGTGGGACACGATGAAGGATATGTTTCACGACGCGGCAAAGGGGGACGAGACATCGGTAGAGAACAATAGCCGTGCCGAGTTTGTGCACCTCGCATCGCTTCATATTCAAGACTTGGCACGGCTCATTGACATGGCCCTAGAATAACAACCCCTCTTTTTTTTTACTCACTACTTTGTGTCATTCTCTTTCTGTTTTTGCTTCTTGGCAATCTGAAGTTTGCCCGGGCGATTGTCATACGGTCGCGATCTGAGCAGCTTGGCCACACCCCTGTTAAAGTGGCCCGTCCTCACCGGAAAAGTCATGTAGTTCCAGACGAGGTACTTGAAAAAGGGCCACAGCCCCGGGTCCGTTCCCGATCTCCTGCCGACGCGGACAAACGCGCGGCTCGTGTTCATGATGGTTATGGCCGCGTCCATCCCCTTGTCTTGCAGCCACGTTTCAAAGTCTCCTCTCAGATCTTTGAGAGAGATTGCAGTTGTCTCCTCCTTGATGTATGAGAGCTTGCGCTTCTTCATCTTGGATTCCACGCCCCTCTTGGCAGTCACAGCACGGACGCGCATCTCTTCAGTGTAGGCCATGAGCGCGTTGTAGATGATCAGAACCGAATCTGTGTGCTTCCACTGCTTCCCGTTCAGCCGGGGCTTCTCAATGGTGTTCATGCACGCGGGCACCATGTTGAAGCCTTTGCCCGTTGACCTCAGTCGCGCGTACAAGAGGCAGATGTACTTGGCCAGGAACGTGTTTTCAGAGTCAGCAGCTCCGCCCTGGATCGTCTCCAGTGGCAGGCGGGGAAAGGTGCGAGCCATGCGCTCTGCAAACTCCTTGTACGAGACATCTGTTCTGAGGGCGTTCACCAGCGCCACACACATCTCGGGGGACTTGCGCTGAAAGGTCGTGCACCGAGACATGTGCGTAGCCGCCTGGTACCGGTGGTAGAGGGTGTCGCTGTCCTTGCGCCACGCAATGGCTGATCTCACAGCCCGCTCCACTGCCCCGGGCACACAGTTGGGGTCGTCCTTGAGATCGCTGTGGATCAAAGCCACCGTCTGCTCCGCATTGAAGGCGCACCTAACGGACCACGCGTACGTGGCGTAGTAAAACACCTTTTCCCCCAGACCGGGGTAGTTGTCGCGATCCCACTCCAGCCCGGCCAGGCGCGCGAGCTGAACGGCGGATGTGCAGCTCGTGTTGTACGTGTTGTACCGGAACGCTTCCTCTACCATCCGTTTGAGCAACAAGATGTCGTCTGGATGCAGCACCACGGCCTTAAAGGGGAACCAAACCTGGCGTTTGTCCACGGCTTCAGGGGACTTGCGCCTCAACACAAACTTGTCCCACACCAGAAAGCAAAGTCTCTCATCCAAGATCTGTATCTGGGCCATACTTGCGCCCCTCAAGGAGAAAACGAGTTGAAAAAGACCCAGCGTGTAAAAATCAGACACACACCCCTCGTTTTTTGTCCGACTTTTTGACTCTCGGTTTTTCGGACACTTGACACTCGCCTGTCAACTTTGTATCACATGGAGGGTCTCGTTGACGACAACAAGGAGGACCTAGAGGAGGTGGTGGACGATGACGTGGATATGTTTGCTATCCCGGATGACATCTTTGAGGGCGCGCTCAAGACGCTAAGCGGGGACTCTGAGGACGCTGCCCTTGCCCAGCTCAAGAAGCAGCAGGAGCAGGAAGCAGACGTTGTGCCCAGCAAGTGTGAGATTGTCTCTTCGGTGTACGATGCCACCATCACACAGACTGAGGAGGAACGGCACGATATTTTGCGACTTCAGTACGGAGACCTGCCCCCGGAACAGTGGGCGGACCGAGCAGAACAGGAAAAGCACTGGGTTTCCGGCAAGTTGACGCTTCTCCAGTCGTGGGCGCCGCCACTAAAGGACCCCACGCGCTGTCTGATTATCGGGACCAACGGCACGGTGGCCATTGCGCTCAAGGGAATGGACTGGAAGGAGCCCAACAAGAACGCGTATTCGGACCCGCACGACTGGACGACGCTGATGCCCACACCCAAGAAGAAGCCGCCCACTCCGCCCTCGGAAGAACCCCCTTCTAAAGGGCCAAAGGAAGAGACCAAGGAGGACAACGTCGCTCGGCAGCGCCGCGAGTTTGTGGCAAAGCGAAAGGTCATGGTGGAGGAGTCTCACCGCAACGCGCTCCTTGCGTACAAGATGGCCATGGGTGACTTTGAGTGCGAGTCCTTTAAGCGCGCGCTTGACCACGAGCTCAAGACGCGCATCACCACCAAGGCAGAGGCCATGGCCGCGCTCAAGGATGTCATTGACACCTCCAAGATTGACCTGGGTCTGAGGCCGGCGCTGCAAAAGATTGGACCCGTACTCACCAACCGCATCAACAACCTGCCAGAGACGGCCCCCCCGCCCAAGATGGTGATGGCCAAGCGCCCGGGAGGCATGCCCAAGACCTTGTTTTTTGGCTACGAGTTTGCCAAGCTCAACCCGGCAACCAAGTCCTGGGACAGCACGTCGGCCAGAAAGGCGCCCGGGGCAACCGAGTTTCACGTGTTGATGTGCGGCGTGCCCAAGACGATCCACAAGGTCAAAAAGGAGAAGCCTCAGCGCAAGGGCAAGGGCAAAAAGAAGAAGAAGAAGAAGATCAAGGGGCCCAAGTGGAGGGACGTCAACTGCGTCTTTGTGTGCAACAACAACGGCGTGGTCCCTGCTGTCGCCTTTAACGAGACCCACATGGCCGTCCTTTACATGCCCTACGTGTACGCGGACAAGAGCGCCGACGCCACCCAGGCCACCTGGAAGGACAACATGATCTTTGTGGACCTCTTTAAGATCTCAGAGCCCACGCAGCGCCTGGACCGCTTTGGGCTGATCTTTCCCCTGGAGTTTTCCGGCGCCGGCCACGTCCACGTGAGCCTCAGCAGACTGGGCATCTTTACCGTTGGCTTTTCGTGCGGCGCCATTATCTTTGACGTCTTTCGTGGCATCAAGAAGCCTCGCGTCTTTGTGCTCAAGCACGACGAACCCGACGAGAGCGACGGCACAAAGAAGCGCCAGTACCGCGTGACTGTCACTAGCGTGGACGTGGTCCACCCGCAGCACGTGGAGCGCCCGCCCATCAACGAGTCGCGGAAGAACGACAAGTACGACGACTACATCTTTGCACCCGTGGACCTGGACAAGGAGGAGAAGGAAGAAGAGGAGGAGAAGGACATTCCAGAGGTACCTCAGTGGTGCGGACATGTGATGCTGGGCACGCACCGTGGGGAGTGCTTTACTTTTTGTTGGCGCAGCGGCAAGCACGCGCCCGTGGAGATGCTCCCGGGCAACGAGCCGGTGTTTTCCACCCACTATTCCAATGGCCGTCTCATTCTACACGGAGCCAGCAGCATGAGTGGATCCATTAGCAGCGTGGGATCGCACACCAAGATTCCGTTGCGCAGGCCGCTGGCGCTGACCACGTGCGGGTCGCTCATCTTTGTGCTCTCCAAGTACGGACACGTGATTGTGTTTGATTCGTTTGCGCGCCAGTTCTGCAGGCCCTTCAACCCGCCCCCGCAAGGAGCCATGACCTACATGCTCCAGCACGCCTACCAAGGCATCTGGGCCTCTCCCACGCGTGTGGTGGCCGTATACATGAACGGGATCGTGCGCACGATTGAGCTGCCGCCCAAGGAGTTCTGGCCCGAGTTGGAGCGACAAGCAGAGGAGGCAGAGCGCAAGTTCCTGGAGAAGCAAAAGAAGGAACAGCAAGAACTCGCCATGAGAGAGCAAGCGACCGCTACCAAGGAACCTGCACCCAAAGAGGAAGAGGAAGAGACAAAGTAGTAAGAGTAGTAGTAAAAACGCAAACTTATCTACATGCGCTAAACAACCACTGCGCGCTTTTTCGCTAAACAAGCAGAATCGTGTTTGAATAATCAGCCCATAAAAATACAGGTGTGGCGGGGAACTCCTCGCAATAGGGTGGGTTGCGCGCGCATGAGACAGAAATGCAACAGCAAGACTACGACGCTAACGTGATAGCCGAGGTGGCGGGCCGGCTTCACGTGGCCGAGTACTTTGTTCAGGTCGCGCTTCGCTCTTGGGACAGACCCACAAACGCCAATCGCGCGGACCCAGGGACCATTGGGTCTGGTCGGTCATGGTACAATGCCGTGTGGTTTTTTTCCGTTCCCCTTTTGCACAAGATGCCCGGTAACCTGTACCGCGAGGGCAACAGAGAGCGGATCATCAAAAAGCTAGAGAAAAAGGGTCGGTTGGAACAGCCCGACGAGAGCGGGGAGACGCCTCAGCTCAAGCTCTACTACAATGTAGATGACCGCGAAGAGATTGACGGAGACGACAACGGGAGCGTTTGGGGCCTTGTCTTCCAGGGCAATCACCGCATCAACTCGTTTGCCTACAAGGGGTACGCGTGGTTTCCCGTTGGCGTCACCGGGCACAAGGATATTGGCCAGTGGATTAGGCCCCTTACGTTGGAAGGAGGAATTGACGACAGGTCCGTTCCGGGGAACAAAGAGAAGATTTCAGTCAGAAAGATTCCATATTCCACGGCAAGGTGGCACAAACCGTATTACGTGCCAACAAACGTGGATCCCCGCTTCACAATTCAAGACACGACTCAAGTGGCCGGGGCTGCTCTGCTCAACATTCGCGTCTTTTACAACCGCGTCGCAAGTGAAGGGGCGCTTCCGAAACGGATGCCCGGCAAGAAGAAGAAGAAGAAGAAGCAGAAGCCTAGAAAGAGACGCATGTCTCCAAGGCGCTCTTCTGACGACGACCGCAGCGACGAAGAGGAGGAGGAGAGCAGGAGTCGCAAACAACGCAAGTCCGAGCGCAGAGCAGGAACCCGGGACGACCCCTTTGTCTTGGGACAGTGCGTCGTGTGCGATTGGCCGCTGTTGCTGCCGTTGACATGCAAGACGTGCGACTCGGCTTTGTACTGTGGAGACGGTTGCAGGAACGAGCACTGGGAAGCGGGGCACGATGAGGTGTGCGAAAACACGCGCCTAGAGGAGGACTATGTGCCTCATCCCGAAGAGGACCCCGACAGAGAGTGTGAGTAAAAAGATTAAGCACTCCCATGCTTAGCGCTTGGAATCTATAAACAACCCAGTGTACTCTGTGCATTTGTGTATTTGTGTCTAGATACACACACACATTCCTCATGCGCGCCCGCTCAAGTGTACAGTAGTAACCGTAGTAGAGGGAAAGGATGAAGCTAGAGCTTGCGCATCTGTTGCAGCCGCGCGTGCTCGTAGAGTTTGCCCAAGATAATCTATGGGATCGTCTTCCCTGGGCGCTCCTGGCTCTGGGGGTGATCTTTGGGGGCTTTTTGGTCATTTGGGCTATCCGGCTGTTGCTCTCCTACTTTTTCATCCCCAAGTACCGGGAGCGCTACGTGCTGATCCGGGAGGAAAAGAGCGGCAAAAAGTACTTTGCGCCCACGCGGCGCATGCGATGGGGATCCTTTGTCCACCTGATACTTGAAACGTTTTTTATCGTCTCTATTGTCATTGTGCTCTGGATTGCGGCTCACATTGCCGGATTCAACTTTTGGACCTCTACCATTGTGCTTGGGTTCATTGGAAGTGCGGGCGTCTACATCTTTGGCGGAGGGCTGCAAAACTTTGGCTCTGGGTTCATTGTCTTTCTCACCGACAAGGTAGAGGAGGGATGGTACATCTCGGTGTGCGCGTACAAGGGACGCGTCATTGAGATCCATCCACTCTACGTGGAGATTGAGACGCGAGACGAAAAGACGGGCGGGGCCATCCATCACCAGATCCCCATGCTGCTGATGTTGACAACGGTCGTGTCTCGCTTCTACTACGAAGAGTACTGCGCGCCCATACTGACACGCAAGGACGACCCAACGTCCCACTTGACGGGAGACGAGAGCGACATTTTGATAGACATGGGCGGGATCAAGGAAGCCCAGCCAGCACCACTCTCTGAGCAGGTGGGCTATGAAGTGTTAGATGCGCAGTGGAACGGAGTACATCAACGACCCGGTGTAGGAGGAACCCTTTCCGAGTACAGTGGAAGAGGGGCAACCGCAAAGATTGAGCACCAGCCCTATCAACAAAAGCGTAAAAAGGGACAGTAAAAAAGAAGCACCCCCAAAATCTATTGTTTCCCCCTATTTGTTTGTTGCACGTGCCTTGTTTTCTTTAGTCTTCCACACTCATAGTAAAAAGAGTATGAGCGGCTACTACGACGAATACACCTCTAAGCGAGGGGCCCGCAAGAGGGGCGCAGGCAAAGGGCAGGCGCTGATTGGGGACGAAACAAGAGGTGGTGGTGGTGGTGCTGCTGCCGGCACGTCGGTTGCTGCCATTGTCATTGGCAGCCTGGCCCTTGTGCTCGTCCTTGCTCTTGGAGGATGGACCATTGCTCAGCAGGTGCAAGGGAACAACACGCGCGCTCAAGTGGACATGAACCAGATGATCATTGACTCGCTGGTTATGCCTGCGCTCAACAACACGGACCCCTTTGAGATTGCGAATTTCACTGCTACGGCAACGTATCAGGGAATCTCCTTTACCGCGCAAGGCCCGCCCCCGGTCGGACCAAACGTAGTAGACGCCAACTGGGACATCTCCCTCGTCCCGGCTGGAGATTGCAGGCTGCTCAAGTACAACGTTGGTGGTATCATTTGGGGTGTCGTGGAATATCTACCAAACTCAGTGTCTCTGCCACTTGCATCGGATGCTGACCAGTTCGTATCAATCTTTTATCAGTGCGACGTGTCGTTTCCAAACGCAGCCGTTCTATTGCCAACCGATATTACGGACAACGTGCCTGCTATTGAAATCACACCCGCCTTTACGGTCACCGACACGCAAGGCACCGCCCCGACGGCGTACCCGTTTTTTGATACTGTGGGAACAAACAACCCAGGAGCATTTACATATAGACTCTTCAGTCACAGCGTCAACTGCGGGGCGTCTAACGTCCCTTGCAACATACTTCCCGCAGGAACGACGGTAGCCATTACCAGTCCCATCCGGAGGCTGACCTTTGTACAGGTCCCGTGAGCAAGAGAGGAACGAAAAGACTAAAGAGTAAAAAAATAGAAACGTGTGGTCTTTTTACTTGGTACCCTTCTTTCTCCTCTTTTTCCGCTTCTTCTTTTGATCTCCACCCTCTTCTTCTTCTTCTTCGGCATCTCCCATTTGGTGCTGGGGAGAGACGACGCCCTTTTTGCGCTTGATGATGGCAGAGGCCTCGGTCACGTCGGCTGCCTCCTTGGTAAAGCCGGTAAAGTTCTGCTTGAACTTGTCCTCTTCTCCACCCGTCTTGGAAGAGGAGATGCCCTTGATGTTGGCAAAGTGCACTCCAGACTGTTTGTGTGCGGGTGTGGCGACGGGTCCCTTTCCGTTGCGCTGACGCCACTTGTTCTCCAGACGCTCCATGTCCTTGCGACAAATGTGCGCAAATCCCTGTGCCTGGTTCATGTGCTCACTGAGTGCGTCCATGTCCACCACCAGTTCTTGCGTGCGAGCCTTGGCATAGTGATAAATCACGCCCTGGATCCAGTTGACCATCTGGGTCACTGTGGTGTTGGATGATGCGGCGGCGAGCTCCACATAGTCCCCATCTGACAAGTTGAAGCGCACCATGGCGTTGCGCCCGGCAACCGAGTTCTCATAGTACTCAAAGTACCAGCGAAACAGCTGAGCGCGGTACTCGCTGTGGGGCGGGGGCATGTACCCCCCGCCGGTAAACTGGGCAAAGAACTTTTGGTAGTAGCGCGTGTGCCCGGGGTTGATCCAGTCGTCCTTGTCTCCGGGTGCGGGAGGCAGCCTGTCAAAGAGACACAGCACCAACACCTTGCACGTGTTGGCAATGTGGGCCAAATCCAGGGTGAATTCCATCACCTGCTTGGTCGGCGGCTCAAAGCACAACACGTCTGCGTGCTCAATGATCAAAACCCCACGCAGCCGGGGGGTGTCCAGCTCTACGGTGGCCCCAATGTCGGTGGCAAACTTGGTGACCAGACCCGGAACGGCTTCAATATTGTCCGAGTCTACGCTCACACCGGCAGATATAGTGCCCGACTCGTTGAGCAAATGTTCAACAGCGCGCCTCTTTTGCACGCCCTTGCGCCCAAAGAGAGCAACGCAGTTGCGCAGCGGGTTGGTCACGGGGTCAAAGAGTTGCGGGGTGTTGATTGGAGGAAGAACCACGTCGTTGATGAACGCTTCAACGTCACTGATGACATACAGGGGTGGCTCAACCGTGCGCCTGGAAGCAGTAATCATTTTGTGGTTGTGTGCAAAAAAAAAGAACCCCTCTCTGTCTAGTAAAGTTGAGCGTGCGCGCGAGTATTTTTTTATAAGCGTCGCTGCTTTTTAGAAACTCGCGATATAAGTAAACGCGCGAGAGGGCGTTCTTATCACTATCATTTGCTATTGGCGCAACACGCACGCACAAAAGCAAAGAATGGACGAGAGCGATTTTAGCCAAGGCCTTCGGGACGCGTATGAGTTTTTCGGAGGCGTCGGTCTCAGCATTGATGAGTTTGCCGACACGATGGAGCCCGCGGACCTCGGGATGCGGAGCCGGGGCGAATTTTACGCCCCCATCACCCTCAAGGTGCGCATGAGCGGTCAGTCTTCTGAGGCCATGGGGTGCATTGCCATGGCCATTCCCGTGCACGAGAATCCCTCTTGGTTCTCAAAGCTCCAGGAGCGCGTGGCTGCCACCATGGGTTCATCCAAGAGTTCGGCGTCCAACATGGACGTGTGCAACATTGAGGGCACCTCCATTTCCACCATGAGCCCCGACCAGCTGCGTACCGTGGGTCAGCTCAACGTGTACGTGAGGGGTCGCCGCAAGCGCCTCAAGACTGTGCCCACTCCCCCTGCCGAGTATTCGGCCAACAAGGTGTCTTCCATCAACGACTGGCTGCACGACGCGTCAGAGGAGGTCCCAAACATGGTGGCTGGAATCTTGGCCAACAAGGATGCGTCTGCGCTCAACCAGGCGCTGGTGCCCGGAGGCAGCGTGCAGCGTGCCATTGAGCAGCACTTGGAGAACTTTACCAAGGAGAACTACCCAGGGGGCTGGGCCGAGTTTGTCCGCGTCTCCAACCACAACAGCCCAGACGCGGTAGACGAGGATCAGGTGCGTTACACCATGGACCTCGTGTCCAAGGTGTTGCTTCACTACGTGCGCCAGTACATTGGGGCTGCGGGCACAAACGTGGGCAAGTACATTGCCGCGCGCCAAGCTCGCGTGCTGGCCAAGAGGCTGCAAAACGCCCGCTTCCAGAGCCAAAAGGGAGCCCTGGGCGGCGGGGGCGCCGACAACAGCGACCTCTTTGCGCCCATCCTTGGAGGCGGCAGCCAAGCCAACTCCAAGGTGACTGGTTACGCGCACGTGACTGCCGACGACGGGTACAAGATGTACCATTCTCTGGCAGAGAACGCCATGGATTCTCCCACCCTCCTTCACGACGTGGTGGACGTGCTGCACGAGAACGACCTCGGCGCCAAGGCGCCCGTAGTAGTAGGAACCAACATTGCGTGCCGCGGAGACCGCTACTATGGAGGTGGTGCTCGCAACAGGGATGACTACTACGACAGCGGAGACGAAGAGGAGGAGGAGGGCGGCGACGACGACGACGACTACTACTATGGTGGTGATGGGAGCTCGTTCCGCCGCTACGCCGACGACGATTTCTACGACGCGCCTCGTCACGGCCGCGGCAAGGGACGTCGCCAAGGGGGGTACGGAGACTACTTTGGTCGTGGGCCGGGATACGGAGGATACGACAGCGGGGCGCCCATTGCCAGCGGCGGACTGGGAGCCAAGAAGATCATTGCCACGCGCGATCAGGTGCTTGTACTAGAGCCCAAGGCGTGGGTAGAGACGATCCCAGGGGAGCACGTGCACAAGTGCCCGCCGTACGCGCACAAGCACCACCACCCCTACTGGACGCAGGTTCACGGCCAGTACCAGCCCCTACACAACAAGATGCCCGTCTACTACAACAAGCACCACACCAAAAAGGACCTGACGCCCAAGGCCCCGACGCGTGCCTCCCCGTACGACACCTACGTGGCTACGGCCCTCTTTCTGGGCATGCACGCGCCGCCCCCGCTGCTCAAGCTGGGCCCCAAGACTTCCCAGACCAAGGGCAAGGACGAGGGCGTCCAGATGGTCCAAGGGCGCGCGGTAATCAAGGCCAAGACCAAGGGTCGTGCGCCCAAGCTGGTCCCCATGACCAAGAAGACCCGTGCGCCTCCCGTTCGCGCCAAGGCTGACCTGTTGGCCGGAGCAGAGGCGCGTACGGCGGCCAAGGTGTTTCGCAAGAAAGCACCCAAGGTGGTGCCCATGCGCTACAAGGGAGAACCCGTTGCTGCTGATGCTGCCAAGGAAGCCCCATCCAAGACGTTTGGTATGACCAGTGTGGCAGACATCTTTGGCCCGCCAAAGGGAAGAAAGGGAGGAAAGTGAAAAAAAGAGAGGCTTGTGTAAAGTAAAGAACTTGCCCCATATATAGAGAGTATGCGTGTGTCTTTTTCTAGCTAGCTATCAAAGCATGCGCCAAGGTGGTGGTGGTGGACGAAGAGTCCGTGCGGCTTTCCCCGGAAACCCAAACCTCAAAGTCGTCCTTGAACTAGACGAAGAAGAGCCGTATCACCCCCAAGACGACGAGAGAGATGGCGGTGGCGTGGATGAAGACAGTCTCTTTCAGTCCATGAACTTGGGCAGCGTTGGATCTCACATTCCGGGCAAGGACAACCGTTTTGAAGATCACAACGACGACGAGCAGCGAAAGCTAAGCGAACTAGAAGAGGAGCAACTGGACTACCAAGCCGATGCCCGCGAAGCACGCGAAAAGGGGGACCTCAACGGACAAGAAAAAGCCCTTGCCAGGTGGCAAGAGTCGCTGGAACGCGAACGCGAGATTCAGGACGCTGCAATCAAGAGGCGTCGCGGGCGCGGGCGCCCCTCTGTACCCACTGCCCGCCGTGATCCAGATCCAACACCCAAACCCAAAACAGGGGGAGATGTGGAATCAGAGGACGAAGAATTTGAAACGCAGAGGCCCACCAAGCAGGCACGTGTTCCGGGCAGGCGCAGACTCTTTTCTCAAAACACTGGGCTCAACGCGCTCATGGCAAAGACGCGCGACGTGGTTCGTCGTGGGTTGCAGCCCCTGTACACGTTTGTGGCCATGGTCAATGTCAAAAAGGGCGGCGGTGACATTAGGATGGACTACCGGTGGCGCGACGAGTTGCAAAGGGGAGGTACTCTCGGTGAACGCCAGAACCCCGTTGTCATGAAGGGGGACACGGTGGAGGAGTTTATAGAGCTCAATCGTCACCTCGGGGCAGAGCTGCTGGACCTTTTGGTTGCAACCTACTACGACGTCAAGACGGCCCAGACCATGATTGGGGATTGTGTGGATGTGGACAACCCTCACTACCGGCTGACGTCTCAGGATGTGCGCGACGTGGTGGGTCAAAGCGAGATGGTTTTCGCTCCCGCGTGGGTCTGGGGCACCATTTACGACGCCACATTTCGCGTCATGCTGCACGAGGGGATGATGAGCGCCATTGACATGGCCCACAGTCAGATTCGCAGGATTGACGGATGCAGCACCTTTACGAAAAAGGAGCTCATCTGCAGCGAGGGCGTGCGCGATATTTTCGCTCTCTTTGTGGCGTACAACTTTCTCTTTTCTACCGGGGGCAACGCATACCAGGCGGGGTTTGTTGCCGGGGGCAATGGGAGACTCAACCCACAGTACCGCGTGAGCGCGGGGTTTCGCACCCGCATGGCGCTCAGCAACTCTATCAACACGGCCAAGATCTGGTTTGAGAGCGTCTACCGCAAACAGAACCGCACGTACGCCCAGTTCAGGGCCATTGTGAGCAAGATGCGAAACATGGTGGTCCCTCTCTGGGGCAACGTGCAGCCCCCGCTGCCGCCGGTTGAAATTACACCAAACGCGAATCCAGGAGACGTTAACAATCCGTTTGGGGGCGCAATGGGCATGCCAGCAACTCTCATGATGGGACTTCAGCCCGCTCAGCGAGATCAGGTTGAGCGCTACTTTTTTATGCGCAGGCTGCTCTACCACATGCCTCGCTACGAACTCTACCACATGGAGTAGGAAGAAGAAGAAGGAAAAAATTAAGCATGCTCTTGTTTAAACAACACAACGTATTAGAATTGTATTTTGCCTCGTCCACCATCACTTACGTCCTTTGGTAGAACGCGCGCGCGCCACACACACACAGGCGCATTCGCGACAAAGAAAAAGGAAAAAACAAGCAACTGCACTTTACGCAGTACCCAGTATATCTATTTGTTGCCACTCTTGTGATTGGTAGCTTTTGAGTCACTGGACACAGTAGCCAATTACTTTGCGCTACATTCAGCAAGACCGAGCAAATCAACACCAACGACAATGTACCGCTCAAGAAACGCCGCACCCGAGTACGACAACGATGGGGATGAGGGCTACTCTTACGAAGATGAGGGAGCCTATATGGAGGATGAAGACGGTACCGTGTACACGGACCAGAACGCAGGCCTCACCTACAGCATGAGAAGCGACGAGCATCTGCAGCGGGACCTCTTTCGCAAAGTGCAGACCGTCTACCTCCACATGGAGATTACTGGAACCCCAGAACAGCTGGCCAACGGGGACGTGGAGACCACGTGGAAGGTTGCCCCCCACATTGCGCAGCACCTGAAGCAGATTATGGCCACTAGGAACCGCGACAAGGCGGTCGGGGCCGACTTGGCTGGGAACCTGCGCAACTGCATCCCTCTACACGCAGAGGTGGTGAGCGACGCCAACAGTTTTCCCTACAAGATGGGATTCAAGTTCCCCGGGATGGTGCCCAAGGTGATGACAAGCACCGGGCGCTACACCTGGACCACGGACGCAGACGCGCCCTCCAAGATGGTCAACCGAGCCGTGTTTGACCCCACCAACATCATCAACCAGTACATGTACGACAACTGGTCCAAGTGTTCTCTGGAGAGCCTGGAGGAGGACATCACCCACCTCAAGGGGAAGAACGAAGGGTTTTCCACCATCAACGTGGTGAGTCTGCCCTTCCAGATGCTCGTGATGAACCTGGATGACGAGACAAACCCCAACAACCCCGACGCAAAATGGACTCAGTACCATCTGACCGAGGAGGAGATTGACGAGATCTATGACGCGCCCGTGAACGGACGCAAGCGTCAAGTCATGGTCCCCACGCCCATTGCCCAGGACATCTACGATCGCCTCAAGGGACCACTGGAGGACATCAGCAAGAGCTTTGTCAAGCTTGACGACATGGTCGTGGAGTTTGAGCGCGCCGACGGCTACAAGAAGTTCAACGACTTTCGCGGCCTCCACAAGGAGCTGGTGGGCAACGGTGTCAGCCCCAAGCAGCACATCAGGACAAAGAGGCTCAACCAGCGCTGCACCTACTCTGCCATGTTCAAGCTGGACTTTTTGCTCTTTTGAGGAGGAGGAGAAAAGAAGGGGGGAATAGAAAGGGGGTGTTTCAAAAAAAAACAAAAGAGTCAAGTAAAAATATCTGCTAAACAAAAAGGCGCGCGCGCATGTAATATCATTTCCCCCCGTTTTTACTGTGTGTGTGTTCCCTTTCAAAAGGCAAGAACCAACAGCACTAGAGCAGCACCAGTGGTCAGGAGCGATGCGGCCAGTCCCGGGGCAGACGCGGGCGTCGTGGTTGGTTGTTGCGGCAACGGAAAGCTGTTCCCGTCGTTGCTTGTGAGTCGCGTCACATAGTATGAGCCTGATGAGCTTCCCGTTCCGTCTGTGACTCCAGGGGGCACGCCCAGACCGCTGCTGCCTCGGTTGACGTTTCCGCACGTGTTGAGGCTCATGGCAGACACGTGACAGTCGTGCAGGTTCTCGCACATATTGGTAGCCGTGTTGCAAGTCGTTGTAACAAACGATTCGCAGTACCAGACCTGTCCATTGTCTCGCACATACTCTCGCGGGCCCAAGCATTCGGCCGTGGTGTTGCACGTGGGCTGTTCCTCATAGTAATAGCGCGCGTACCACGACACGGAGCGCGGATCCTCGCATTTGTTGGGCTGGCTCACTTCCTCAGAGTTTCCCCCCAGCACCACAAAGCTGATACCGTCGTTCGGAACGTTGATAAACTTGCCGTTGACCACCCCGTTTGGTCCGCATGCCGTAGTGCACGTGTTGAGGGGCGCATCTACGCACGAACCTTGAGCCGCGTCGCAAGGGGACCCACTCGTAGGTGGATTGGGATGCGAGCACCAGCGCACCCCTGTAGAATCCACCTTGGTGTAGGTCACGCCCACCAAGGTGTTGCCGCAAAAGTTGCACTGGTTGGTCAGCGGGACCATGAGCGGGGCGCTCAGGTCGTTGTTCTTGCCCCAAAAGGCAGCTGCGGGCGGGGCATACAATAGCTGGTTGCATGTTGCGTCTGTGTACATCTCAAAGGCAATGAGACCATGTGCAAGGTGTGGGTTGAAAAGGAGGCCCCACAAGAGGCATACAATCCCCAGGAGCTTCATTTGGAAAGCCAAGAGTGAAACACAAGTGCGGGGCCCCCGGGAAACCTGATATAAGCTGGTTGCTTTCTTTTGCTAAAACGAGTAATTGTGGGTGCCTACGATGCCTAGTGCATGTACAATCCGCGTTTAGCGGGGTGTGCACCATTTGCGCCGAGCTTGCGCCGATCTCGTGAACACTTTGCTAAAAGCGTACTGTGCACGAGATCTCGTGTACACTTTGCTAAAAGCGTACTGTGCATGTGCGACTGCCAAATCGCGGAAAAGGCAAAAACAAGAGAGATAGAAATTTTTGTCATTGCTTTTTTTACTCTAAACACACGTTTCTAGTCCCCCCCATTCCACCATCACACCGCTTCACGGCCTCTTGAGCTCTGGGTTCCACAGCTTGAGCATAACAGGAATCCATCGCTCCAGGTGGTGCTCTGCGTTCCATCCACCTCCCGTCTTCATGGTGTGCTTGAAACGCGCTGTCACGGGATGAAAGGCCTCTGGGTGCAGGTCCGTGTGCATCGGAGAGCTCTTCTTCCTACCCTCCCACATGACCCCACGCGCCCTTGACTCTGCAATCTTGGTCTCCACCTCGGGCAACTCGGATGCGGGCGCGCGGCGTCCCGTCACCGTGGGCATGCCCAGCGACTTGATCTGGTCGCTGATGGTAAAAATGGAAACCCCGTCGTACGGACTTCCCAGCACAAAGAAGCGCTGATCCGCCAGACGATAGCAATCCTCCCTGGGCACGACCCCGTGAAACACGGCAGCCGCGCGTTGGTTGTTCCACTGGATGGGAACAATGGAGGAGACCTGCTGCGTCCACTCGGGCTCGGCCTTGGACCTGTAGGCCTGGTGCTCGTTCTTCCTGTAACCGGCCAGATCATCCGAGGGGGTGACGGGAACCCCCAGCGCCTCGGCAGCGGCGTACATGTTGACGGTAACATTGCGCTCGGCCAGCGCGTGCAGATACGTCAGCTTGGTGCGCCACTCCCCGTCGCTGAGAAGACTCCTAAAGGTGGGCTTCTTGGAGCGCAGCTCTGCCTTGAACTCCTCCACGGCCAGGGGAGCCGTGCCCCGCGCCACAAGGTAGTAGTCCTTGTCGCGTCCATTCTCACGCGTCGCGCTCATGACGGAAATCAGAGATTCGGGACCCCCGAGCTCAGAGTCCCAGGTGTCGTACTCGCGCCTCTTGGCGGCACTGCGCAGCGAGAGCTTGGGCGGTGCCTTGGAATACTGAGGCACTGCCTCGTTGACAGCAGCCTGCTTGTCTGCGTCCTGAAAGTAGGCATCCGTGTAGCCGTCGGGCATGTCGTCGCGAAGGTGGATCTTGGACACGGCCATCAGACCAAACATGGTGTCGGGGATGGCGTCGGGCGTGACGGTGGCGTCCATGGAAAAGATAGACACGGTCCCCGAGGGCATGTCCTCGTCGCTAGTCGTGTCCAGGTTGCTAAAGCACTTTACGGCAAGCAACTCGCCATCCTCAAAGCACTCAATCTGCGCCTCCAACTTGGCGCGCTGGTCCTCTGTCAGATCTGCTGCGGAAAACCCCACGCACTGCACGAGCTGAGAGAAGCGATCGTCTGCCTCGGTAGCGGTGGCCATTTGTGTCCGAGTGCGCGTAGCCCGCGTTGTGAAAGTGTTGGCTTGCCGTAGACAGCTTTATATCATCAGCTTTTTGTTTTGGAAATCTCTAACGAGATGAAAGCATGATGATGATGATAAAGTGCCCTTGTCTGTATCGTGCTGGTCTTCCCATCGGACGCGCTTGGCACCATTGTCTTTGCTGCTGCCGCCAAACACGTTTGCAATCGCAGCGAGTGCTGGTCGCTTGCGTTTTGGGCAACCCGTGTCACTCGCTTTGGCCGCAGCGACACGAACGCTGCGCCGCTCTTCCTCTTCGTCTCTCTCGCGAATCACATCAGAATGATAATCCCACCCGGCCAGATTCCAGCATGGGATCTCTGCAACTGGCTTGCGCCCCTGCAAAGCCCCGTGTATGGCCGCCAAAAAGAGGTCTTTTCCACCCTCCTTTGTGATCAAAACCTGCTGCACGGCGCACAACAAATCCAACAAATACCAATGTCCCTCTTGTTTTGCCAGCAGCAAAAAGCAAAAATCCCGCAACAGCTGCCGCCTCCAAACACGGTCCACCAGGCAGTGGTACGGCTTGGTATCCTTACCATCGTTGTGTACAAAGTTCTCATAGCTGTAAAGCCCATTCTCGTACTCTTTCCGTGTCATAAAGAGCGCCTCCCCGGACTTTACGGCCCTGTGTAGAAAGGCGCGTTCCGCCGGGGTGAGCCACTCTTTGCGAATCATGAGCGGGCGGGCGCTCCACTGCCCTGAGAGTATGGAAAACGCATCTTGTTGAATGTACAGGTCAACCTTGCCGTAGAGCAGCGTTTTGATGAACCCAGCAAAGACGTCTGAGAGGCATGTATCCTCCTTTGTGACGGGGTAGTTGCGGTGCCAATTCTCCAAAATGTACCTGCGGCGCTCTTGATCGCCCAGCAGGCGAAAGAAAAAGTCTCGGAAAAGACCCCTCTCCATGTCAGGGTGTGTGACAAAAGCGACCCCCCCTCTTGAGAAATTTTTGCAACCACTTTTGAGTTTCTCAAACTAAACACGAGCAAAGGGGTCTCTCGTGTTTTTTTTTGTGAATCTCCCAAACAGGAAAAGTAAACAGGGGTACCTTATCGCTTGGTGTACCTGGGGTTGCAATTTGCTGTTTATCGTTTCTAAAGCTTGAGCGTGGCTGTACACACACACAAAAAGGAAGAGGTCATGCTGAGTTTGGGTACAAACGAGTGGGATGACGGCAAAGAGCCGGCCCGCGCACCTGCTCGCAACGACGAATCCGGCAAAAGCGACGAGAAATCCTTTCACATAGAAATGGTTGACACCTGGGCGAGCTTTGGACTAAAGGGCAAGCTAGGAAAACTGCGGGCAAAAACGAGTGGTTCATCGCGCCAGGCGCCCAGCGGCAAGTTCCCCGAGAGGCTGCAGGACGTTCAAGTGAGCGAAAACGGCGTCAATTCCCTCAAAGACACGACGTTTGCCTCGGCGCAGCAGGTCTACGCAGCCAAGATCAGACAAACAAGCGACGCATCCGTGGTGGAAGAGTACGACCGCATGCGCGAGGAAGCCGCCGTGAACCGCGTGTCGCGCAAGAACAAGATCACCAGAAGACCTGCTCCCGCTCCCCAAAAGCGAGACGGCCGTGGTAGTGCCGGATTCAACATTGCAGCAATGGCTCGCCGGAAAAAGAAAAAGAGACGCAAGAAGCGCAAGCCCAGCTCTGATGCTTCTACTCCTGCTACCGCCGCTCCCGATGCAGAGGAGGAGGAGGAGGATCCCGTTGTGTCCCCTCAGAGCAGGAACAACGCCCAGCATCACCCCAAGCGCGTGCCCGTCGCTACAGAGGGCATTCTGATGGGGCTTCCGGTAGAGTCTCTGGAAGACTACCGGCACTCGGATGACCAGATGGAGCTGTACACGCACGCAGTGACTCGCATGGGCCGCGCCACAGAGGACATGATCCTGGCCATGCCGCCCGTCAATGAGGTGCTCTCCTTTTGTCGCCAGTTCCAGAACAAAGAGTGTCTTTGGTTCTACAGCATTAACAACCTGATCTCGGACGCCGACACGTGCCTGGACTACCCCGACGTCTGCGTGCTGAGCCGCAAGTACTTGGAGACCTTTATGCGGGAGCCAGACCCGCGCCAGCCCTACGAGCGTCCTTGCATCAATCTGGACCGGGCGCCCCTCCCGGGCGAGGGCAAGATCCAGTGCGTGGGTCACGCGCTCTCTGAAAAACTGCTGGGCCCGGGCAAAGGCTACCGGCTGCGCGAGCTCATTCTGCGCGACCAGATGACCCAAGTCAACGCGGCGCTAGCACACAACGAGGCCGTTCGCGCCAACGGCGGTCACGGAACCCTGCTCCAGCCGAGAGACTGGTTGGACCCCATCCCAGAGCTCTGCGTCATGTGCCACATTTACTTTACCAACATGGACTACATTCGCCAAAAGGACAAGGAAGTGGAGCGCGAGCGCAAGGTGCAACAAAAGGCTGCGCTCTACGAACAGGGCGGTGAAGACCTCAACCTAGACATGGACGTGGACTCTGGCACGGGTGCTAATACCAGCATTGTGATTGCCAACAAGTTTATGGTGATTCCCAACCGCGCAGGCGAGTACCCGCTCTCCATGACGCTGACGGGCGACAAGGCACCCACTGGCGTGTGGGGTCCGTTCCCGGTGTGGAACAACCAAAACTATGTGCCAGTCAAAATCAGTGGGACCGAGCTGCGTGGTTTCAAGGAGACAGACAACCTGGTTTTTCGGGAGCCTCAACAATCTCAACAGATCGGCTCTTTGTTGAGGCATCCCTCCAGCCGATCCACCCCTACGCCCTACACACAACGCGCTTTGAGTTCCCCTCAATAGAGCGCGCCATCTGCGAACGCATGTGCGGAGGAAGCAAGCCCAACCAGGCACTCGTCAAGGCTGTGTTTACCGATTCGCTGCGCGCTAGCCGAGACGCGCTCTTTGACTCTGATAAGCCCCTGCTACACCCACTGATTACGATTCGGGAACTACTGGCCATTTTGGATCGCCCGCTGCACGACACCAACCTGGACTATGTGGTGGAGGTGCTGACCGCCATTGAGAGCGATCCAGACACGTCGCACATGACAACGCAAATGGTCCTGGAAACTGTGACCAATCCAGAGTGTCCCTCGCTCAAGACGGTCATTACAACCAGTCTGGACGAGATGGAAAAGAGCATGAACAGTGGCAACATGGACGCGATCCCAAAGAACATGCTCACGGCCATTAGCATGGACCGCTTCCAGCGAGACAACCCAGACGCGCGCTCATACGACATGCCCCTGCACTTGCGCTACGCCAAGGAGTTGGCCATGGCGTCGGTGCTCTATCGCAGGGCAGAAGAGGAAAAGAAGCGCGAGCGCGATCTCATGGGACTCAATGACTATGTCATGTCTTCACTGCACACTGACGGCCCCAACGGGTCGTACCCAGACGACGTGGCGGTGCCCAAGACGCCGTTTCGCTTTGCGCTCTTTGACGGATCAGAGAGCGAATCCTCTTCCTCTGAGGAAGACGAAGATGACGCAGAGCAAGCAGAGTACGACAAGTGGAAGGACAACTACGACCCAGACGACCCAAAAACGTGGCCAGTCGCGTCTGACAATCCAAAGGCAAAGGCTGCTGCCGCCGAGGCTGCCGCCGTCAAGGAGGATGCTCGCATGGAAGAGGAGAGGGAAAAGAACAAGATCCTCTGGAACCACAAACACATTACGGCCGACGGCGTGGACGACATTACACGCCACCAGGCAGAAGACTACACCTGGTTCCTCACGGTCTGGTACCGTGTCAACATGGCGACCCATCTGGTGGCTGCGTACAAGCGCATGTGTGGGCGCAACAAATTGCTGGATCACAAGACAGCCGAGTTTGTGCAGCGCGCCCACCTCAAGCTCGTGCAGTACCTGGACAGCGTGGAAGACCCTCGGGACGACAACCTAGACATGGAAACGTTCTTTGACGCCTATGGAAAGGGCATGGGAGAATCTTACTATCACGATGACCGCAAGCTGGTCAAGAGCACCGTTACCCGCCACAAGGTCAAAGCGACGCCGCTAGAGATTATCCGCTCTCATTATCCAGAGAGCAAAGGGTGGATATGGACGGCAGAGGACGCTGCACACGCGCTGAAAGAGGGGCACATCATTCTTGCCGACTCGGATATCCCGGGGGTGGATTTTGTTTCCCAGGAGCGTTCAAGCCCCATTCTGATGCGTACCGGGCGTATAGACGGGGAGTGGGCGCCGTTCCCTGACGCGCCCGTGGCCACGCACACGCTCTATTATGGGTGTATCTTTGTGCTCAACCAGTGTCAGGAGCTGATGGACAAGCACCGCGACGACCCCATGGACGAGCCGCTCTTTGACGCACTGTGGGCCTATTATGCGGCCTTTTCGGATCTCTTTTACTTTTGCCTGAGTACGCATCCCAAGCACAAGCCAACGCCTCGCATGGACGACGACTATCTGCTGAGTTCGCTGGACGGCTTTATATCCAACGACGGGACGCCCGTTATCGGAGACCGCGCCACGCCCTGGGAGCTCTATGGGCAGTGCATGGACACACGAGCGTTTCACGCAGGCGACTTGCCAGACCTTTTTCATGTGCTGGTGCACATTCCGCTCTGGGGGGAACAAAACACACCCGACAGTATGATTGGACGCTTGCTGCAAAAGAGCCTACCATTTGCTTGTCAACGCAGACACCTCAACAAGCTCATTGTGAACAATCTCGGAGGCGGAAAGAACAAACCCGAAGCGGATGCTAAAAAGAACACCTCCAAAAAGCAGGCGGCGGCGGCAACAACGACCGAGGAGCCCGGGTTTTGGTTTGTCTTTTGCAAGCTGTACTGGGTCATGCTGAGCGGCCTGTACCCAGGAGAGTTGGGGCCCCGCGAGAACAAGCTTGGCATGCGCGAGCTGCTGCGTTCCAAAGAGCTCACTGATCCGGTGCATGGGAAGGAAAAGCTGATTCAGGCCTTGAAAGCAAAAGGAGAGGTGAATGCGGGTGGGGGTGGGGCTGCCAAGGGTGGCCCCCTAGTGGCCATTACCAGCTTTCGGCTCTTTATTCTCTACATGGGCTCGCTCAACCCACACTATGCCGAACTGGCTTCAAAGTGCGTGGACTGGGAGCACTTTAAGAACGAGACGATCCACATGGCGTATCTGATTCGCGGGCACAACATGTTTACGCGGGATCCATTTGCCCAGGCACGCAAGTTGCTGAGCCGCACCATCAAGAACCCGGGTGGTCGGGTGCACAGACTGCGCCGGCGCTCGTTGGCCGTGACCCTCAAGGAACACTGCAACAACGTGTTGGAAAAGGACATTCTACAGGATCTGCAGCACCGCGTGCAAGACATGCGCAAGCTAAAGGAGACCAAGGCCGCCATTGCCATGTGTGAGAGCATCTTTCAGCAAGAGGTTTGCATCAAGGGCTTTCTGGCCACCAAAGTGGGCAGCTACTACACGGGCGGGCAGCCCGATTGGGAGAGCCTAGAGTCTCTGTTGACGCGCGCGCTAGAGGTGACCCGCAACGGCATCACCATGTATCACTCGGTGATGAACCTAGGGGTCAAGAGCGCCATTCTCAACATTTTGTTGCGCATCCCGCCCCAGGAGCGACTCACAATCAAGGGATTCTCGCTGCTGACGCTGGAAGAGTATGGGGGCATCTCGCGCAAGAGTGTGGCGACCATGGTGGAACTGGTCAACGTGTATCACACAAAGGCCGTGCCCAAGGAGTTTGCTCGCTGCACCGATCCCTTTCGGCTGCGCGACTTTATGGTGGTCTGCTTTTACTTTAACGCGGTGGCCCTGTTGGAACAGTACAAGTTGGTGACACTGGACGCAGACACGGTGCGCCGCACCGACCTGGCCATGAAGACGCGTCGCCACAAGCTCTTTCCGGGGCAGACGCTTCCAGACAGTGCCTACAATGTGACCTTGGCACTCTGTTGCAACAAGGTGTGCAATCTGATGGGACAGGGCCAGTACGGAGACAAAAAGGTGGCCTTTGATATTGAGCGCTGCGTCTTTGTTTGCGCACACGGCAAGAATCCACACCACACTCCGCTCATGGGAGCCGATCTGGTGAACCGACCCAAACAGAACACTACATTTTCACAAGGGACACCAGACGACGACGACGACGACGACGACGATGATGATGATGATGATGACGGTGCAAATCCAGTCGGCGCAGAGACGGTGGAGAATGCCGCAGCTGTTGGCGAAGACTTGCGCAGCATCATGGATCCTGCTGTGGCTCGGATCAACGCAATGCGCAAGAACAAGCGCGGTGCCAACAGGGTGTCGCGCTCTCGGGCGGAAAAGGGACGCGGAGTCAAAAAGACCAAGCTGCAGCGCGATCGCAAGGAGTTGCGCAATGCGCGCAAGGCCTTTAGTGGGATACCGTGCGGGCAGCCGGTGCTGACCGTTTCGCTGCGCGGGAGGATGCTCGTGTGTGGCAGTACGCTGGCAAACCAGGCGCGCTACATGTTTTGCCCCGAGTGTGGAGCCTTTCATTGCTACAATGCACTCAACCACGTCAACTCGCCGGTGGGTCCTGACGGGGGTGGACTCTACCGCTGCAACGAGTGTGCGCAAAAGGAGATGATTGACACGCCATACCTCACGTGTGCCTATTGCGCAAAGAGCACCGCGGGCCAGGTGACACGCAAGACGCTGCTGAGCGTCTTTTGTCCTCTGAACGACCCTACCAATGCGGAGTTTGATCCCATGCTCCACGGGGATGACGTCTTTCAGGATCTATACTTTTGTCGCGGGTGCTACAATATTGCGCGACGCTACGCATGGGGAATCCCAAAGGACGCGCTGTGGAGAAAAATTGCCCAAGTCAAGGCCTTTAAGATCAAAGAACAGGCCGCAGGAAAGTATATTCAAAGGGGAGGCGGAGGGGGTGGTAGGAGAAAAAGACGCTGACCCACCATTAAACACTCTATCCTCTTTTACTTTTTTTTTGTGATGTATCCCCTTTAAAAGGTAAAGTTGCCCATCTGAACGTTGCTGGAGAATCCTTGTTGCTGCTGCTGCTGATGCTGCTGCCCTTGAGCCATGAACCCAAACCCAGTACCACCACCACCACCACCACCAAAACCAAACTGGCCTTGAGGAGTTCCATCTCCTGCTCCCATGCTTGTCGCGAGATCCATTTCCTCCCTTTCCGAAGATAGGTGCAAGAGCACAGACACGGCCTCAATGGGGTCTACGAGTGCCTCGTGTGTGCAGTCAAGCATGTCCTCCACGCTGTTGACAATCCCTGCCTCGTCTAACAACGGGAACACGAGCTTGGGGTTCCACTTCATGGCATCCTCTATCACGCCCAACACCCACACGCACTCGTCCACATACGTGGTGCCCACAAACCGGGCCAGTATGTGAAACATCCCATAGTGGCGAATGAGGTTCAACATGACGTTGAGACCACGCTCCGAGCCCCGCGTGTTTCCCTCTCCCAAGCAGATGATGCGATCGTTGTTGGCCGACATAAAGCAGGTGGTGATGGCGTACACGGCGTTGTTGTGCACGTGTGCCACATCCTTGTCGGCACAGTGCATCAGAGCGCGCATGGTATCGCGATGGGGCTGCGATCCCTTGTCTGGCAGTGTGATGGCCTCGGCAAAGTCAAACCCCTCGCATGCCAGGTTGCCCAGAAAATGAGCCGCCTTGCGCCTGATGCGAGAATCCGTGTCGCCCAGGCTTCCAGTCATGAGCGTGAGCCACTTGGTCTCAATAAAGACGCGGGGGATGGTCTTGTCTCCGCGCGGGGTCTGGAGGGAGCAAATGGCAGCAACGACGTCGGCGATGCGCTCTCTGTTTCCTCCCTTGACATACGTGTACCAGCTCGCAAGCACGCTCATCAGCGCGCGGGGATTGAACTTGACCAGCTTAAAGAGCTCTGGGTGGTTGCGCCCCTTAAAGAGGCTCATGAGCGTGCCCAAGATATACGTGAGCATCTGATGCATGTGGGGCTCCATCTGATCAACTCTCTGGCGCGGAATGTTGTCCAGGATCTGCAGCATGTAGGGCCAAACAGACTGTGTCCATTCCCACGCGGGTGCCTTGTTGCCCGACTCTACGATGCAGCAAATGAGCTGCAGCAACGGAGGCAGCAGCCCGTCTCTCTGTGCAGCAGGAGTGTTTTCGGCGCACAGCCGGCTCAGCTCCATGACCAGCGGGCTCTTCCATCCCTGTGGGCACGGGCCGTTCCCTGCGTAACGACACACTGGCGAGTGGAGCACAGCGTCGCGCGACTCGGGGCACTCTATGCACATGTTGGCAACCACCTTCCAAAGGTTGGCCAGAATCTTGGGTGTGATGAGCGGGTTCTTGTTTGCGTGGAGCGAAAACACGTGGTTGGCCACTGTCCGGAGAAACCCAGCGTCCAACAGCGCAGCGACCACAATCAGAGAATAGTTGCCCAGCCGCGACCCGGTAACGTTGGCCAAACAGTCCACCGCGTCCGCGACGGCCTGCTTCATGTTGACGTTTGTCGTGGCGCACAGAGCAGCGAGCTTGAGAATCACCACTGGCGGTGCCTTGGCACGCGCGGCCTCTTGCGATGCGTAAAAGGTGTCTACAAACCGAGCGGAAACTTCGGCGTCCATCTGCTCGTCTGTCTCTCCGTCGGGGCGATTGCACAGGTATCGCGCCAGTCCCGACAGCGCCTCCATGCAGGCCCGGGGATTTTCAGTCTGAAGCAGGGCGTTTTTGTTAAAGTTGACCTCCACTGCTGCTCCTCGGGGCAGCGCTTCGCGCTTGGCGTAGAGGCCTTGGCGACGTTTGGCCAGATTGGCCACACGCTTCTGTTTGCGGATGGAATCACCTCCATCCTTGCGCTTCTGAGTTGCTTCGGCAGCAACCACACCACGCTTGTATGATGCCTTGCGCTCTTCCAGCCGATCTTCCATATCCTTTACACACAACAACAACCCCTCTACCTAAACAAAGTGTGGTAGCGGCGATTTCATTTTTCGGACAAACCCGACTGTCCGAGAAAAAAAGGATGGGGTGAATTCTCCACGAGGAAGGACCGTTTAGCGTAATATAGTGCACTAATCGGTCCTTCCGCGTTGAGAATTCACTCCATCCTTTTTGGTTGGGCGGGTCCGAAATGTGGTTTTTTTACAGGCGCCCGGAATAGCGTTTCTAGACTCTAAAAGTGTCTCATGTCGGGGGTTCCATGTATATTTGAGCTCCTGGCCCCCATGGAGTCTCAAAAGGGAGAAGAGGACCAGCAGCAGATTGGACTGCCCCTCGGGTCCAGATTTCGCCCGCCTTCTACCGCAGAGGTAAAGCGCATCAGAGACCGTTGGACTAGCGAAGCGCGCTACCTGGTGAGCGGCGAGCCCGCGTTCTGGAACTGGCTCGTGTCGTACACCAAGCGGCTCAAGGATGACCCCGCGCTCAAGATATCCATCCAACAGGACACGCGCAACTGGCTGTTTGGCTCCAAGACGGTGCTCTTTGAGCTCGTTCGTGCTCTGGGCTACTCTGGGCCAACCGTTTTCAAGCGGAGCACGCGTCTTTTTAGCGCCGAGAACGCGGCTACCCTCTATGACGCCATGGTGCAAGCCAACGCCACAGACATCCAGGAGGAACTCTTGGAGGCAGGAACCGTTGCGGGAGCCGCGGGAGCCACGGCGCAGATTGAGCGCGGTCTGAAGCAAGACCGCGACGCCCTGCTCCTTGAAGTTGCAAAGCTCAAGGACGTGTTGGTGCAGAACAGTGGAAGGGAGCAGGCGTGGAAGGCTCGCGAGCAGGGGCTTTTGGATGAGGCCGACCAGCTCCGCGGTATGTTGGAGACGTGCAAAAGGAACGCACAGAAGCACGCGAGCGAGTTGCAGGCGTACCAGGCAAAGGTACTGGACGAGGATCAGCCCCCGCCTCCGCCTCCGCCCGATGTCCCCGAGGTTGATATTCCAGAGGCACCTCCACCGCCTCCCCCGCCCATGGATGACGATGAGAACGGCGGCGGCGGCGGTGGATGGGAAGACTCGCTCAACAGGATTGAGGAGCGCGCCAAGCAGGTGCCCATCAAGGCCGCAAACAACGGGCGCGTCCTTTCGGCGTCTCTTCAGGAACAGATTCGGCGGGGAATCGCGCTCAAGGCCCCCACAACACAAGGCCCGGCCAAGAGAGACGGAGAGTTGGAAAGCAACACAGAGACAGGGCTCGCTGCAGCGCTCGCTGCCGCTTTGTCCGCGAGGCGCCCCGGGCTCAACCCGTACCCAGAAGACGAGCAGAGCGACGACGACGACACTGGATTCGGATCCGAGCCTCTGCGGGCGGGCAGCGCGCTTCTTCGGGGGATTCTCGTCAATACGTGCCAGTGGTGCGGTAACGAGGCTTACATGATGTGTCCATGCGAGAGCGCATACTATTGCAACGAAGAGTGCAAGACCAAGGACGTTCGGGCTCACTATCCTGTATGTGCCGCGGCTCAGTACACCGTGTACGCGGCGGGCGGGAGCGCCACCTTTGACTTTTATGTTGCGCCCAAGAGCACCCCAGGCTACGTTGGCCAGTATCCAAAAGTTGGGTCCCCCCGCGCATACAGGGGAGTTGGACCGGGAGGACTTGCCCTGTTTGGAGAGGATTTGATTCTGCAAGACAACACGCAGTATACCTTTAGGGCCACAAAAGACATGAGCAAGCATCCGATGTACTTGTCGCTGGAGGCCAGGGGAGCGACCAATGCGTTCCTAGACAGGGCAGTCAAAGGGACCCTAGCCGAGCGCGGGAGCATGTTTACCTTTAACACGCGAGACTTGCCAAAGACCAGCTACGTGGTGTGCAACCACCACCCGTACATGGGCTTTGCCGTGCACGTAGACAGAAAATAGAGAGTAAACAACTTACCTTTGAAATAGTGCCCTTTGAACGACGCCCTTTGAAGTAGTGCCCTTTGCACCACCAAACCAGAAACCAAAGAGAGAGAGAGAGAAAAACTAAATCTTACCCTGACACTGCCTGGAAACGATCCGAGTAGTCTCTTTGATCCGTCTGGTCCCTCGTACATGACGTTTTCCATGTTGCGCACAATCTGCACAAAATCTTGGCGCGAGACGTGCGTTCCCTTGTCAAATGCCTGGTCCAGTCGGGCAAGCACTTCGGTCATCATCATCTGGCTCGTTCTCTGGCAGGTACTAAAGACGGCAATCTTGACGTTGGGCACGGCCAGCAGCAGGGCAGCCGCCGATCCAGACACGGAAAAGGTCTTTCCGTTACGCCGGGCCATGTTGACCAGCGTGTAGTAGTAAGCCTTTTCCTTGTCCCACTCCTCCAACACCCGGGTCTTGTTCTCTTGCCAGCTATCTCCATAGATGAGTGGCAAACACGTAAAGAGGAAGGCTTCAAAGATGCGCTGCTGCACTTCACTCCACTTGATGCCAAATCCGTTGTGGAAAATGTCTCGCACTCGCGCTACCAGAGCATCGCCCTCGTTAATGGTGGCCCCGCGGTACTTGCTGCTCGTGTGGCGCTCAACGATCGTAGGGATCACCTGAGTATGCGATTGCCATTTTTCAACCTCGTGGCCCCAGTAGCGCACCATCTGCGAGTGCAGCGAAGCACTCGTGTTGATGACATGGCGCTTGCGTCGTTTGCGGTTGGCCATGCTTTTTTTAAGAGCCGGTTAAATCAGAAAACCGCACCCATTAGTACTGCGCGCGTGCACCAGTTCAGTTGTAACACCTAGAGAGAGGGCTATCAATCTTGCAGAGAGTGCCGCTCTATACTAATAGGGCCCAAAAGTAATCTCCATGGATTATGACATTTCGCGGCCCAGCGGCTGGGATGCCTGCTGCGGTGGGCGCCGCGTGGAGGACTTTAACCCCGAAGAGGGCAACTCCCTGACCACACGCGAGATCTTTGACCTGTTGAAGAGCAACCAGACTGGGATCAATGTGGTGGTGTGGTTTCAACGCCTCGTGCTCATGCTCTGGCTTCTCACCAGTCTGGTTCCTGGATTCTGCCTCTTTGACGGTGCTCCGGGTGCCGTCTCTGCCGTGTCCCACATTGGGTGGTGGGCTGCCATTGAGGTCTTTGTGCTAGGAGTGGGTGCCACATCTACCTACTTTGGTCTTCACTACACGCAGGACGGGGTGATTGAGAAGGGTGTGGATCGCACCCTCACCTACCTGTGGTTCTACCAGATTGTCCTGGTTCTGGGAATCATTGGGCACATTGTACACGACGTCCTGGCTTGGATTGAGTACAGCCAGTGCACCAGCACGCTGTGCACGACACAAGGGGGCTTCTTGCTGACGCTGTGCATCGCGCTCATTGTACTTATTATTGTGCTCATGTGGACCGCCGTCGTGCTTGTTCCGGGATACAGACGCAACCTCAAGTACAGCCTGGCGTATGGAAACAACGACATGACGCTACTGACTCCCGATCACGACCGCCCCTCCTACGTCCAGCCCGAACCTTCTGCACCACAGAGCAACGGAGATGAGGGAGTCATGACACCGCTGTTGGAAGAGGTTCGTTCAGAGAACGCGGCAGCCGCGCGTCACGGAAAGAGGCACGCCGCCATCCCAAGGGCGAGAAAGATGAAGTAAAAGGAAAATATAGATACGCATGCAAAAGTGTGCTTGTTTTACTCTTTTGTGTCTTTGTTGTGCTCCCCCTCTTCTCCTTCTTCTTCGCCAAGGGTGCGTGACGAGAGCCTTGCCCCAGAAATCAGCTCCTCAGACAGTGCACAAGTCACCTCGTCCGGGATCCACTCCCGCAGACACCGAGGTACGGGCAAGCCGTCGTCCGTCAGACGCTGGGTCAGCACCTTGGCTCGCACTCGGTAAACCTGCTGGCTCTTGACCAGGACGCGAAACACGGGACCGTCCTCGTGAGGCTTGACGTAGACTGCAGGAACATATGTGCGCCGTGTCTTGGGGTTGGTGATAAACACAATCCTTGCACCTGCCGGAATGGGGCCCTCAGACGCGTGTCCAACGATGATTGGAAGAGTTTCGGCGGCCCTCGTGCCACTCGTGTGTCCTGGGACCGAGTTGGGGTTGAAAGTTCCCCTT
>Ga0316202_10000429_pt1 | contig 48189 bp, 38 predicted proteins | sample 3monrhotite_MG_FD_204934 | JGI IMG/M metagenome (GOLD analysis project Ga0316202, IMG submission 204934) | Microbial mat bacterial communities from mineral coupon in-situ incubated in ocean water Damariscotta River, Maine, United States -... | ecosystem: Environmental > Aquatic > Marine >...
AAGCGGCTGCTTGGCTGCGCTGCGCTAGTGCTCGTCCTGGGGATACTCGGCGTTGTTGGTGGCCGGTGGCTCTTCGTTCACCCCTATCGACGCGAGCTGCCGTGGTCTGCAGAGGTCATAGCGGAGGACTCCTGGTCCGAGCCCGGCCCCCTCTCCCAGGACTTCACCTACTCACTCTCGGCGAGGCTCTCCGAGGAGGAGTTCCTCGCCTACGTCCAACGACTGGGCTTGAAGCAATACCACCCGAGCAGGAGCGCCAAGCCCAAGGCGCTGTCTCCCGTCTACGAACTCCTGCCATGCGAGGAAAGCGACTTGGGTTGGTGGAAGGAGCCCGGGGCCTATGAGCATGTCTATGGTCAGTACTACGGCAAGAGCGGGTGGGGCTTCGTTCGCTTTTCCAAGGGCAAGATCTGGGCTGTTTCAGGAAACATATGAACGAAGAGGAGCGCCCGCACAGGTGCCTTAGGCTAGGCGGTCGCGGGATAGCTTATGGACGAGACTTACCGGAGAGCGCTCCGCGCCTGGGAAGCGGCGCCCCAGGACCAGGACCTCGTCGCTAACCTCTACACCCAGGCCCTCCGAGCTGGAGCTCTCCTTCCCGAGAGGCTTGACCCGCGATCCGCTTTCGTCGCCCACGTCGAGCGCGTCCAAGCGACCTACGCCCTGCTCGACGGCGGCGGATACGGGCACTGGGCAGCCGGGCGATTCATAGACCACGAGCCGCCCTACTCTGACCTGGCGGGGCTCCAGGCCTTGCTCACGAGCCTGAGCGAGGGCGAGGCCGATCAAGGCCAGGTTCCCTATCCCTGCCTCGGGGTGAACGAAGTCACCGAGCTGGACGAGATCCCCTGCGGACACAACACGAGTTGGGGAGGGCCCGGCGGGTGTCCGGAGCCGATCGCTCAGGGGTTCGAGCGATTCGCGGAGTCGACCGCAGCCCTGACAGCCACCTTCCCGGGCCTCCGCGTCTTTGGAATCAACGCGGACTACCCTGACGACGGCCAGGTCTACTGGGAGCAGAGCTACCTGCTCTGGCTGCCCTACTACCCGGGGAGCTTCCTCTGCGTGATGCAGTACGTCTGGTAGGGCTATTGGTCCCGCGCGGACGATATCTACTTCTTGGGCGGGTTGACCGGCGCGTAGCCCTTCTTGAGCAAGATCGCTTGGCCGGAGTCGCTGAGGATCCAGTCGAGGTAGGCCTTGACCTCGCCCTGGGGAGGACCGGCCGTATACATGAAGAGCGGGCGGGCTATGGGGTAGCTGCGATCACTGGCCGTTGCGATCGAGGGAGCCACAGCCTCCTCTCCCTTCTTGAGCGTGATCGGGACCATCCGCAGGTGCTCGGTCGCATAGGCCAGGCCGCTGTAGCCGATCGCACCCGGCGTCTTCTCGACGAGGTCGACGACGTCTTTGGAGCCATGCATGTCGAGGGAGCCGAGCTTGTAGTCGCCCTTCTTGCCGAGGGTCGCCTCGCGGAAGTAGGCGTAGGTCCCCGAGTTGTTCTGGCGGCTGACGCGCACGATCTTGTCGTCCTTGAGGCCTGGGATCGTGACGCCCAAGTCAGACCAGCGCTCCACCTTGCCTCCGTCGCCGTAGATCGCGGCCAAGTCCTCGATCGAAAGCGACTTTATGGGGTTGTCCTTGTGGACGAACACGGCCAAGGCGTCGTAGCCGACGACGTGCTCTACCGGCTCGAGGTTGCCCTTCTTGGCCGCCTCGAGCTCCTTGTCCTTCAGCTTCCGGCTGGAGTTGGCCAAGTCCACGGTGCCGTTGATCAAGGCCGAGATCCCGGTCCCCGAGCCACCCCCCGTGACGGCGATGGCGACCTCCGGAGCCTGCTCCCGGTAGGCCTCGGCCCACGCTTGGGCCACGTTCACGAGGGTGTCCGAGCCCTTGTTCTGAATGACCTTTCGACTCCGGTCGCTCTTGGGGCAACCCGTCAGAAGCAACAGGGAGAGGACCCCTAGCGAGAGGACCGCGTTCTTCAGGGGAGTGTTCATGCAATGGCCTCGCGTTGAGTTGGAGGCGCGATCCTAGTCAGGCTGTGTAAAGAACCTGTGAGCTTCTCCCTGGGCGGGGTCTCCGTCTTGGTCAGGCCTTTACAAGGCGCTGCAATAGTGGGCCAGCACCCTAGGGGGATCCGTGAGCCTCTACGAGCAGCGCCTTGAAGACGACAAAGCGAGCATTCGCGAGCAGCTCCGCGCGCTGGGATCTGGCGTCTGCGACGCCATTGAGCAAGCGGCGAGGGCCGCGGCGACCAACGACGTCGCGCTAGCGACCGAGGTCATCTTGGGCGATCTCCCGATCAATCGGCAGTCGCTGAAGCTGGACCACCAGTGCCACCTCTTCATTGCCCGTCACCTGCCGAGCGCACGCCACCTGCGCTTCGTCTCGGGAGTCTTGCGGGTCAACGTGATCTTGGAGCGCGTCGGCGACTACGCCGAGACCATTGCTCGGGCGGCCCTCCAGCTGCGCGCCAGCCCACCCCCTGAGGCTGCCGCTCAGATCAGCGAGATCGCGACTCGCGCGCACGAGGTCCTCCGGGAAGCGATCACGACCTTCCTCGAGGCGGACGCGGAGGAGGCGAAGCGAGTCCGTGCCCGATCCAAGCGGCGAGGCTCGACTTTCGGAAAGACCTTTGAGGACTTGAACCGCGCTCGATCCTCCAGCCAGTCGCCGGTCGAGCTCTTTGCTCTGGTCGCGATCTTCAGCCGTCTCGAGCGTGTGATCAGCCAGGCGCGCTCGGTTTGCCTGCAAACCGTGTTCGTGGCGACGGGAGAGGTCCGGGAAGGCAAGGGCTTTCGGATCCTGGTCGTGGACGAGGCGGGCGCCAGCGTCCCCCTCGCCGCAGCCTACCTAGGCCGGGCCTACCCGGACCATGGGACCTATGAGTCGGCGGCCTGGGAGCCCGAGCCGCCCCCTCAAGCCCTCCGCGAGTTCGCTCAGTCCAAGTCGCTCGAGCTCCCAGAGGCTACTGCGTCCTTGAGGGACGCTAGCGCGCGCTTGGGCGAGTTCGACTTCGTGATCGACTGCTCGGGGAGGGTCCGCGCGGAGCTGGAGTCGATCCCATTTCAGACCACGGTCTTGCCCTGGACCCTGGAGCGCTCGGGCGACCCACAGCGGCTCTATGAGGAGTTCGCGGAGAGATTCGCCCTGCTCTTCAGGCTCTTGGTCGGAGAGCAAGACGCTTGACTCCAGCCACGAAGGACACCGCGCCGAGTCCAGCCCCGCAAGCAGCGGACCTCGACCGAAGGGGATTCGCCTGGTGGCAGGACCAAGTCATGAGAGTCCTCGTCCTCGTGGGTGGGGTCTCGGCGATCGTGTTCGTGATCGCGATCTTCGTGTTCGTCGCCAGCCAGGGTCTCGGGTTCGCCCTGGGAGAGCTGAGCTGGGTCGAGTTCTTTACCTCCATCGCGTGGCGACCAACCTCTGACTCGCCCACCTACGGGAGCCTGGCGCTGATCGCGGGCACGGTCAGTGTGACGGGCCTCGCGATGCTCCTCTCGGTTCCCTTCTCCTTGGGCGCCGCGATCTACATCGCAGAGTTCGCGACGGGCCGGGTCCGCGAAGGCCTGAAGATCCTGGTCGAGCTCTTGGCCGCGATCCCCTCCGTGGTGTGGGGGTTCATTGGCCTGAGCATCATGAACCCCTTCATCATTGAGACCTTTAACGTCCCGGTAGGACTCAACGTCCTCAACGCAGGGATCATCCTGGCCCTGATGGCAGCCCCGATCATGACGACCATCGCCGAGGACGCCTTAAAGGCTGTCCCTGACGGCTATCGCGAGGCTGCCGAGGCCATGGGGGCCACGCGCTGGCAGGTCGTGTGGCGAGTCGTGTTGCCTTCCGCCAAACACGGACTAGTAGCCGCGATCCTCCTGGGAGTGGGACGCGGCTTCGGGGAGACGATGGCGGTGCTCATGGCTAGCGGTCACTCGGTCAATCTGCCCACGAGCCCCTTTGACTCGGTGCGAGCGCTGACCGCGACCATCGCAGCCGAGCTGGGTGAGACCGCCAACGGGTCCGATCACTACAAGGCGCTGTTCACCCTGGGGATCTTGCTCTTCACCGTCACCTTCGTGATCAACCTCATAGCTGACGTCGTCGTTCGACGCGGGGAGAAGGACTAGATGTTCGGCCCGATCGCCAAGGACTTCAAGAATCAGCGGATCGAGCTCGGCTTCAAGGTCCTGTTTGGGGCCATGACCTGCCTCTTGATCGTGCCCGTGATCATCGTGCTCGCGATGTTGATCGACCGCGGCGGACCCGCCCTGTCCTGGGAGTTCTTCACCGCCTCACCGACGAATGGAATGACCGCCGGGGGGATCTTCCCCGCCTTGATCGGGACGCTCTGGCTGGTCTTGGTGGCCTTGATCGCGTCGGTCCCCCTCGGCGTCGCAGCGGCGATCTACCTGAGCGAGTACGCGCCTGACAATCTCCTGACTCGCCTGATCAACCTCGCGATCATCAACCTCGCCGGCGTCCCCTCCATCGTGCACGCGCTCTTCGGGCTGGGAGCCTTCGTGCTCTTCTTCGAGTTCGGCACGAGCATTCTCGCTGCGAGCCTGACCTTGGCGGTCATGACCCTGCCGGTCGTGATCGTCTCGACGCGAGAGTCCTTGCAGGCAGTCCCGCACTCCTTTCGTGAGGCCTGCTGGAACATGGGGGCCACGCGTTGGCAGACGATTCGGCGCGTGGTGCTGCCGAACTCGATCTCGGGAATCCTGACGGGCGTGATCCTCGAGGTCTCCCGAACCGTCGGTGAGACAGCTCCGATCATGTTCACCGGCGCGGCCTTCTTCCTGCCCTTCCTCCCTGAGAGCGTCTACGACCAGACCATGGCCATGTCGCTCCACCTCTTCGTGGTCTCGACCCAGGTCCCGAACGTGCCCGAGCACTTGCCCTACGGGGTCGCTCTCAGCCTGATCCTGATGGTGCTCGTGCTCAACTCCGTATCGATCGCGTTGCGGACCTACTTGCGGGGGCGCAAGAAGTGGTAGCTCGACCCCTGCTCGAGGTGCGAGATCTGTCGATCCGCTACGGCGAGACGCGCGCCCTAGACAAGGTCAGCCTCGAGATCCGCGAGAACGAGATCTTCGGAATCGTGGGCCCGGCCAACAGCGGCAAGACCTCCTTCCTCAAGGCGCTCAACCGAATGGACGAGTTGACGCCTGGAATGGAGGTCTCGGGCGAGGTCCTGATCGGCGGGCGCAACATCAAGGAGATCCGCAACGTCTACGCCTTGCGCCGACAGATCGGCGTCGTGTTTCCGCTGCCTGTCGGCTTGCCGCTCTCGATCTACGACAACGTAGCCTTCGCTCCGCGCCTGGCTGGCGTCGCTCGCGGCGAACTCGACGGGATCGTGGAAGAGTGCTTGCGCAGAGCTGCCCTCTGGGACGAAGTCGCAGACCGACTCGACTCGCTCGGGAGCTTGCTCTCGGGAGGACAGCAGCAGCGCCTGACCATCGCGCGCGCGCTCTCGCAGCGCCCTCGTCTCCTGCTCCTGGACGAGTTCTCAATCGCCGTAGACCCCGTGACCACGATGCGAATCGAGGACATTCTCAAGGACCTCCGTCAAGAGATGACGATCGTGCTGGTCACCAACCTCGTCCAGCAGGCTCGGCGCCTCGCTGACCGAACGGCCTTCTTCCTCAGCGGCGAGTGCGTCGAGATCGCCGAGACAGAGGTGCTCTTCGAGGGCCAGACTCAGGACTCGCGAACGCGGGACTATCTGGAGGGGCGCTTTGGATAGCACGACGAGCGCAGCGCAAGATCAGATCGCGATCCGAACTCGGGGCTTGAGCCTCTGGTACGGGGACTTCCAGGCGCTCTACGACGTGGACCTCGACGTCAAGCGGGGGATCATCACGGCCATGATCGGGCCCTCGGGCTGCGGGAAATCCACCCTTCTGCGCGCACTCAATCGGATCAACGAGCGCCTTGGCTACGTGCGCACCGAAGGCGAAGTCGACGTCCTGGGGACCAACATCTACGGGGATGGGGTCGAACTGACGCAGCTGCGCAAGCACGTGGGCATGGTCTTTCAGCGGCCGAACCCGCTTCCGCTCACGGTCCGGGACAACGTGCTCTTCGCCTATCGACTCCACCACGAGGGATCGAGCTCTCGAGACGAGGAGGACGCCCTAGTCGAGGGGGCCCTCAAGCGAGTCCTGCTGTGGGACCAACTCAAGGACAGCCTCGGGCGGAAGGCGACTCGCCTCTCCCTAGAGGAGCAGCAGAAGCTGTGTATCGCGCGCTTGCTCCCCGTGAAGCCCTCGATCTTGCTCATGGACGAGCCCTGCTCGGCGCTAGACCCCAAGGCCACTGAGGCCATAGAGGAGCTCCTCTGGGATCTTCGAGGTGAGTTCTCGATCGTCATCGTGACCCACAACATGGCCCAGGCCCGGCGGGCCAGTGACGAGTGCGTGTTCATGCTGAACGGGAAGATGGTCGAGCACAGTGAGTCGGCTGCGATGTTCGTCGCCCCCAAGCGCCAAGAGACCGCCGACTACATTGAAGGCCGATACGGCTAGAGCAGGGCCGAGTCGATCCCTCGGGAGGATCTAGCTGACGCGTTGGACGAAGCCCAGGGTCACGAGGTCAGCGACGGTGCGCACGACCTCCAGGGGCTGGTCCGAGTCTGCGCAGAGCTCGCGGAGGGTCCGGCGGCCGTTTATGGCGCTGACCAGCTCGAGGCCGAAGACTTGACTGGACTCGGTCTCGGCGGCGGTGGTCGCGAAGGCGAAGACCGCGGTCGGGCCTGAGACGAGGCCCAGGAGCGTCGACCAGTTCGCGGCTTGGGCGGCGAACTCGGCCAGGAGGTTGGCAGGAAGGGCCTGACCGGGGTCCGTCGCTCTCCGCGCCTCGAAGGTGAAGCTCCCGCTGCCCCAGGCGACGAGGCTCGAGATCGCGGCCCGGTCAGGCGGGGGCTCGGAGGCTGCGTGGCCGACGCCCTTGACCAAGAGGACCTCGTAGCTGCGCTCTCGTCCGCGGAGGGTCAGGGTCCCGCTCAGGCGTCGGGTGACGGCGACCTCGAGGAACACCGGGATCCCGCGCCCCGCTCCCTCGACGCGCCGCTGACGTCCAGGAGCGACGAGGCCGACCTTGCCCTTGAGGGCTTGGGCTCGCCGGATCACTTGGGGGACCTGAAAGGCCAGGGTCTTGTCTCCTTCAATGGCCCGGCGCAGGCGCGCGCTCGGGGGGCGGAAGTTCAGCTCGAAGGTCCCCTCGCGACCTAGGCAGGCGCGGGCGAGGAGATCTAGGATCTGGCCTTGGCGCTCGTCTCCGCTCATGCCTCGCTGGGTCAGGAGCTCGCGGAGGGGGAAGGTCTGGGGCGCGACCTCGGCCTTGAGGGCCTCGCCGCGCTGGAGGAGCTGGGCCAGGACCCGCCCGCTCAGGGCGCCCGAGCGCCGGTCACCGCTGGGGCTCAGGCAGTGCAGCGAACCACCCACGAAGTCTAGGGAGAGGTGAGAGCGGCCCTGGTCGAGCTCGAGACGTGCGTCGCTCCGCTCCCGAGCCAGATATCGGATCAGGAGCGGAACCCCGACCAGCCCTAGGTCTCCGCGCAACGCCACGCTCCAGTCTATCCAGAAGCCGAGCGCGGAGGCTCCCGGCGCGGGCGAGGTGCCCAGTAGGGGTGCAGGATCAACCACTGGTCGGGGTGCGCCCGGACGAAGCGCTCGTAGACGGCGACCAGCTGGCGCATCAGGTCGTCGACCTCCCCCACGGGCTCTATCGGCTCCTCGATCCGGGCGAAGTACTCACCCTTGGCGTCGCGGAGCACGAAGCAAGGCAGGATCGGAGCCCCGCTCGCGAGGGCCAGGCGCGCGGGCCAGATCAGAAAGGGCGCCTCCTTGCCCAAGAAGGGATAGAGCCGCCCGCGGCGCGCGTCGGGGAAGCCGAGGTCGCCGGCCAGGAAGCAGAAGCCCCCCTGGCGGAGGATCTCCAGGACCCGGACCCCGAAGAGCCGCGTCCCGGTGTCGATCTCTTGAATGTTGTGGGCCTGGCGCGCTCGCGAGCGCATGGCCTCGACCAAGCCGAAGGGGTCCTTGCGATAGACGATGGCCATGGTCTCGACGATGCCGTCGAGGAGCATTGGACCCAGCTCCATGTTGCCCATGTGGAGCGAGATCCCGATCACGCCCTTTCCCCGGGCCCAGGAGTCCTTGGCCCGCTGGAGTCCCTCGACCCGGGCCAGGAAGGCCTCTTGGGTCGGATAGGTGTCCGGCGCGGTCAGGAGCTCGACGAAGAAGCGAGAGAAGCCCTCGAGGACGCGAATCCCGTGGCGCCGCCGCTCGAGAGGCGTCGCTTCGGGTAAGAGCTGGCGAGCGTTGGCCTCGAGGGCCTTGCGGACGGAGGGGACCCAGAGGTAGAGCGTGCGGGCGCTGGCGCGGCCCATGCTGTAGAGCCACGAGACGGGGAACACCGCCGCTTCGAAGCGCGCCCAGAGGAGGACGAGGGCCATGATTGGTTTGAGGATCCAGCCCACGGTCGCGTGCCGAGCTCAGCTCGCGGCGAACACGCGGCGGACGACGAAGTAGAACCCGATCGAAGCCACGAGGCCGATCACGAGGGCCACGGCCAGCGGGTTCCAGGCCAGGTCCTTGGCGAAGGCCAGCGCGATGGCGCTTCCGCCGAGGGCGATCGGCGGGACCAGGAACACCAGCGCCAACACGATGGGCTCGAGGTTGTGGCCCCCCTCGACGGGAGGTGGGGGAACTTCGTCCCCGGGAGACGCAGCGTCGCTGGGGGGCGGGGCGTCGTCGGCAGGGCTCACGGAGTCGGGGGCCACAGGCGGCACCTCGCTGGGGGCATCGGGCGTTGGTTCCTCGTCGCTCACAGGCTCCCTCCGGCCGCCTCGACCCGGGCCAGGGCCTCCTCGAAGTGCTCGTAGGCGACCTCGACCTCGACCTGGAGGTGCTTGTGCTCGGTCACGACCGGCAAGCTGCGCTCGGTGTCCTCGAAGAAGGTCGGCTCGTTCATGAGGGCCTCGAGCTCGGCGACGCGCTTCTCCTTGGCCTCAATGTCCGCTTGGGCCTCGCTGGCCTTGCGCTTGAGCCGCTGGAGCTCCTTCTTGGTCTGGCGCTCCAGCTCGCGGCGCTGCTTGCGCTCGGCCTTGGACTCCTGGCGCTTGGCCTCGGGCTGCTTTCCTTGGGCCTTGGGCGCCTTGGTCTTCTTCTTCGCGCCCTTGGAGCTAGGAGCGGGCTGCTGGCTCTTGGCCGGCTTCTTCTGGGCCTCGGCGGCGTCCTTCTTGTCCTGCCCGAGGCGCCAGCGATAGGTCTCGTAGTCGGTCGGGAAGAAGCGCGCCCGCCCCCCTTGGAGCTCGAGGACGCAGGTCGCCAGGCGGGAGAGGAAGCCGCGATCGTGGCTCACGAAGAGCACGCTCCCCTTGAACGCGTTCAGGGCGCCGAAGAGGACCTCCTTGCTGTGGAGGTCGAGGTGGTTGGTCGGCTCGTCCATCACGAGGAGGTTGCTCGGCGAGAGGAGCATGCGGGCCAGCTTGAGCCGAGCCCGCTCCCCACCCGAGAGGACACTGATGGGCTTGTGGACGTCGTCTCCCGTGAACAGGAAGCTGCCCAGGATCGCCCGCTTGTCCGCCTTGGACTCAGGCGGGGTCGCCTCCTCCATGGCCTGGAGGAGGGTGTAGTCCGCGGCCGGGAGGTGATCCTCGTATTGCGAGAAATACTGGATCGAGACGTCGTGGCCCAGGGTCAGGGTCCCCTCGGTCGGCTCGAGGCGCTTGGCCATCATCTTGAGGAAGGTCGTCTTGCCCGCGCCGTTGACGCCGACCACGGCCAGCTTCTCGCCGGCCGGGACCTCGACGTCGAGGCCCCCGAACACGTGGGTCTCGCCGTAGGACTTGCCGAGGCCCTCGGCGCGGAAGGCGAGGTGCCCGCCGCCGCGAGGCTCGGGGAAGCGGAGCTTTATGGGCGGCGGCTCCCAGGGGAGGACGATCCGCTCGACCTTGGCGAGCTGCTTGATCCGGCTCTGGACGTTGCTCGCGGTCGCGGCCTTGGCCCGGTTGCGCTCGATGAACTCCTCTTGTCGCCTGAGGTCACGCTTCTGGCGCGAGTGGGCGACCTTGAGCTGCGCGATCCGCTCGTCGCGCTGGATCTCGTAGCGGGTGTAGTTGCCGTGATAGACGGTCAAGGCCCCAGCCTCGAGCTCATAGACCTTCTTGACGAGGTGATCGAGGAAGTAGCGATCGTGACTCGTGAGGATCAGGGTCCCTTCGTAGGTCTTGAGGAAGTCGAGGAGCCACTCCCGCGACTCGAGGTCGAGGTGGTTGGTCGGCTCGTCGAGGATCAGGGCGTCGGGGCGCGTCAGGAGGAGCTTCGCGAGGTGGACGCGCATTTGCCAGCCACCCGAGAGGGTCCCCATGTTGGCGGCCATGCGCTCCTGGCTAAACCCGAGGCCGTCGAGGATCGCGCAGGCCTTGGCCTCCAGCGAGTAGCCGTCGAGGGACTCGAAGCGGGCTTGGGCCTTGCCGAAGCGCTCCAGGATCGACTCGTCCTCAGGGTGAAGCGAGATCTGATTCGCGAGCTCTTCGATCTCGGCCTCGAGGCGCTCGAGCTCGGGGACCGCGTCGAGGACCTCCTTGACCACGGTCCGACCCTCGACACCGGTCGCGATGTCCTGCGGGAGGTAGCCGATTCGGAAGCCCTTGCCGATGCTGACGCGCCCGCGCTCGGTCCCTTGCTGGCCGAGGATCACCTTCATCAGGGTCGACTTGCCCTGACCGTTGCGACCGGCGAGGCAGATCCGCGATCCGAGGGAGATCCGGAACGAGACGTCTTCGAAGATGAAGCGTCCGCCCAGGCTGAGACGTAGGCCTTCGGCCTCGATCACTCGCAGCCTCTCAGAGAGCTCTCGCCGATCACTTGACGATCCCCTTGCGGTCGTCGCCGAGGAAGATCCCCTTGAGGTTCATCGTCAGCTGCTCGGCGTTGTGGCTCGCCTCGAGGGCGACCTTCTCGGTGATCAGTCCTCCAGCGACGAGATCCATCAGACCCCGGTTGAAGTCCTGCATGCCGTCCTCGCGGCCGCCGCGGACGATGGACTCGAGCTGCTTGTCGTTGGCCTCGGCGATGAGCTTTTGGACCGTCGGAGTGCAGATCAGGATCTCCTGGACCGGGACGACGCCGACGCCCTCCTTCATCGAAGGGAGGATCTTCTGGCACACGATCCCGCGGAGGTTGAAGGCCAGGGCCTGGCGCAGCGCTCGCTCACGGTCCGAGGGGAACATGTCGATGAGGCGGCCAATGGTCTGACTGACCGTCGAGCTGTGGAGGGTGCCGAACACGAGGTGTCCTGTCTCAGCCGCCGTGAGCGCGGTCTCGAAGGTCTCGCGATCGCGCATTTCGCCGATGAGGATCACGTCGGGGTCCTGGCGGACGACGCTCTTGAGGGCGTCGTGGAAGCTCGGGACGTCGATCCCGACCTCGCGCTGGTTGATGAACGCCTTCTTGTCCCGGTAGAGGTACTCGATGGGGTCTTCAATCGTGATGATGTGGCAGCGCCGGGTGGAGTTTATGACCTCGATCAGGGCGGCCAGGGTCGTCGACTTCCCGCTGCCGGTGACGCCGGTCACGATCACGAGGCCCTGGCGGAGGCTCGCGAGGCGGTTCATGGCGCTGACCTTGAGGTGCAGCTCCTCGAAGCTCGGGATCTCGGTGCTGACCCGGCGGATCGCCATCGAGACAGAGCCGCGCTGGCGGAAGGCGTTGACCCGGTAGCGGCCGACCTTGGGGATCGAGTAGGCGAAGTCGAGGTCGGTCCCAGCGGCGAAGGTCGCGCGCTGGCCCGGGGTCAGGATGTCTTGGAGCATCTTCTCGAGGGTGTCGCCCTCGAAGTCGGCGGCGTCGAAGAAGCGGATCTTGCCTTTGACCCGCATGATGGGCGGGTTTCCGACCTTGAGGTGGAGGTCGCTGGCTTCGTACTTGGTCATCAAGCGGAGGAGCTTGTCAATGTCTCGCAGGGTCCCGGGCTCGCCGCCGGAGGCGAGCCGACGGCTGGGTTCTGTGGGCGTAGACATGGAGCCTCCGAGGAGCGGATCGCGAGGAAGCGGAATGTAACGCCCCAAGGGGCCCCAGGCGAACCTCGGGGCGGCTGGCTGAGCGGCTCTTCGCCCCGGTATCCTTCAGGCAATGGAGAGTCAGATTCAAGTCGGGAGCTTCCTCGGCCCCTATCAGATCGTGCGAGAGATCGCCCGAGGCGGACAAGGAGCTGTGTTCGAGGGGCGGAACGGCGAGACGGGAGTTCGCGTCGCGATCAAGGTCCTGAGCGATCTCGACCCGGTCCAGCTCGGGCGCTTCATTCAAGAGGCCCAAGTCCTCTCGCGTTTGCGGCACCTCAACCTCCCGCAGGTCTTCGAGGTGGTCGCCCAGGGTCAGAGGCCTTGGTTCGCCATGGAGCTGATCCAGGGCCAAGACCTCAAGGATTGGGTCACCCGGGGGGGATTGCCCGAGCCGAGCGCCATCGTCGAAGTCCTGGCGCCCATAGCCCGCGCCCTCCACTACTGCCACGGCCAGGGGATCGTGCACCGCGACCTCAAGCCCGCGAACATCCTGATCGAGACCCGGACCGCTCGCCCGGTCCTGGCTGACTTCGGGCTCGTCCAGCGCGACGCGTCGCAGATGAACCTCGAGGCCGTAGACGCCCTCGGTCGCCTCTCCATGACTCATGAGGTCAAGGGCACGCCCAGCTACATGGCGCCAGAGCAAGCGGACACCGAGTCCCTCGGAGGCACGGGCCCCCACACCGACGTCTACGCCCTGGGCGCCACTCTCTTCTACCTCCTGACGGGCTCGCCGCCGCAGGAGGGCCAGTCCACCGTCAACGTCATGGTCCAGCTCCTCAAGCGCAGCGAGGCCCCAGACCCCCGCGTCAAGAACCCAGAGGCCGACCCCTCACTGAGCGAGATCTGCCGGGTCTGCCTCGCGAGCGATCCCAGCGAGCGCTTCCCCTCGGCCCTGGCCCTCGGCGAAGCCCTCGAAGAGTCTGCCCAGGAGGGCCCGTCGGGCGGGGGGCCGCGGAGGCTCGCGCTCGCGGCGGCTTCGCTCTTGGGCCTCTTGGCCATGGGCGGCGCGGCCTTGGCCCTCCTTCGTCAGACGACGGCGAGCGCCTCTCCGATGCCTCCCGGAGCGACGCTCGTGCTCCGGGTCGACGCCGACGAGGTCGAAGTCCTCCGGGGTCAAGAGCGGCTGGGCTGGGCCTCAGCCAAGGAGCCGCTTCGACTCGACCTGAGCCCTGGCCCCCAGGTCCTGACGCTGCGTCGAGCAGGCGCGAGCTCGGAGCTGCGCCTCAACCTCCCCGCAGGTGAGACCTCCGAGCAGCGCGAGCTCTGGCGCGAGGTCGACCTCGACCCCGGCCTCCCCGCCCGGGGCTCGGTGTTCCTCGTGGGCGGGGACGCTCCTGTCCGCGACGAGACAGGGCGCAGCCTGCAGGGCGTCGAGCTCCCAACCAAGGTCCGCCTGCCTCTCGGGCGCTATCGAGTCGCGCTGAGCGCCGAGCAGCGGCACCCTCGCCAAGTCGAGTTCGTCGTCGCGGGTGAGACGTCAGCCCCGGACATGAGCATGCAGGGCGAGATCCGCTGGCGGAAGAAGATCGAGGGGACGCTCTGGGCCTGTCGGCCCGGGGAGGACCTCGACGGGGACGGAACGGGAGATCTCCTCCTTCACGCCTCGGCGGGAGGGCAGCCTGAGCGGATCCAGGCCTTCTCTGGCGTGGACGGCGCTGAGCTCTGGGAGCGCCCAGTGCCCATCAACCTTTGGACGGGCTCCTACTTCCAGCACGAGCCTCGCCGCGCGGTGGTGGCCGTGCGCGGAAAGGGCCCGACCAATCTCCTCTGGCTCGACCCGGCCACGGGCAGGGAGCTTCAGCCACCATTCTCCCAGGGAGAGGGGCGCCCTCAGACCTTCTATGGGATCGCCGGATTCGACGGCGGACGCCGGGGGCTCGTCGTCAGCAGCCACTTCTACGACGAGAAAGCTCCGGGGCGGGAGCTGATTCGCCTGGGCCCAGGAGGCGAGGAGCGAGGGCGGATCGACCTCGCGGCTCTCGGCATGAAGGGCCAAAAGCACCTCCGCGGCTCCTACCCCGCGCCCTTCGACGCCCGCGGCTCGGGTCGCGCCAAGGCGGTCTTGTGGCGATTCCACAGGACCTACTTCCTGGTCGAGCTCGACTCGCCCTCGCGGGTGATCAAGCGCTACGACCCACCTCGAGCCAGCGCCGCGATCCGGAACTACCGGAACTGGTGGTGCGTCGGAGACTCGATCCTGCCCGTGACCCCCGACGGCCGCTCAGCGATCCTGAGTTGGATCGGTCAGGAGTCGTTGAAGGAGGTTCAGAGCTACCTCTCTCTCATTAGCGCTGGGTCAGAACGTCGTTGGACGACGAAACTTCCCGGCTTCTACACCTGGGGTCGCTGGCTCGAGCTCCGGAGCGGGCCGGTGTTCGCCGCCTGTGTCTTGGTCCGCAACACTCGCGCGCGAGGGCGCTTGGTCCTGATCGATCCTGAGAGCGGCGACATCCTCCGTCAAACAGAGGTCAGCGAAGGACTGATCGGGACGCCCTCCTTGCTTCGCTCCCGCGGCGGCTTGGAGTCCATCGTGATCGGGACCTACAAGCCTGCTTTGGTTCGGCTCCTCGACGCGCAGACTCTGGAGCCGCGCTGGTCGCGGGACTTTCGCAACGAGACCAAGCGCTTCCGGGGCAAGGAGGACCTCAGCTTCGAGGTCGGGCGCTACGTCGTCGACCTCGACCGGGACGGGAACGACGAGCTGGCCTTGGTGCGCTCCTGGGACGGTGAGCTCCTCGTGGTCGACCCGATCCTGGACCCGAAGTAGGCCAGGGGCTCCGCGGCTAGCGATCGTGCTTGAAGAAGCGGTTGAAGATCCTGCGCATGCGCCCGCTGCTCGTAGAGGGGCGACTGGGCGGCTCGTGGAGGCTCTCGAGGGTCTGCTCGCGGAGGCCTCCTTGGAGCTGGTCTAGGATCTCCTGACACGAGTCGGGGCGATCTTCGGGGCGCTTCGCCAGCATTGAGGCCACGAGGGACTCCAGCTCCTCGGTCCAGTGGACGTCGCGCTTGGCCTGACTCAGGGTCAGGGGAATCCCGACTAGGTGCTCGCTCAGGTAGTCGCCCGAGCGCTCGACGTGGAGGGGGTGGCGACCCGTGAGGAGGTAGAAGAACAGGATCCCCAAGGAGTAGATGTCGGTCCGGGCGTCGATCAAGCCGCTGTTTATGGTCTCGGGAGCCACGAAGGCTGGCGTGCCCGAGATCAGCGAGAGCTCAGTCCGGAAGGCCCGCTCGGCCGTCGGCTTGAGGTCGTCGAGGAAGCGCGCGATCCCGAAGTCGATGACCTTGACCTGCAGCTTGGGGCCTTCGAGGAGGAAGAGGTTGTCCGGCTTGACGTCGCGGTGGACGATGTTCTGGCGGTGAGCGGCCTCGAGCCCCGCGAGGGCCTGCTCCATGACCTCGAAGGCCTCGGCGGTCTCTAGGGGCTCGCCGCTGTCCAGGCGGTCCTGGAGGGACTCTCCAGCGAACACGGGCAGGACGAGATAAGCGCTGCCCTCGCTGCTGCCCTGATCGAGGAGGTGAATCAGGTTGGGGTGATCAAGGAGGGCATAGATCTGGCCCTCGCGTGCGAAGCGGAGGTCGTCGTCTTCGCCGGCTGCGGCCCGCATGACCTTGACCGCGACCAAGCCCGGACCGTCTTGACAGAGGTAGACCGCGCCCATCCCGCCCTGGCCGAGGCATTCGACGACCTGGTAGCGGCCGATGGCCACGAGGGGTGCGTCCTCGGCGCCGTCCTTGGAGGCCGCAGACCAGTGGCCTTCTCGGATCCGATCCGTGGCCCAGCGGGACTTCCAGATGTCGTCGGGCTCGTCGGGGTCAGCGGACTCCCCGAGCGCTTCGGACTCTCCCGAGTCGTCCTCGAACTTGCTCGTGAGCTCAAGCTCCTTGTCCGCCACTGACTCGCCGTATTCGTCAGGGTCTGGGACGGGCTCGTAGCTCTCTCGTGGGGTCATCTCCCGGGTGTCCTCGCCCTCGCGCTCCTTGCGCTCCTCCTCTCGAATCTCTTCCTTCTGCTTGTTGACCCACTGGACGGTGTCGTGAGTGCGGAAGAGCGACGAGAGGCGAAAGGCGTCCGAGGTCAAGGGCGAGACCGGGATCAGGGCTCGGGCCACGCCCGCGAAGCCCTCCTCACGGTATCGCCGGAGCACGCGTCGATCCTCTTTGGCGATCCGGCGCCGCGTCTTGCGCTCGAAGCGCTCGGCCTCTTCGGCGCTGAGGTGCCCCACGGTCTGAAGGACTGCGCTCAAGTGGTGTCGATAGGAAGAGAGCTCGACTCGAGCGACGAGCCTCAGGACCTCTTCCCGCTCGAGGTCCTCCCTCCGCTCCACGAGCCGCAGCAGGGTGGCCTCGCGCCGCAAGTGGACGAAGAGAGAGGTGTAGTAGCGGACCAACTCGGCCTGCTCGGGGTTGAGGAGCTGCTCCCCGCTCAAGAGCGCGACGAGGTCGCCGGCCTGCTCTGAGGCGTCTAGGCGGACAAGTCGCTCGCGGACGACCTCGGCTCGAACGATCCTGAGCTGGACGATCAGCTTGGCGGAGAGGATGTCGTTGGCGACGAGCACTGCCCCGATCTTGCCAAATCCGCCTCGCCCGAGCCTCGCCCAATGAGGTCCTTTACGACTCGCCTGAGGGCGCTATCCTCGGGGCATGGCCTCTCTGCACCTCGACTCGCGCGACGTCTTGGTCCTCTCGGCGGGGACCTCGATCGCCTCGGCCTCGGGCGTCGGGTCTCTCGAGCTCGTCGGGGCGGCCCCGTGAGCGAGCCTGGCTCGCGGCCTCGCGCGCTCTGGCGGGGCGCCGCCGTGGCCGGGTTCCTGATCCTGGCCGGGAGCCTGATCGGCCTCCGCTTCGCGCTCGTGCACGGGGACTCGGTCCTGACCAAACCCTTGACCCTCGAGGGCGGAATTCGCGTCGAACGCGTCGAGGGGCCGCGCTCCGCGCGTCTGGTCGTGGCACGGATTCCGCGAGGCAAGAAGCTCCGCCTCCGGGCCGCGCTCCTGAGCGAGAAGCGAGAGCTGGTCCGCCTGGCGCCTGCTGCCAAGGCGATGGGGGCCCTGGTCGCCATCAACGGGGACTACCACTTCCTCAAGGGCCCTTGCCTGGCTGGGACCTACTCGACCCTCGTCGACGGAGGTCGGATCGACGTCCTCGGCTCGCCCTTCTCCTACGCCGCCGCCTTCTGGCAAGACGACGCCGGTCAGCCTCGGATCGGCAAGCTCGACCTGAGCTGCAGCGCCAAGCTTCCCTCGGGGAAGACCGCCAACCTCTTCGTCAATATGCCCCAAGGCGACCTGATCTGGATCGATCGCTGTCCCAAGGGGACGTGGAAACTCCCAGGCTATATTGGCCTCCCCGCCAAGGGCTCGCTGGCGACTGGCCGGTTGGAGATCGGAGGACCCGCCAAGTCGAGGCTCCGCGGGCCGAGCCTCCTGGCGCGGATCGGGAGCCCGCCTGAGCAGGAGGCGCGGGGCCTGACCAAGGGCCAGGTCGTCGAGCTCACGGTGACTCTCCCCAAAGGCGGAGTCCAGCTGGCGATCGGGACGGGACCTCGACTCCTCGAAGGAGGTCAGATTCACGCCGACGCCCGCCTCGACTCACCGGGCTGGGTCGGTCGCTACGGGCGGACGGCCGTCGCCATGAACGGGGAGGAGCTGTTCCTGGTGACCACCGTCCGCAAGGCGCAGGACGCCCTGACGATGGTCGACTTCGCCCAGGCCCTCAAAGACCTGGGCTGCCAAGAGGCCCTCAACCTCGACGGCGGCCCCTCGACGACCCTCTGGGCCGACCAAGCCACCCAGAACCTCCCCCGCGGCCGCCGCGCCGACGCCGTCGCGAGCGGCCTCTTCGTGCTCCCTCCCGGCGAAGGCGTCTCCCTTCGCTAGCTGGGACGAGTCGCCACTTCCCCGGTCTCCACAGCGTCGGCGGCCGCCATAGGCGGCACCGCTCCTCGCGCGGTCTCGGCGCCTCCGGATCCCCCTTACCTGTCGAGGGCTCTTCGCGGGCAACCCGCTCAGGTCTGAGAGCTTCCCTCCTCCCGACGCCTTCGACCGCCGAGACGACCTCGCCACGTCCAACTCCGGAGCGCTCTCTCCGGTCAAGTCGCTCTCCGCGAGCTCGGCGGCTCTCGGCGCCTCCGCGACTCAAAAAGAGCGCAGCCCACAACCCGGTCGACGACGCCACCCGCTCCCGGTGTAAGCTCCGACTCCCGAGGAGGGGTCATGCGCCGAGAGGACCAAGAGCGCGCTCTAGAGGAGGTCATTAGCCGCACCGTTCAGGGCGCGGCGGACCGCGGCGGCCAGGCCCTCGAAGCGGCCGTGGCGGACACCCTCTACTACGAGCAGCAGCGCCTCAAGCAGGAGAGGCCGAGCAAGCGACGCGACAAGGAGCGGACCCGCTACAGCGGCTATCGCTCGCGCCTCCTGCGGGGCTCGGATCACCAGAAGAAGGCCGTCCTGCGCGAAATGGTCACGGGCTTCGCCCGCGAGATCCTCGGCAACTTCGACCCCCGGGTCCACGCCCTGGCGACCCGGGCCGTCCCCTTCGGGCTCAAGACCCTGCTCAACGCGACTTCGCCCCAGCAGCTCGTGGCCTGGCGCGGACCCGGCGGCGTCAACCTCGAGGAGCACGTCGTCGTCGACGGCGCCCTGGACCACGCACTCGCGCTCAAGGACCGCGGGACCCTGATCATGGCCCCGACCCACAGCAGCAACCTGGACTCCATCGTCCTCGGCTACGGGCTGCACGAGGCGGGGTTCCCGCCGCTCCTCTACGGGGCGGGGCTGAACCTCTTCGACAACCCGCTCATCAGCTTCTTCATGCAGAACCTCGGGGCCTACAAGGTCGATCGCCGCAAGAAGGCGCCGATCTACAAGCAGGTCCTCAAGGAATACGCCACGGTCAGCCTCGAGCTCGGCTACCACAACCTCTTCTTCCCCGGCGGGACGCGCTCGCGGAGCAACCTCATCGAGCAGAAGCTCAAGCTGGGTCTTCTCGGGACAGGTTTGGCGGCCTACCAGAACCGCCTCCGGGCCAACCACCCGCGGCCCAAGGTGTTCGTGGTGCCCATGGTCTTGAGCTACGAGCTGGTCCTCGAGGGCAAGACCCTCGTCGACGACTACCTCCGCGAGACCGGCCGCAGTCGCTACATCATCACCGACGACGAGTTCGCCTCGCCCAAGCGGATCTACCAGTTCCTGCGCGGGCTCCTCGAGCTCGACACCAAGATCCACCTGACGCTAATGCCCCCTCGGGACGTGTTCGGGAACCCCGTCGATCGCGACGGAAACTCCCTCGACTCCAAGGGGCGCTTGATCGAGATCGATCGCTACCTCAAGAACCACCGCGGCGAGTTCAGCGACGACCGCAACCGCGACCAGGAATACACCCGGGAGCTCGGCCAAGAGCTCTCGCGGGCCTACTTGGCGGGGAACACGGTCCTCCCCACGAGCGTGGTCGCCTTCGCGGTCTTCGAGCACCTCCGGAATCAGGAGAGCGACAAGGACCTCTACCGCTGGCTGCGGACGGGTGGAACCGTGGAGTCGATCTCCCTCGGTGAAGCAGCCAAGGCCGTAGACGACCTCGTGATCCGGCTCAAAGAGCTCGAGTCCCAGGGCAAGGTCCGCCTCAGCCAGCGGGTGCGAGATCGCAACGGTCAGGACCTGCTGATGATCGCGCTCCGGGGCTTTGGGACCTATCACGACACGCCCGCCCTCGAGCGCAAGGGCGACCGGATCTACCACCAGGACCGGAACCTCCTCTACTACTACCGCAATCGCCTCGTCCACTACAACCTCGAGCGCGTGGAGGCCGCCCAATGACCGATCACGTGTGCGTCTTGGGCGGCGGGAGCTGGGGCACGATCCTGGCGCACTTGGCCGGGTTGGCGGGGCACAAGACCCTGCTCTACATGCGCAACGAAGAGCGCGTGGCCGAGCTCAACGCTCAGAGCACGAACACGCGCTACCTGGGCGAGACCCCGCTCTGCGACAAGGTCGGCGGCACGACCGTCCTCGAGGAGGCGGTCTCGGGGGCCGCGCTCGTGATCTTCTGCGTCCCCTCCTACGCGACCCGCAAGATCGCCGGCTTGGCCGGCGAGTTCCTGACCGGCGACCAGATCTGTCTCTCGGCGACGAAAGGCCTCGAGCCCGAGACCTTCCACCGGATGAGCGAGGTGATTCGCCAAGAGACCTGCATCAAGAAGGTCGGCGCGATCTCGGGCCCGAACCTGGCCAAGGAGATCGTGGCGGGCCAGCCCTCGGCGACCGTCGTGGCCAGCCGCTACACCGAGGCGATCCGCGCCGGCGCGACCTATCTCCACGGCGACACCTTCCGGGTCTATGGGAACACCGACGTGGCCGGAGTGGAGCTGGCCGGCGCCCTCAAGAACGTGATCGCGATCGCCTCCGGCTGCGTGTCAGGCTTGGGCTACGGCGTCAACGTCCGCGCGGCCCTCGTGACTCGGGGCCTGGCCGAGATCCAGCGCCTGGGCGTGAAGCTCGGCTCGGATCCCCTGACCTTCTCTGGCCTGGCCGGGATCGGCGACCTGATGGTGACCTGCGGGTCGGAGCTCTCGCGCAACTTCCGCGTCGGGCGCGGGATCGCGGCCGGCAAGTCGCTGGACGCGATCTGCGAGGAGCTGGGGGAGGTCGCCGAGGGGATCAACACGACTCGCGTCGCCAACGCCCTCGCCCAGCAGGAGGGGGTCGCTATGCCCATCACCGAGGGCGTCGGGCTCTTGATCTCGGGCGAGGCCACGCCGCAGGAGGTCCTGACGGACCTCATGACGCGAGCCGCGCGCTACGAGATCGACTTCGACTACTCGGCCGAGGTTTGAGTGGCGATCGAGGTCGCGAACCAGCCCCCTGAGCGGGACGGCTTCCGCTACCCCCTCTATCGCCGCAACGACCGGCGCCTGCCCGCGGACTGGCGCGGCCAGGGCTATGTGTGGGACATAGACAACACCTACCTCATCACCGAATACGCCGGGATCCGGGACCTGATTCGGATCCGCTTCGAGGAGGCCATAGACAAGAAGCCCGTCCCCGGGGCGGTGGCTCTCCTCCAGGGTCTGCGCCGTCACGCCAGCGAAGAGCAGCGGGCCCCGATCCACTTCGTGAGCGCCAGCCCACATACGATGTGCGAGACCCTCGAGCGGCGAATGCTCCTCGACGGCGTCGTCCACGACGGGATCGCGTTCCGCGACTGGTCCAAGCTCCGCTACCTGCGCGACATCTTCGGCTACAAGATCGCCGCGCTCTTGACCCTCCGCCTCGAGCAGCCCGAAGGGCTCCGCGAGTGCCTCTTCGGAGACGACCGCGAGCACGACCCCTGGGTCTACTCGCTCTACGCGCGGATCTGCGCCGGAGAGCTCCGGGGGAAGGCCCTCTACCGCGCGCTTCGTGACCAGGGGCTCCGCCGCTCGTCGAGTCGCTACGCCGTCGCCCTGGCGGCCGACCTCCCTGACCTCGACCCCGTGGAGTGGGTCTTCATTCGCAAGCTGCGCGGCAAGAGCCCCGAGGCCCCCCAGGACCTCCCCGAGGAGGCCCCCGCCAGCGAGGACCTGGCCAGCGAGGAGGACCTCGGCGAGTCAGACCTCGTCGCGTCCCCGGAAGACACAGAGCTCGATCCCCGGGTCCTCTTCATAGACGACTACACCCAAGCCGCCGCGCTCCTGCACGCAGCCGGGAAGCTCTCGGAGCAGGACCTCCAAGCGGTCCTGGGCGAGGTCCGCGCGACCGGCGCAGGCCAGGACCCTGGCCTGCTGGTCCGCCTCCACGCAGAGCGCCTCCCGGCCCAGGGGGTCGGACGAACCCTAGACCTCTTGACGGCGCTCGTGGCGGGCGCCGCCCTGACCCCTGCCGACTTCGACCCGGAATCCGAGAGGGAGGCCTCCTCATGAGTCCCCGCGCTCCTCGCCCCTTCCAGCCGGTCCTAGCCCTGTTCGGGCTGCTGATCCTGGCCCTCGGCTCGAGCGGCTGCGTGACGCAGTCTGAGCTGAACCAGGCGCGGCGCGACGACCTCCGCTACATGTCGCGGGTGATCGGATACGCCGTCGACGCCAACGAGGTCGCGCTCCAGAGCCGACTCACGATCCTGCGAGCCTTCGAGAAGGACGCCAAGTTCGAGCTCCTGGTCCGAGAGCTGGGTACGATCAAGGAGAACGAGGAGCGCCTCCGCCGCGTCCGCGACGCCAAGCTCGAGATCGTCTCCGAAGGACAGCAGCGGATCCAAGGCCTGCTGGCTGAGACCGAGGACTAGTCCGGGGGTGAGCGAACTCGGCTACACGACCCGGCTCCAGCCGGTCCTGGTCGGGGCGACGCCTCGCCCCCTCTTGCTGGCCGTGTTCAAGCTCCGCGACGGCGCGGCCGTCGGGCTCCAGCTCCAGGACCACGAGGAGCTGCGCCGCGGCGGGGTGTATTGGCTGGCCACCGACGACCCTCAGGTTCCGACCCGGGCCCCTCGCTTCGACGAGCTCTTCGCCGACCTCGCGGCCAAGCTCCGCGAGCGGCCGAGCCTGCGGAGCGAGTATCTCCCGCTCTTTCCGCGGGCTCTCGAAGCTGCCCAGGCCTGTCGTCCTGAGTTGACACCCGAGGCTCTCGAGCGGATCGCGGCGCTCCAGGTCGAGGCCGCCGACCTCGACCCGGGCGACCTCCCCGGGGCCTTCAGCCTCGAGGCCCAGCTCCTGATCTCGCTCCTGATCTTCGTGAGCGAGGAGGAGCGCTACCCGCGCCCCCGCTACAAGGGCGGGGCCGTGGCTCTCGAGCGCTTGTTTCAGGCGGTTGGCGACCCGGAGTAGCGCTGCGAGTCCTGGAGGTTCGCGGGACCTGTTGGCTGACCGCTCAGGCTCACTTTTGGGGCGCCTTGATCTCCTTGATCCAGATCCTGGAGGTCGGCCCCTCCGACTTCAAGAAGGGCGGGAAGGTCGGACGTCCTCCCTTGAGGGGGATCCAGGTCTTAGATCCCTGAGCCTCTGTGACTCGGGTCTCCCACGACTTGCCGGCGAACTCGTAGCTTTCGCTCCGCGCCTTCTCGTCGAGGGCGCCCCCGCCCTTGCCCGCCTCGGGGAGCTTCCAAGTCGTCGCGTTGGACCTTGTCGTTCGGCCCCCGATGGTTGTCTCGACGACGTAGGTAACCGAGGAGTCGTCAACGTGCTGAACGACGTACCTCATCTCCACCTTGATTCCGCTGGCGTTCACTCCATAGACATAGACCTGACCTGCCTCGACATGGGAGAGGTCTGCTTCGGTCTGCGAGCGAACCCCCTGCGGGGTTTGCGCCTTGAGCTCGAGACGAGTCAGGCTAGGCGAGTGCTCATGGGTCGTCGCGACGCGGAGCCCGAGAGTCACACGCTCTGCTTGAGCAAGGTCGCCAGTCGAGACTGCGCGAATGAGCTCGGCCGTCCCCTGAATCGTGAGGTGAAGTCGGTCTCCGCTCCGCCCCTGAACTTCGAGCCCTGCTGCCCTGAGCTTATCGACCAGTCGCCTCAGCGCGCCGCTGGTGTCAAGCTCCACGAGGCGATCTAGAGAGTAGAAAGCCTCGGCTCCCTTGCCTTTCCAAGCGTCGAAGCGAATTCGGAAGGCCAAGTGTGGGACGGGGTCGGAAATCTGCACGATTTGGTCGGGGCCGAGGAGCCTTCCGTAGCGAGCGATCCGCTCGTTCCTCAAAACCGTTCGTAGGCGAGCGATCTCAGCCAAGGAGGTGGACTTCAGTCGGCAGTCGATCACGAGGTGGTCGCCCGCCCTCTTGCCGGCATAGCTGGCGCCAGCTTGCTCCAAGGCGTGCAGAACCAGCGCCAGGGGTCCGTCCTCGAACCACTCGGCGCGCAGTCCATTCAGGACGGCGATCACCTCCTGCGTGACGTCCAAGGCCTCGCTCCGGTAGAGGACCTCGTTGACCTCGCTAGCGAAGGGAGCCCCGCCCAGCGCTGAGTCCGGTCCTTTCGCGCTCCGACTCGAGCCGGTCCTCAGGATCAAGTCGTAGCCCTTCTCACTCGCGAAGCGGGCGACAGCGAGTTCTATGTGTTGGAGGATCTCGCGGGTCAGCGCCTCGGCGCTGACCTTGTTGAGAGCGCTCAGCGCATTCTTATGGGTCGCGATCGCATCCCTCAGGTCCTCACGACGCTTCGCCTTCTTCGGCCCAGCCTCGGACTCGCCGTCGGGGCCCTCGCCCAACTCGCGCAGCTCCTTTCGCTTGAGGGCCAGGAGCGCCTCCTGCTCAGCGCGGGCTTGATCGAGGCGCTCCTCCGAGGGTGCCCGCTGCTCATACGCTGCGAGCACGCGCCCCAGATCGACGACTCCGATCTTGAGCGGGAGACGTCCCGTTCGGGCCTTCTGTTTGGTTGCCTCGAGCTTGGCCTGGACGCCGTCCACAATGGACTTGATCGCTTTCAGCTCTCGGCGGAGGACTGAGTTCTCAGCGCGGAGGCGATCGAGATCGCGCTTGAAGCCCTCGTTGCGCGGCTGGGCGGAGAGGGGCAGCGCCGCGAGGAGGAGGAGGCCAAGGGTGGCTGCGGGATAGAGGCGAGTCATGCGGCTCCTTCGAGCGGTTCTGGGTCGGACGTGAGTCCGAGTGAGGAGACGGCTCTGGGAGGCAGAGTGTCTCGGTTTCGCTCTCTATACGCAGCCCGAAAATCTCGGGCGGAGGCTGACTTGGATTTCGCTAACTCGTGCCCTTTCGGTGGGTTGGCGCCAGCCCAGAGAGTCGAGGTCGTAGGATCTGGCTCGTGAGCGACTTCTGGCAGACGACCCTGAGCACGATTCAGCGCGGTGAGCCCGATTGGCAGGCGATCGCCGCCTACGAGAGCCCGGTTCGCCGCTACCTGGCCCGCCGCTTCCGCGCGCTCCCGGCCAGCGAGCGAGACGACCTCCTCCAGGAGATCTTGCTCGCGATGCGCGAGCGGGTCGTGCCGGGCTATCGCGCGGAGAGCGGCTCCTTCCGCAACTTCTTGGCGGTCTCGATCCACAACGCGGTCCGAGATCACCTCCGCCGCCAGCGCCCGAGTCGAGACCTGGCCTTCGAAGAGCACCGCCTCGAAGACCCGCAGGTCGAAGCGAGCGAAGTCGAGGCTCTAGACCTCGAGGCTCGCCTGGTGCGCGCGGTCCGAGCCGTCCATGATCGCTACTCTCGAGGATCCGAGGCTGACCTGAGCGTGGTCTACGTCCTCTCAGGAGCGCTCGTGCACAAGCTCTCCAACAAGGAGATCGCCAAGCGGGAGGGTCTCTCCGTCGACCAGGTCAAGCGGAAGCTGCAGCGCGTGCGAGGCGAGATCCTGAGCCAGCTCTTCCTCGACCTGCTCCCTGGTCTCCCGCGCAGCGAGGCGACCCGCTGCGCTGACCTCGCTCGTCAATGCCTGCGCTCACCGCGCAAGGAGGCCCGACTCCTCGAGGCCGCGCCCAACGCTGAACTCGTCTCGGCTCTGACCGCTGCCATCCGAGGTGCTCAGCAGGTCTTTCAGGGCAGCGCCAGCGCAGAAGACCTCGACCTGGTGGCGGGGATCCAAGCGATCTTCCAATGAGCGAGACCATCGCTGGCTATCGGATCCTGAGTGAGCTGGGCCGCGGAGCAGAGGGCGTGGTCTACCTGGCAGAGTCGCCGGGCCTCCGCAAGACCGTCGCGCTCAAGGTCTTCGATCCGGCCCAAGAGGCCCGCTTCAAGCGCGCGCTGGAGACCTACCGCGCCCTAGAGCGGGTCCGTGAGGAGTCGGGCAGCCTGACCCACCTCGCGGAGGGGATCGCGGCCGGACCGCTCCCGGAGGGCGGCGGCTTCTTGGCGACGGCCTATCAGGCCAGCGGATCCATGGCAGACCGGGTTCGCCAAGAGGGCCCCCTCCCGGCCGAGACCGCGGCTGCTCTGACCCAGGAAGTCCTCCGGGGACTCAGTGCCCTGCACGCGGCAGGCCTTTGCCACCGAGACGTCAAGCCGCACAACGTCCTCCTCGACGCTTCAGGGCACGCGGTGCTCGGCGACTTCGGCCTCGTGAGCGAGCGAGAGTCGACCATCAGCACCGGCGGGACGCCGGCCTTCGCAGCACCCGAGCAGTGGAGCGTCGATCACTCGGGCCAAGCAGAGCCGCCCCCACGTCGCTCGGGGATCGCGATCGACGTCTACGGCGCGGGCGCGACCTGCTACTACCTCCTGACGGGTCGCTCTCCCGTCCCTGGCGCGCCGGATCTCTTCCTCCTCGAATCTCGGAATGTCCCGCGCCCGCTCCAGAGCGTCCTCCTCCGGGCTCTCGCGCCGCGGGCGGAGGATCGACACCCGAGCGCAGAGGCGTTCATAGCGGACCTCGAGACAGCCCTTCGGCCCCCCTCGCCCAAGACCTCGCGGGACCTGCGCGGGGTCGTGGCCGGAGGCCTGGTGTTGACCCTCGCGGCGGGGGCCCTCTTGGCGAGCTCGAGGCGCCTGGATCCGTCCCAAGGCAGCCCGGGAGTAGCCTCGCGGGGCGAGGGGTCCTCGCCCCTCTCAAGACCTTCAGCCGCTTCTACTTCCCCGCTCGCGGAGCGCTCGCGCCCGTCCGCCTCCGAGGAGCCGACTCCGAGTCGACCGACCTCAGATACGCGTCCTCCAGCGACACCAAGTCCGAGCGCTACCCCTGCGCCTCCCGCTGGGGCTGTCCAGCCGCAGATCAACGCCGAGCGCACCGAGATCAGCCTGGGTCAGGGGCCAGAGCGGGTCGTCCTGGCCCGCTACGCAGGCCCGCCCCTCCTCGTGGCCGAACTCAGCGACGGGCGCTTCGCTTGCTGCGGCGTGGCCGAGCTTGGGGCCCCTCCTGTCCTGGACCTCGTGTCCCGGGCCGGAGAGCGCGCCGCGCGAGTGGAGCTCGAGTCCTTCCCTGAGCGCATCCTCTCCTTGCCTGGAGGCCGAGCAGCCTTAGCGACGAGCGAGGGAGCCGTCCTCCTCTGGGACCCCAAGGGAAGCGATTCGCCCCGCGAGTTGACACGCTTCGCTCACGCGGTCCTCGACCTGGAGGTCCGCCAAGACAAGCTCTGGGTCAGGGGGGACCTTCGCCGGGCCCGGCCCCTCGCCGAGGGAGAGGGACCTGGCGCGCAGGAGACCCTGATCGAAGGCGTCCTGGGGCGGTATGCATTTCCACTCACGCCTGAGCTCGAGGAGCGCGTCTTTGACCTCGATTGACGGGGGGCCCGAGCGCCGCTCTAGAGGCTGCTCAAGTAGGTACGAGTTGGAGTGGCAAAGACTGAACAGGTTGGGCATGCTCACGGTGTGGACATAGCGAACCTGACGATCTTTAGAGGGGGGCGGGAGTTTTCGATCCTGCTCGACTCTGAGTTCGTGCTCGGATCCAGCCCAACCGCGAACCTAGTCGTGGAGGGCGTCGGGATCGCGCCTGCGCACCTCTCGATCACGCCGGTGGCCGATCAGCCCCGCCTGACTCTAGACCCCCGCGGAGAGGCGCCAGTCGCGATAAACGGCTGCGCCGTGTTCGAGCGGCAGGTCCAACTCAATCACCGAGACCGGATCGAGGTCGCGGGGATCACTCTCCTAGTCTTGCTCCCAGGCGGCGAAGAGTCCCGCAGCTTCGCTGACGCGGATGGTTCGGGGAGGGCTCCGGGTCAGCGCATAGGCTCATCCAAGCTCTTTCGCAGTCAGACCGACTCCCACAGCTTGCGAACGCTCTACGACCTCTACACCCTGGGCTGCACTGCGACCAGCGAGAGCGCGCTCCTCGAGGGGGCCGTGGCGTTGGCCATTCGCGGAGCTTGGGCTGAAGAGGCCGCGGTCCTGCGCCGCTCTCCCAGTGGTCGCTGGGCGACCCTGGCCGAGGCCACGGAGTCCGGGGGGCCGACTTCCTTTAGCACCTACGAAGACGGGCCTCTCCGCGAGGCCCTCGGTGATGCGTGCATAGTCAGGCTGGGGCCCCCGCCTGTCCTCTACGTGCCGATCATCCATGAGGGGTCGCCCCAGGCTGTCCTAGTGGTCGTGCGCCGGGAGCTCGACCCGAGCTTTCAGCCGGAGCAGATCGACCTCGTCGCAGCGATCGGGCGGCAGCTCGGCCTGGCCTTGGCTCGGGTCCGCCTGCTCATGCAGCTGCAAGCCAGTCAGCAGTCCCACGAGCGTTGGCTCCGCTTGCAGTCGCTAGACGCTGCGCTCTCCGCTGTCCCCGAGGGACTCGTGCTGGCGAGTCGGGATGGGCGAACCGAGCCCCTAAGTCAGCGAGGAGCCATGCTCTGGGGACAAGTCAAGGCGAGTCCAGACGTGCCGCGCCTGCTCGCCTCCAGCCGAGAAGGCGAGCGCCTCGACGTCGAGACGGTGTCGGGAGAGGTAGTCGAGGTGGCCGCGACGTGGTCGGCGCGCCTCGACGCTTCGGTCGTCCTTCTGCGGGACGTGACTGAGCAGCGTCGGCTGGAGGCCCACCAGCGCGCCGCCGAGCGCTTGACCCTCCTGGGTGAGCTCTCGGCCAGTCTCGTCCACGAGCTGGGGACGCCGCTCCAGGCCCTCGTCGGGCACTCGCACCTCCTGGCGAACGAGACCGACGGAGAACGAATCAAAGAGCACTGCCGAGTGATCTCGAAGGCCGGAGACACCTGCGCCGGGCTGATCCGCGCCGTCCTCTCGCTGGCGGGTGCAGCTCCCCTGCAGCGAGGACCGGTAGACCTCAGGAAGCTGGTGGACGACACCTTCCTGATCCTCAACAGCCGTCGGATCAAGGCCAAGTCTCAGTTCTTGGCGGACGTCTCTGACCTAGACCTGGAGGGCGACTCGGACCAGCTGCGACAGGTCTTTAGCATCCTCGTCCTAAATGGACTGCAGGCGATCGAGGAGAGCGAGGCTCCAGACGGCTGGATCCGCGTCAAGTGTTTCGAACAGAGCGGGCGAGCCCGGGTAGAGGTCTCGAACTCAGGACCCTTGATCAAGCCCACAGTGGCGGAGTCGCTCTTCCAGCCCTTCGTGACCACGCGAGCCGGAGGTTCTGGCCTCGGCCTCAGCACCGCTCGACGCGTCGTGGAGGCCCACCAGGGGACCCTAGCGCTGGGTCCCCCCAAGCCCACGACCTTCGTGATCGAGCTCCCTTTGGCCGGACGTGGTGAGTAGGACCTCGGCCTCCTTGTCCGGGGAGGATCAAGTGGCGCTAGGCGGCGGGGGCGGGCATAGTGCGGGGGTGGACCCTCTCAACCCAACTAGGGCGCGCGCACCTCAACATCGCGCGCCTCTTCCCTCGCCGGCGCGGCCCTAAGTGCGTCGCCTCGGGCCCTACGCCCTCGAGGACGAGCTCGGAAGCGGCGGAATGGGCAAGGTCTTCCGCGCTCGACATGTGGAGCTCGGGAGTGTTCACGCGCTCAAGCTCCTCCGCCTCGAGCTCTGCCAAGACATGGAGCACGCGCGGCGTTTCCAGCGCGAAATGCAGGGGTTGGCCGCGTTCTCCCATCCCCACGTGGTTCCGATCCACTCGGCGGGGCACGAGCAGGGTCGCCTCTACTTCGTGATGGACCTCCTGCCGGGTCCGAGCCTCGACGAGCTGCTCTCCCGCCACGAACTCCCGACTCCGAAGGAAGCCGCCCAATACACGCGAGCCGTCGCCAGCGCGCTGACGGCCCTGCACTCCGAAGGCGCCGTCCACCGAGACGTCAAGCCGGCCAACGTGCTCCTCGACGAACAGGGTCAGGCCCGCTTAGCCGACTTTGGCCTGATGCGCCTAGTTTGTGATGAGGCGAGCCGGTTGACACACACCGGCCAGCTCCTCGGCACTCCCGCCTTCATGGCTCCAGAGCAGGCCCGAGGTGAACCGGTCGGCCCACCTTGCGACGTGTGGGGCCTGGGAATGCTGCTCTATACCCTCCTGCGGGGGCGACCGGCCTGGTCGGGGGGTGAGGCAGAGATCATGGCGCAGGCTAGAGCTGGGAGGGTTGAGCCGATGCCCGCTGCGGTGCCCCTCGAGTTGAGAGAGATCTGCGCTAAGGCCCTCGAGGCTGAGCCTGGCCAGCGCCCTGCGGCGGCAGAGGTCGAGGTCGCGCTCGACGAATACCTCTCGGGAAGGGACTCGTCGCGCACCTCTTCGCTGGGGCCCGCGCTCGGATTTGGGGTGCTCCTCCTGGGGGGAGTCGGAGTCCTGACGAGCCTGTTCTGGCCTTCGTCGGTCACGCCCCGGGCGAGTCCGGTGGCGGTGGTCTCTTCACCCCAAGCCACGTCGGCCACGCCTCAGCCGACCGCCTCCGCCCCACCCCTCCGGATCGCCGAGGGGACCCTTGAGCGTGGTGCGCTCGTCATGGTCACCTCAGGTCCGACCAGGGACGAAGAGAGGGCGCAGCTGGCGTGGGTGGTGTCCGCGTCGGACGATCTGCGTCCAGAGTTCGAGCTCTTGCTGGGAGGCGATCTCCGGCAAGGGCCAGTGCTCGCTCCTCTAGGGGGCTTTCGTCGTGACGCGTTCGGTGTTGGGGCGACCTGCCTCGTCTCTGTCTACGGGAAGAGGCACCCTTGCACGATCGTTCGGCGGGTGGGGCCGGTGGCCTTGGTGCGATTCGACGACCTCAGCTCAAGGTGGGTCCAGGTCTCCGAGCTGACCCTGGTCGGGCGAGGAGCCGACCCTGGAACTGACGCCGAGGCCAAGGTCGGGCTGGCCCTCTGGAGGACGACCCTCTACCCCGCGGTCGTCGTCGCGGATCCCTCGGCGGCGGACGAAATGTTGCGAGTGGCATTCCTCCTAGACGGCGGCAGTTGGATCTCGCAGACCCGCCTCTACGACTTGCCGGCCAGGGGCGATCGGATTCACTTCGTCGACGAGAACAAGCGCCAGGTCACCGCGAGGGTGCTGAGCTACCCCAGCCCATGGGTGGTGGAGGTCGAGTTGGCAAGCGGTTTCAACAAGGTTCGTTTGGTCGAAGTCGGCCGAATCAACGTGACCAAGGAGGACCGCCAGGAGTAGGGACGCGACCTTTTGAGCGCCACCTTCGTGGTGGGGAGCAGCTGAGTCTTTCTACCGGCGTCTGGCTACCCGCGGCTGGTCGGTTACCAGCGGGAGCGGGCCTTGGCGCGGAGGTCGCTGAAGGCTGACTTGCCCCCTCGCTGCCCAGGGTCCTGCGCCTGAGCCGGAGGCTCGCGGACGACCTCCTCGAAGTGCTCACGCACGCTCGTGGGGAGGAAGCGCGTGACCTTGGGGTAGAGGTGACGGTCCGCGTAGCGGTGCTCCTTCTTGTGATAGCGCTGGGGGTAGACCACGCTCAGGTGGCGCTTGGCGCGGGTCAGGGCGACATAGAGGAGGCGTCGCTCTTCCTCGACCTCTTCGGGGCGCCCCGTCGCGAGGTCGCTCGGGATCATGCCGTCGGCGGCGTGGAGGACCGTGACGGCCTCCCACTCCAAGCCTTTGGCGGAGTGGATCGTGCTCAGGACCATCCAGTCGTCGTCGAGGTGCGGCTCGCCTGCGTGATCGCCCGTTCCTCCGGGTGGGTTCAAGCTCAGCTCCGCCAGGAAGGCTCGGCGTGAGTCACAGCCCCGGGCGACGTGAGCCAAGGTCTGAATGTCCTCGAGGCGCGCGTCGGCGCGCTCGTAGCGGAGGCGCAGGATCGGCTCGTAGAAGGCTTCGAGGCGTTCGAAGCCTTCGCCGAGGGTGGTCCCCTCGTCTGCGAGGGCGAAGAGGAGCTCCTTGAGTTCGCCAATCGCCGTCTTGGCCGAGGGCGGGACCTTGGCATCGATGAGGGCTGAGAGCTTGTTGCCGTGGGCCTGGAGGTGGGCGATCAAGCCAGCTGCCGTCTTGGGGCCGACGCCGTCGAGGAGTTTGAGGACCCGAAACCAGGCCGTGGCGTCGGCGGGGTTCTCGACGACGCGGAGGAAGGCCACCGCGTCCTTGACGTGGGCCGCGTCCGTCAGCCGGAGTCCTCCGAACTTATGAAAGGGGATCTTGCGCCGAGCCAGCTCGAGCTCGAGGAGGTCGGAGTGGTGGGCGGTGCGGAACAGGACTGCCTGCTGCCGGAGCGGGATCCCCTCTTCGCGTCGTCGGAGGACCTCTTCAGCGACGTAGGCGGCTTGCTCGTCCTCGTCAGCGACCCGCGCGAAGATCGGCCGGTGATCGCTCTTGCGGTCGCTCCAGAGGTGCTTCTTGAAGGCGGTCGGGAGCTCGGTGGCCAGAGCTATGGTCGCGTTGGCGACCGAGAGAATCGGCTCCGTTGAGCGGTAGTTGCGCTCGAGGCGGACGACCTCGCACTCGGGGAAGTCCTGGGGGAACCCACGGATATTGGCGACGTTCGCCCCGCGAAAGCTGTAGATCGCCTGAGCGTCGTCGCCGACGACGGTAATCCGCGCGCCGCGGCTGGGGTCGCCTTGGGCTTCGTCAAACTTGGACGAGGTCGCCTCGGGCTTGGCCAAGGCCAAGACGATGTCGCGCTGGACACGATTGGTGTCCTGGTATTCGTCGACGAGGACGTGGTCGAAGTCGCGGCGGGCCTCGGGTCCTAGGACCGGGTCGTGGAGGACCGCGCGCCAGTAGGAGAGCAGGTCGTCGAAGTCCAAGACCTCCTGAGCCTGCTTGCGCTCCTCGTAGGCGCGGAAGATCTGGCGAAGCTCTTCTTCGAAGCAGGCGATCCAGGGGAAGTAGGCCTGGAGGACCTCGGTCAGAGGGCGCTCGGTGCTCACACACCGTGAGTAGCAGCTCAGGATCGTGGACTTGGCGGGGAAGCGGCGCTGCCCTGCCTTGGCGCTCCCGCTTCGGAGCCCAAGCGACTCGCGGACGAGGTCGATCACGTCCTCAGCGTCGCCGCGGTCGAGGATCGTGAAGCTCGGGTCGAGGCCAGCTCTCGTCGCGAAGCCCCGCAGGATCCCTTGACCGACTGCGTGGAAGGTCCCACCGCGAACGCGTCGAGCGCGGCGGTCGCCGCAGACCGCGGCGGCCCGTCTGAGCATTTGGGCGGCTGCTCGCCGGGTGAAGGTCAGGAGCAAGATCCGCTCGGGCGGGACGCCGCGCTCGAGGAGGACCGCGACTCGGGCGACGAGGGTCTTGGTCTTGCCGGTCCCGGCGCCCGCCAGGATCAAGAGCTCTTGCCCTTCGTGGGTCGCGGCGCGCCGCTGGGCAGGGTTCAGCTCCTCGAGCATGTGCTCGTAGGGAGTCTTGGGTTTCCCTGCTTGGGGGTGGGTGGAGGCGTCGGGGAATGGAAGTTCGGAGTTAGCCACGGGATCGGATTCTGTTCGGGGTGACCCAGTATGGATGGCGCCACCGACAGCCGGGCGGTGGCCTTGGGCCAACCGACGCCAAGCGGGCTCAGGACGACGCGTGAGCGAAGCGGAGCCCCATGCGCTCGTGAGGCGAAGCGCACCCGGGCCCACTCTGCAGAGCGCTTGCAACGCTCCAAGTGAGCCCTTTCCTGCATGGAACTGCTCACCTAGCGCCAGTTTCCAGGTAGTTACAACAGGTGCCCAATGTGCTCAACCTTTGGCATGCACACCCTGAACGAAGACACTGAGACGACCCGAATCGCCGAGCCAGGTTCGGCGGCTGCCCCGCTCCCCTTTCAGGTCGCCGGATACCAAATCGGCGATTTCCTCGGGAGCGGCAGCATGGGCAACGTCCACGTCGCGGTCGACGCCCTGACGGGGGAGGTGGGCGCCGCGAAGATCGTCTCGCTCTTGGAGCCGCTGCAGCATGCGCGCTTCGAGCGGACCGTCGCCGTGAGGGAAGAGGTCTCTCACCCTGCGATCTTGCCCCTCTGGGCGCACGAGCAGACCTCCACCTATGGAGTCTTGGTCTCGCCCCTCCTCCAGCCAGAGAGCCTCCGCGAGGCGATCCCGCGGGACGGATTCGAGTTCGATGCAGTCGCAGACCTCCTCGGGCCGATCGCCGGGGCCCTCGACGCTCTGCACAGAAGCGACTGGGTTCACCGGGACGTCAAGCCCGACAACATCCTGCTCGGAGGCGATCAGCCCTACCTCGTCGACTACGGCCTGGCCAAGCGCCACCGGAGCCGACTTGAAGACTCTGGGGCCTTTGCCCTGGCTATGAACGAGGAGACACGGCCCAACGCGGTCTGCGGAAGCCCCCTCTACATGAGCGGGCAGCGGCTCCAGGGAAAACCGGCGCGCCCCGGCGACGACGTCTACGCCCTCGCCCTCTCTCTCGTGGAGCTGTTGATGGGCAGCGTCCCTGGCTCGTCCCTCGGGCAGACTTTCCTGGGTCTGGCCCAAGCGCGGGTCGACTGCTACGTCCACCTCGGCCCCTTGCCCTGCCCGAGCGCTCTCCGCAAGCTGCTCTTGGCTGCCTTGGGCCCGCGGAATCGAAATCGGCCGAGCGCGGGCGACTTCGAGGCGCTCCTCTCCTGAGGCCGACGAAGGCGAGCTAGTCGTCCAGGGTGTATCCCGCCGGGACGTACTCGGGTTGAGAGCGCATGCGCTCGCGCTCGGCGAGGACGAACTCGCTGTCGACGGCCATGACGTGGGTGTAGCGGATCGAGTAGTGGCGTATGCCCTTGGCCAAGAGCTCCTCGCTGAGGGCGCGGTCTCGAGCGCGAAGCTTGCCCTTCTCTCGATCGAAGGTCTCCTCGTCCCAGGACTCGACCTCCTCCACGAGGGCCTTGTAGTAGGGGGCGCAGCCCCACTCGCTGAGGGCGTTGACCCACCAATGGCAGACCCGGCCGAGCTTGCGAATGAAGAGGTCGAACTCGGGGCTGAAGCGGAGGCAGCTTCCGTCGAAGTAGTTGCCCATTTCGGCGGCGCGCTCGTGATCGATGAGTCCCAGCTCCTCGCTGATGGTGTAGCCAGCCGTGCCCGGGAAGGGGAAGAAGAGCGCCCAGCGGAAGCGGCCCATGCCAATCTCCGCGCAGAGCTGGAGGGTCTCCATGATCTCCTCGCGGGTTTCGGTTGGAAGTCCGAACATGACGAAGGCCGAGGTGTGGATCCCGTAGTTCTGAGCTGCCCAGAACGCGGTCTTCATCGTGTCGTTCTTCATGTAGCGCCAGAGGACCTCCTTGCGGAGGCGCGGGCTGCCGCTCTCGAGGCCGTACTTCACGATCCGGCAGCCGGCGTCGGCCAGCATGAAGGCCATCTCGTCGTCGAAGACTTGGACGTGGGCGTTGAGGACGAAGGGGCGGCCGATCCCGCTCGCCTTGTAGGCCTCGCAGAAGTCGCGCACGAAGGTTCGGTTGAGGGTGAACAGGTCGTCGTCGAGGAGGATGGTGTTGATATCCGGATAGCGGGTCACGAGCCCGCGCAGCTCCTCCATGATCCGGGGCACGGGATAGTGGCGGAGGTAGTCCTTGGCCCCCTTGGCCGCGCCGTCCTCGACGTAGCGATCGACGATCTCCTTGTTGAAGCAGTAGGTGCACTTGTAGGGGCAGCCGCGCGAGGTCAGGACGCCGAACCAGCCGTTCTTGCTCGCCACGATCCGCTCCATGTCGAAGAGCTCGTAGTCGTTGGGCGCAATGTCGTCGAGGTCGGGGAAGGACGCGACGGGGTTGCTGATGGGAGTCAGGTTGCGGTTGAAGCGGCTCCGGGCCGGGAAGCGCATGTTGGGCGTGGTCAGGACCTCCTGGCCGCGCTCGAGGCGCTCGATCAGCTCGCGGAAGGCGAGCTCACCCTCGCCGACGGCGACCACGTCGAAGTGGCCCTCGGCTGTGACCTCGTCGGGGACCATCGTGCAGTGCACGCCGCCCACGACCGTCGGGATCTCGGGGCAGGCCTCGCGGAGAGCGGCCGCAGCCTCGACGGCCCAGGCGTATTGCTGGGTCATGACCGAGAACCCGATCACGCCGGGGGCGTAGGCCCGGACCCGCTCCACGAGCTGCTCAGGCGTCGGGACGTCAAAGAGCTTGTCGTTGACGTGGATCAGCCGAGTCTCGTGACCGGCGGCCTTGAGCACGCCGGAGATCATGCTCAGGCCATGATTGACCCCGATGGGGCAATCGAGGTTGGGATAGATCAGGAGTACGCGCACGGCGACCTCCTCGCTCTGCTCGACGCGCGCCGACGAGCAGAAATGTGTCTTGTTTGGACCTTAGCGGTCCTTGACGAGGTGCTCGAAGCGCGACTTGTCAGACGACTTCATGTAGGCCTCGTTCGGCGAAACCATCCCGGCCTTGAGGCGCGCCAGGATCGAGTCGTCCATGAGCTGCATGCCCTCGCCGCGGCCCGACTCGATGTAGCTGACCACCTTGTGGATCGCGCCCTCGCGGACGATAGCGCCCAGGGCGGGGCTCGAGATCAGGACCTCGTTGACGGGGACTCGACCGCCGCCGTCGGCGCGGCGGAGGAGGAGCTGCGCCACGACGCCTTGGAGCGAGACCGAGAGCATGGTCCGGATCTGAGCCTGCTGCTCCTCGGGGAACACGTCGATCACGCGGTCAATGGTCTTGGCGGCGCTGTTGGTGTGGAGGGTCCCGAACACCAGGTTTCCGGTCTCGGCGCTGGTGATCGCGAGGGAGATCGTCTCCAGGTCGCGCATTTCGCCCACGAGCACGACGTCGGGGTCTTCGCGGGCCGCCGCTCGAAGCGCGGTCGAGAAGGAGTCGGTGTCGGTCCCGACCTCGCGCTGGGTCACGACGCAGGTCTTGTTGGGGTGCACGAACTCGATCGGGTCCTCGATCGTGATGATGTGCTTGTTCGAGGTCGCGTTGATCTCGTCGATCATCGAGGCCAGGGTCGTGGACTTGCCCGAGCCCGTCGGGCCCGTCACGAGCACGAGGCCAGTTCGGATCTTGCAGAAGCGCTTGATCGACTGGGGAACGCCGAGCTCTTCAATGGTCATGATCTTGGTCGGAATGATCCGGAACACCGCCCCGACGCCGCCTTGGTGCATCAGGTAGTTGCAGCGGAAGCGCGCGATCCCGTCCAGCTCGTAGCTGAAGTCGAGGTCCCAGTTCTTCGCCCAGTGCTTGCGCTGAGGCTCGCTCAAGATCTCGTCGAGGATCTTGTGCGCTTCCTTGTTGGACAAGGGAGGCATGTTGAGGGGCTCGAGGCGCCCGTGGACTCGGAACTTGGGCGGCTGTCCGGCCTGCAGATGGAGGTCGGAGCCCCCCTGATCCTTGAGCGCCCTGAAGAACTTGTCGATGACCGCCACAGGCGACCTCCTGAGAACGGGCACATACTACGCCAACTCACCTCAGGACCCAAAGGGTCCGCCCGCTTTCGCTCGCGCGTCGATTTCACGCGTAACGATCTGGCCCCGACGGCGAACACCTCCCCAGCCGCTGCCCGGGAGCAACATGTCCGCCAGATTCACTGCCGCTCTGACCTGCACCCTCTTCGCAGCCTCCCTCGCTCCAAGCCTGGCGCAGGAGATTCCAGTCGGGCTTCGCTCGGTGAACTCCAAGGGTGGGGCCGAGGCGGGACCCGGGACCCCGGCTCGAGGGCGGCGAGTCGCTGTGGTCGTCCACGGGATCAACCCCGACCACGCTGACCTCGACCCGCTCTGCCGCGACCTCTCCGCTCGCGGCTATACCGTCCTCCGCTTCGTCTACGACGACTCAGAGCGCCTCCACCGAAGCGCCGCGCGACTCCGAAGCGCGTTGGCCCAGCTTCAGCGGACTTCGCGACCCAGCTCCTTGAGGGTCGTCGCCCACAGCATGGGTGGACTCGTGGCGCGCCGCGCCCTGACTCAAGACCCGCTCCCCAGCCCGCCAGAGTCTCCCGAGGCCAGCCAAGGCCACGTCCCCGCCCTCTCGGGCGCCCTGACCCTCGTGACCGTCGCGAGCCCCTTCGGAGGCTTCACCTCGGCCAACTTCTCTCGCCTCGACTTCGGCCTCGGGCGCCCGGTCTTTCGGGACCTCGGAACCGGGTCGAAGTTCATTCGCAAGCCAGGGCAGCTGGCCAAGGGAGTCACCCACGTCAAGGTCGAGACCCAAGAGAAGGACAAGCGCCTCCCCTCCGGCGCTTCCGACGAGAGCGTCCTCCAGCGGAGTCAGAGTCAGTCCACCGTCGACGCCGACGCACGCCTCGTCTATCGAATCGACCGCGGACACGTCGGCTCGGTCAACCAGGCTGGCCGAGTCCCGAGCGAAGTCCGCACGATCCTGACGCGGACCTTCAGCGGCCGGCTCCCCAAGAAGCCCGCGCCCGCGGCTGCCAAGCCTCGCCGACGCTCGGGGGGCTTGATCGGTCCCTTGTGACGGGGGACGCTGCGCTCCCCCAGACCCCCTCAGACTGAGGGGCGGAGTTGGGTGATCCGAGGGGTGAAAGCAGCTGGGGGCCCCTCTCTGCATGACTTGATCTGGGTGGGTCGGCGCTAGCGGCGCGGCCGCGGAGAGGGAGTCAGGACAAAAGCTTCGCCTGACGGCTGATCGGCGATCCCTCTTCCTTCATACTGCGGCCTCCATGAGCTACGCGGACGAGCTTGCCCTCATAGAGCGCTGCGCCGAGGGCGACGACGAAGCCTGGGCGGAGCTCCTGCGCGACTACGGGCGCTTCTTGGACTACATCGTGCGCCGCTCCTTGAGCGGCGGAGGCCGCGTCCCCGACCCGAATCAGGTCAGCGAGATCCGCGACGAGATCCTGGCCTGGCTCCTCGAGAACGAATGCCGGGTGCTCCGGACCTACAAGGGCGAGAGCAAGATCACCTCCTGGTTGGGCGTCGTCGTGGGGCGCCGCGCGCGCCGGATCGCCCGGCGAGGGCAGGGGCTGCGTGACAAGACCGTCTCCCTCGACGCCTTGACCGGCGAGGCCGCGACGCACCTCGCGGTCTCGGTCGAGGAAGACTCCACCCCCCGTCAGCAGGCCCTAAAGCGCCTCGGTGAGGCCATAGCGAGCCTCTCCGAGCGAGACCGCGCCCTCCTCCAGGGCGCCTTCTACGAGAAGCGCAGCTACTCGGAGCTCGCGGACGAGCTCGGCGTCCGCACCGACAGCATTGGTCAGCTCCTGTTTCGAGCTAAGAAGCGTCTTTCCAAAGAGTTAGGAGGCGAGAAGTTTCTCGAAAGCCTGTCCGGGATCCTCTTGGTCTGCCTCTACTGGGTCGTGGAGAGGTCCTCATAATGAGCGAGCGCCAACTCGAACGAGCCCTGGAAGCGGTCTTCTGCCCCGAAGCAGAGACCCTGGCCCAGTTCCTCGACGAAACCCTGGATTCGAGCCTGCAAGAGCGGGTCGCAGGCCACGTCCTGCGCTGCGAGGCCTGCCAAGACGTCGTGGCCTGGACCCGCGAGGCCGCAGCTCAGGCCGCGAGCCGACCCAAGGTCCGCGGCAAGAAGGGGACCGGTCGTCACCGTCGCCGCTCTGGAGCCGCCCGCGCGATCCCCGCTCGGACAGGCGTCCCGAGCTGGGTCCCCGCCGTCGCCGCTGCGGCCGGCGTCCTCCTCGTGGCTTTGATCGGGCTCAAGGCCAGCGACACGGGCTCAGGGAGCCAGCTTGGCCAGGCCTCGCCGAGCCCGAGCAAGATTCAACCGCCCGAGACGCCACGCGAGACTCCCAGCCCGTCCGCTACTCGCGAGACCCCGGCCCCCAGCCCGACCTCGGCCGCCTCGCCCCAACCCAGCGAGCAGCCCAGCCCCAGCGAGCGGCCCAGCCCCAGCGAGCAGCCCAGCCCCAGCGAGCAGCCCAGCCCCAGCGAGCGGCCCAGCCCCAGCGAGCAGCCTAGCCCCAGCACGTCACCTGGCGACACGCGCGTCGAGCCCGCCGCTGAGCCGAGCCGAGTTTGGGTCGCGGCCCTCGAGCCTGGCGTGACCTGGCGCGAGGAGGGCGGCAAGCGCCGAGCTCTCAAGGGCGGTCAGGCCCTCCTGACGGGCACCAAGCTCGAGGCCCAGAGCCCCGCCGCGGTCCAAGTCGGCGACCAGCGCGTCGAGCTGGGCGCGAAGTCCGCCCTCGGTCTCGTGAAGGCCGGCGTCCAGCCCCTGAGCGGCGAGGCCCTCGTATCGGGGCGTGGGCAGATCGCCTGCGGTGAGGTCCGCCTCGAGAGCGCCAAGGACGACGAGGTGTTCGTGGCTCAGCACCGCGGCGCCATGGTCCTCGTGATCGTGGCCGGGGCTCCCAAGGGTCCTCTGGGTGCGCTCAAGCCCGGGCAAGCCTTCCGCGTCGCGGGCGGCGCCCTGGAGCCGGCGCCCAAGGCGGGCGAACTGCTCCGCCGGGCCGAGGTGTTCAGCAGCCAGCGACGCCAGCAGGCTAGCCTCGCTGTCCCCGGGGGACTTGCTTTGCGCGCGGCCTTGGTCGTCGCCGGGCCTCGCCTCGAGAAGGGCTCCCTGGCTCAGCGCGCCCAAGCGGCGCGCGTCGTGGAGGCCTGCTGGGCCGCCGCGCCGCGCTTGGCCGCCGAGACTCTGTCCTCTCTCGAGGTCGCTCATGAGGAGCTCGCAGCGCTGGCTCCGAGCGCCCTGATCGCCGAGCGAGCTGGAGCCGACTACGCCTTGGCCGCCGTGGCGCGGGCCCGAAGGACCAAGAGCACAGAGACCTCGCGCGCGGCCCTCAACGCCCTGGCCGGTGCCCTCCGCGAGGATCCGCGCAGCCTGCGGGACCCCGACGCCCTCCTGGCATTGCGCGCCCTGGAGCGGGTCACCAAGTCCAAGGACGGCGCGTTCTGGCGCCGCGCCGCCGAGAGCCTGCGCGGCCAGGCTCCGAGCGGCCCTGGTGCGCCGCTCCTGATCGCGCTCGTCGGCGGGCCTAAGGCGGCCAAGGCCAGCTTGAAGGCCCTCGACGTTCAACTCGAGAGCGATCCCCTCACGACGCCCCTGACGCCAGAGGTCCTCTGGGGAGCAGCTCAGCGCTTGATCCTCGCAGGCGCCTGGTCGCCAGAGCGGTCTCGCCGGCTCCGCGGCCACCTCGAGGTTCACCTCTCCCAGGCCTTGGCGCCGGAGCTGGCTTACGTCGCCGGGCGACACGCGACGCGGGTCCTGGGCGGCAAGATTCGCGCTGGCGTCGAGGACCGTCGCCGGGCCTTGCCTGTGGCCGGCGGCTATCGGGTGACCCTCGTGTTCTCCAGCCCCCGCAAGCCCCGCACGGTTCACCTCTGCGGCTCGTGGAACGACTGGGAGGAGGAGACCACGCCCATGACTCGTCGCCGCGACGGCGCCTTCGAGGTCACCCTCGAGCTCCCCCCCGGTCGCCACGAATACAAGCTCCGCCTCGACGGCGGTCGCCTCTGGGAGATCGACGCGGACAACGCGCTCGTGACCGCCGACACGCGCGGCGGGAAGAACTCGGTCCTCCTCCTGCCCTAGGGGTCTGGACAGATCGCCCTGGATACCTCCGGGAAGCAGAGCCCTGGGATCTCTAACACCTAGCGGTCGCTAGGCGGGCGTGGAGGCCAGCTTTCGAGCCAGGGCCGAGATCCGCTCCCCCTCTTCGAGTCCTTCCAGGAAGCGCGGGGGGATCCCGCTCAGCCCGACCTGGGCTCCTGCCAGGGCACCCGTCAAGCAGGCGCGCGCCATGTTGTTGCCGCCGCCGTTGAGGGCGTGCAGCACGGGGGTCTCGAAGTCGCCGGGGTAGCACCCCGCGAGGTAGTAGGCCGCAGGGATCAGGAAGTGAATCGCGCAGGCCATGCCGTAGACCCGGGCGATCTGCCAGGGCTCCTCGAGCCGAATCGAGAGGTCCTGGGCAGCACCAATCACGTAGGCCGGCTGCAGGACCGAGTCGATGAGCGAGAGCTCCTCGGTGGGCGGAGGCGCGAGGCCCCGGGCCCCAGGGTCGAGGGCCAGGGCCCCGGGTCCCTTAGCCAGCGCCCGAGCGGGGCCGGCTATGGCAGGGGTCAGCGGTCGCCCGGCCACCAGCTCGCGCAGCACCAAGCCAAAGGCTGTGGACTGAGCCACGACCAGGGGGTCTTGGTGCGTCAGGCGCACGTTCCTGAGGACCTCTCGCCCTGAGGCTCGCGGGTCCGCGCCGTAGCGGGCGACCAAGATCGCGGTTCGCATCGCGGCCTCGCTCGTGTCCGACCAGGACGGCGTGGCGGGGTCGTCCCAGCCTCGGCCCGCGGCGCGGGCTCGATAGAGGTCGCAGATGTAGCCGTTGCTGTAGCGACCCGAGAACGAGGTCCCGTCGAGGGTCTGGAAGAGCTCGTCTAGCCGGCCGAGGAAGTCCTCAGGGTCGTGGGCCCCAGCCTCGACGGTGGACTCCAAGAGCGCGAGCATGACTTGGCCAGTCTGGCTGAACTGGCCCGGCTCGAGCATGTCGTGGTATCCGCCGGGGCGGGGGGTCACGTAGTCCCGAATCCAGGGCCCGTAGGTCGCGCGGAGCAGCTCCACGTCGTAGTACCAGTGGCAGCCTGCGCCGAGGGCGTCGCCCACGAAGGCACCCACGATGGCGCCAGCCGCTCGATCTTCATAGCTCATAGGTTGTTCGCCTCCGAGCTCAGGTTCTACGTCGGCGGGGTCAGCCAGGGGAGTGGGAGCGAGTCAGGGCCGGAGCGTCGCGCCGAACGCCACCCGGCCCCGGAGGTCCAGGCGCCTCGCCTGAGCTCTGCAGGTCTCTTGCTCCCGACGATGCGTCTCTCGACGACGGATCGAAGCCGCCGAGGTCGCCACCAGCGCCAAGAGCTTCTCTCTCCGGACTCCGAGCCGACAGCGGAGGACGTCCTCGCTGGCGCGAGACGATCTCAGCGACGCCCCTCTGTGTCCCCGGCGTCTCGGCGGTTCAAGATCGCTCGCGCCACGAGCGCCGGGTGGAGCGGAGGCGTTGGTCGCCAGCGAAGGGTAGCTCCAGCCAGGACCCCCTTCCCCTGCTTCACTGGCCGCCGGTGAACTCGCGGAGCCTGATTCGCTCGAACTCAGGGAGCGGGAGGATCTTGGAGGGCGCGAGGAGCTTCTCGCCCTCGGGCGTGGCGAAGAAGTCGCGGACGGACTCAGAGACGACGACGATCACGCCGGGGTCGCGGATCACGTTCGTGTCGTACCAGTGCTGCTCCTCGTGGGGCGGGTGGAAGGTGGGTTCCTGGACGTGTCCGAAGGAGTTCCCTCCGCAGAGCTCACAGGGCATGACGGGAGGCCCGAGCCCGCTCAGATCGACCTGGAGCCGGACCCGGGGGGCGATCACGAAGTAGGGGCAGGCGTAGTTGGTGACCTTGGCGGGGAACACTCGCAGACCGGCGTCCAAGCCCCGCTCCTGAAGGGCCTCCCAGAGCGCGCCCCGAATCAGGAGGGCTCGGGTCGGCTGGTTGGTGAGGAAGAGCCCCGGCCGCTTGGGTCGATTCGAGATCCGGACCTCGTAGAGGGGAGGCTCGGCGAGGGGCTCGCTGCGCACGACCTGGCAGGCCTCGCACTTGATCTTCTCGGTCCAGCGCGTCGAGATCGGGCGCGTCGAGGCTCCCAGGGCCGGGCGGAGTCGATAGAGGTTCATGGGCGCCAGGCTAGCGGATCGAGACCTCGACGGTCTCCTCGCTCTCCAGGTTGCCGCTCGGGCCGAGGACCAGGACTCGGAGGGTCGCCTGGCCAGCCACGCTGGCGCTCACGTCCCAGCCCACGAAGGCGAAGGCGGCCTCGGGGTCGACCTCGACCTCTTGTTCGAGGGGGTCTTCGCTCGTGAAGCCCTCTGGGACCTGGAGGCGGACCTTGGTCCCCGGCGCTGCGCTGAAGACTCGGCCCGCGAGGAAGATCGGCTCCCCCTTGGGCGCGGCCTTGGGCACGGTCAGCGAGACCTTGGCGTTCCCGCTCTCGAGGCTCGACATTCCTCCCAGGCCATAGAGATAGGTGCAGCGGCGGACTTCAGCCGCCTCCAGCTCTAGGTCCCAGTAGAGGCCGACGGCGCTGTCGCTACCCCAGGACTTGCCACGTCCACGGAAGAACTCGTAGGCCCCTCCGCTCCCTGGCCAGTGATCGATCACGAGGCGGTCGGGTGGGGTGGCGTCGCCTCCTCGCAGCGTCAGGTGCACGATGGCGCCAGGGTCAATTGGGTCGGGGCGCTCAATGGCCTGGATGTAGGGCGGGACGAGGTCCTTGAACTCCTTGGAGAGGCTCAGGATCCCCTGTCCTCCAGGGACTATGAAGGGGACCCCGTCGTTGCTCCCGATCAGGGTGTCGACCATGGCTCGGAGGCCGATCTTGCGCTTGCGCCGGCCGCGGTTCCAGACGAGGTAGTCCACCCGGAGGGTGTCGGCGACCTGGGTCGTGGGGCCGCCCACGAGGGTCACGCGCTGGGCGACGCGGATCTTTCCATCCTCCCAGACGCCGCTCAGGGCTCCCTGGCGGACCTTGACGGGCAACACGGCGTTCAGCTCCTCGAGGAGGGGTCGCCGCTGACCGAGGCGCAGGCGCGTGTTGTTGGTCGTGCCCTCTCGAGAGTAGGTCAGCCGAATCATGGGACCCGTGGCCGCGGATCTCCCCTCGAGGCCGAAGCGTCCGTTGGGGTTGTGTCCCAAACGGACACGATCGCTCTTGATGGGCCCCGGGGCTTGAACCAGGTCCGGAGGAGCGCCGCAGGTCTGGCAGTCGCCCTGGGCTCGGGCGCGCTCGCGGCAGAAGGGGCAGAGGGTGGCCCGGCGACGGGCAGAAGGACGAGTAGCGGTCTTGGTCATGGTCCAAAGAAGGGACCTGCCGCCGAGATCTTTCGCGGAAAACGCTACCCCTTGGCAGCCCAGACTTTCAGCCGAGGCGATCGGACCCCGGGAGGTGATTCGTCCGGGCTAGGGTTCGACCCCGGGGTCTGGACGCGGGGTGTCGAGGCTTCGGTGGTCACGGTCGAAGCCGCGCAAGAAGGTGTTTCGAGCGCGTCGCTGATCGGGGCTCCCGTCCTCTGGGAAGCGGATGGGCTTGTCCGGGTCGAGGGGGACGACTCGGGTCCCCTTGGGCGAACGCAGGATCAGGGCGTTCGCCTCGCCCACGATGACGTGTCTCGGTTCGAACTCCCAGCCGAGCAGCTTTCGCAGGGGATAGCGGGGATCTGGGATGCTAATCCCGCTCGAGAGAGGGACCCTTGGCCAGAGACCCTTGGCCCCGGCCAGGTGGGCAGCGTTCTTGAAGTTGTGGAACTCGAGGAGCTCGAGGGCGCTCGGCGTCTGGCGGAATTCGAGGGTCTCCCCGGTGAACGCCTCAGGCACGAAGCCCTCCTGGCGCACGACGACCTTCTGCCCCGGCGTCTCGAGGAGCTCGACCCAATCGATCGCAGCGTCCTCAGGAGAGGAGCTTTGGCAGCCGGTCAGCACCAGCAGACCCGCGAAGCAGAGAGAGGGGAGGACCTTCCCGAAGCGCATGGTGAAGCTTGGCAGCCGCGCTTCGCTGGCGCCAACGCCTCCGCTTCTCCAGGCTGGTAGCGCGAGCGATCTTGAACCGCAGAGGCGCCGAGGACGGCTCGGCTCCTGAACGCAAAGATCCCGGACACCCACTGGGGTCCGGGATCGAGCGCGTCTCGCTTGGCGTAGCGAATCGACTAGTGGAGCAGGACCTGCTTCGCGACCTTGAGGTCCGTCAGGAGGTCCTTGGGCCGGCGGATCCGCTTGAGGCGATCGACTACGACCTTGGGCCGGAGGTAGAAGCTCCGATAGGCGTAGCGCTCGAGCTCCTCGAGCTGCGTGCCGCTCAGGGTCGGGTAGCTGATCATGGCCTTGCCCATCGGGTTGACGTTGTCCGAGTCGTCAATGAGGTAGCCCTTCTCCTTGCAGTGCTCGAAGAAAGGGGTCCCCTTGAAGGGGGTCGCTATGGAGAACATGACGTTGGTGATCTCGAGCTCCTTGAGCTTCTTGACCGTCCAGTAAATGTCCTCAGGGGTCTCGTGCGGCGTGGTCCCGAACATGATGTTCAGCTTGGGCCGGATCCCGTGCTTGTTGCAGAGGTCGATAGCCGTGTAGACGTCCTCGACGTCGAGGTCCTTGTTGATCGCGTCCAGGACGTGTTGCTGAAGGCTCTCGACGCCAATGTCGATGGAGACGCAGCCCGCCTTGGCGAGGGCCTCGACGACGGCTTCGTCGGTCAGGAAGTCGGCGCGACTGAGCATGCCCCACTCCATCTCGAGGGGCTCGATCAGACGGCAGATCTCGAGGCTCCGCTTCTTGGCCCAGAGGAACTGGTCGTCAGCTATGTGGACCGACTTGAAGCCGTTGTCCTTGAGCCACTTCATCTCCTCGTAGACGCGCTTGGCCGAGGCCTTCTTGACCGGGGGCTTGCGCCCGTCGTTGCGCATCTGGTGCTCCATTTCGCGCTGGAAGCTGATCGCGTTCGGGACGCAGAACGAGCAGCGGAAGGAGCAGCCACGGGAGGCCAACATCACGGCGTGGGGGCGACCCTTGTACTTCGGGTTGAAGTAGCGCTCCTTGTAGGGGAGCAGAGCCGGGTGATCGCGGGCCGGGATCGGGAGATCGTCGAAGGCGATATAGCCGCGGGGATCGGGCTCGTAGACCTTGAGCTCGCCGTCGACCAGGCGGGCCTGACCGTAGCGGTTCTCGTCGCGACCCATCACGAAGTCGATCAGGGTCCGCTCGACCTCGCCCCGGAAGGCGATGATCTTCTCGTCGCGACCGATGTATTCGAGCGGGACCCGAGTCACCTCGGGGCCGTGCAGGAGGAAGGTCACGTCGGGACGAGCGGCGCGGAGCTTCTTGAGCCAGTAGAAGTCCGTCGGCTTGGCGAGGACCACCGCGTGCAACACGAAGTAGTCCGCGTTGGTCGCCAAGGCGCGGGCCATGAAGCTGGCCTCGTCGTCGTGGAGGAGGCCCGCGTCGAGGTAGTCGACGTCGACGCCCTCGTTGTGGAGCATCGTGAGCGGATAGAGGTTCCCGAGGTCGGGGAAGTGATAGACCTCAAAGGTGCAGCCAGCGAAGCGCTCTGGCGTGCGCTCGGTTACGGCGGGCGGCTCGAGGAAGACGACACGAGTCACGAGGGCTCTCCAATCGAGGAAGCGAGCTTCCTCTCTGTAATATCGCTTTGGTCGGTGTAGCGGTGCATGAAGGCGTCGCACCCGTCGCAGGCGGGGTGCGGGCCAGGCCCGTAAAAGCGTTTGAATTCGGGCGAGTTCCAGACGGAGTCGAGGCTCTCCTCGACCAGGTTGCCCAGGCGGTGGCCGCGCAGGAGGCAGCAAGGCGCCACGTTGCCCTCGACGTCTATGTAGACGTAGCTGTCGAGGCGCATGCAGAACTCGTCGTCGTGGCTGGCCATCCGCAGGATGTGGCCGTGGTCGTTGACCGAGCCAAGGGGGATCCCTCCGGCCTCCGAGCGCTCACGGGCCAAGGCGATCAACTCGCGCTCCTCCTCGTAGCTCGGACGGGTCAAGTCGGGACGTCCGCGGACGTCGAGGCGGACCAAGTTCACGGCCTGGAAACCGAGCTCGGCGCCGAAGTCCACCAGGCGAGCCGTGGTCTCGGCGCTGTTGGGGAAGAGCACGACCTGAAGCCGGATCTCAGGAGCCGGCTCGCCGCGCGCGGCCTGAGCGTTGCGCTCGTTGAGCAGGTAGCGGAGGTGATCCACGACCTTGGGCGGGGTCGGGTGCCCGTCGCGGGCGACGTGGTTGATGTCGCCCTTCATGTGATTGATCTGGTGATCCTCGTCGTCGGCCCGGGCAGGCGGGAGGTGAGCGGGGGCCTCGTCCCAGGGGAGCTCCTCGAGGGAGACGTTGATCCGGCCAATGGGGCGCTCGAGGATCTGCTTGACCATGCGCTTGGTCAGGAGGTGAGCGTTGGTCGTGAACCCGATCTCGGTCTCGGGGAAGCGCTCGTGGATCCGGTCCACGAACCCGAAGAAGTCGTGGTGCATCAGGGGCTCGCCCCAGCCCGTGAGCGTGATCGAGTGCGCCGGGGCCTCTTCGAAGCGATCGAGCACCGCTTCGAGGGTCTCTCGTTGCATGTCCACTTCTGGGACCTTGAGCAGGACCAGACGGGGACACATGTCGCAGTCGAGGTTGCAGCGATTGGTGATCTCGAGCTGGACCTCACGAGGCGCGCGGGCGCGAACGCCCAGCGCTAGCCGAGCGAACTTGGCGCCCTGGCGAGACACTTGGGTATAGAGGCTCTTGAGCCGACGTGGCGCGAGTGCGGACCTCAACTTGGACTCCTAGTTGGCGTCGTAAGTCGATCGACACCAAGCGGCCAGAGGATACCGATCAATTCGGACCAAAACAATGCGGATTTCATGAAGGAAGGGGATAACGCAGTGCGGCAGTTGGGGTTGGAGAGAGATTAGCTCAGACCCAACACACCCCCAAGGGGACCTTCCGGCGCGGAACCTAGGGGGTCTTTTGACCGCCAGGGCCGAGGAGCCTCCTGCTGCTACCTGCTGCTACCAGTCGTCGTCGTCAGTGTGACCGGCGACCTTCTCCTTGATGGAGGCTTGGAAGTTCCGCCACTTCGTCAGGAGCTT
>Ga0316202_10000430_pt1 | contig 48149 bp, 46 predicted proteins | sample 3monrhotite_MG_FD_204934 | JGI IMG/M metagenome (GOLD analysis project Ga0316202, IMG submission 204934) | Microbial mat bacterial communities from mineral coupon in-situ incubated in ocean water Damariscotta River, Maine, United States -... | ecosystem: Environmental > Aquatic > Marine >...
TCGCTCGTCGTGAGCTTCGACGTCGACGCGGAGGGGCAGCGGTAGATCGATGGCCGTCTTCGAAACACCCAGGCCGGTGGCGGCGGCGGCCATCGTGCACGGTCTCGCAGCGGCCCAGCGCCTCATCCTCGTGCTCGGCCTTCTGTTCGGTGCCCTCACGATCGCCGATCTGCTGGCCGCTCGGGGCCATGGCGGGTACACGACGCTCGTCATCGCGCCCGTCCTCGCGGTCTCCCTGCTGGCCCTCGTGCTGCTGTGGCGCCCCACCCTGTTCACGGCGTCGCTCTTCCTAGCCGGCGGGGCGGTGAGTTCCGTCGCGGTCATCACCCTCGGTCTCACGGTGGACCCCGGGTTCGCCGAGCCGGGGCCGTTCGCGCTCAACCGCACCGCGACCGCGCTCGTCCTCGTGGGCGCCCTGCACGGCAGCGCCGTGAGCGGCATGGTGTGGAGCACGGCGGGGCTCATCGTCGCCTACGGCAGCCTCGCCGTCGGGCTCGCCGCTGGCGGGGGCGCTGCAGAGCCCGGGTGGGGGCCGCTCTTGATCTTCATCGTCTCGTTCCTCGCCTACGGCATCCTCGCGCTCGCCCAACGCCGCGCCCGGCTCGCGACGCCGGCACTCGAGAGTGCGCTCGCCTCCCTCGAGCGCGCCGAGCGGCAGCGAGCACTCGAACTGCGCTCGGCGGCGGTCGTGCACGACACCGTGCTCGCGGACCTCGCGGTGGTCGCCGCATCGCCCGGCCCGCTCAGCGACCGAGCTCGCGAGCGGTTCGTCGCCGATCTCGACCTGATCCGGTCGTCGAGCGTGCGCGAGCCGTCCGGCACGCGGCCGGTGTCGACCGAGTTCGGCGCGGCACTGCTCGAGCTCGCGCACGACTTCCAGTGGACGGGAGTGCGCGTGGAGGTGAGCGGGGCGGAGATACTCGCGCGCCCCGTGGAGGCTCGGGTCGCTGATGCCCTGCTCGCCGCTGCCCGCGCCGCTCTCGACAACGTGGCTCGCCATTCGGGGGCCGAGCGCGCCGATCTGGTGGTCGGCGAGCGCTCGGGCGTCGTCTCCCTCCTCGTCGTCGACGACGGTCGCGGCTTCGACCCCGATGCGGTGCCCGCCGATCGCCTGGGCTTGACCACGGCGATCAGAGGACGTGTGGAGAACGTGGGCGGCTCGGTGCGCATCTGGGCTGGCGAGGACGGCACGACGGTCATGCTGACCGCGCCGATGCGAGAGGATGCCCGGTGAGCGGCCGCGCGGCGATCCCGCGGCCGCACCGCACGCCCTGGGACGCCGACCCGCTGAGCTGGCTCGCCGTTCCGAACCTTCCTCTCGGGGCCATCGGCGTGACCGTCGTCTACGGCGCGCTCGCCCTGGTGTTCGGGGGTCAGGGCGGCACGGCTCTTCTGCTGCAGGGCGTCGCGCTGCTGCTCGCGACGCTCGGGCTGCTGTGGGTGTTCGTCTCGACTCGACCGCGGCGGGGCCCTCTCACCGGGCTGCGTGCGACGGTCGCCGTCGTTCTCGTCAGCGCAGGCGTGCTGATCTCCGCCGCCGCGCACCGCGGCAACGACGCGATCGTGCTCGAGTTGTGGTGGGCGCCACTCGTCTGCACCCTGCTGCTTCTCGCCATGGCGCCGTACTGCGACCCCCCGTGCGTATTGCTCTCAGGGTGCGCGCTGCTGCTCGCCTGCCTCGGTGCGGCCGCGGTGCTCGACGTGGGTGCGTCCAGCGCGTGGCCCCCGCTCGCGGCGGCGAGCATCATCGTGTCGCCGGTCGTCTTCGGCACTGCGGGCGCTCTGGCGTTCATCGTGACCGTGACGCGGCGGCTCAGCCGCTGGTCGGAGCGCCCGTGGTCGGAGGGGCCCGCCGCCACTCTCGACGCGGGGAGCGACCCCGACAGCACCGAGCTGCTCATCGCGCAGGTCGACGAGCAGACGACCGCGCAGCTGTCGGAGGCGCTCGCCCTGCTCGCCGACATCGTCGACCGCGGTCAGATCGACGGCCGCGACCAGGAGAGGGCGGCCGAGGTGGCGGCCCGGCTGAGGGAGGAGCTGCTCGCGGCGGCGAACGACAGCTGGCTGGAGCGCATGGCTCGCGGCAGGCCGTTGAGCGTGCGCGACCCCGACCGCCTCGCCGACCGACTCGGTGTGCCGCAGCGCACGGCTCTGCGCGCCATGCTGGATGCCCTGCTCGATGACCCCGCCTCCGGATTCGTCTCCGCACGCATCGAGCTGAGGTCGCCCGCGGAGGGCACCATCGCGGTCGCGCTCAGAATTCTCACCACGCTTGCCGAGGGGCGGCGCGTGACGTTCCTCGAGCCCTACTACGTGAGCCTGCAGTCGACGGTCACGGGCATCCGTTGGCGCAACGGATCCTCGATCGCGCTCGACTTCACGACCGCGCCGGACCCGCCGTCACCGAATCTGCCGCTCGCGCAGCGTCACGCTCAGCTGCCGGAGTGACCCGCTGAGCCCAGCTGACGGGTGGCGTCGACGACGCGCGCGGCCATCGCACTCTCGGCTGCCTTGCCCCACGCCCGCGGGTCGTAGACCTTCTTGTTGCCCATCTCGCCGTCGACCTTGAGGAACCCGTCGTAGTTCTTGAGCACGCTGTCCGCGACCGAGCGGCTGAAGGCGTACTGAGTATCGGTGTCGATGTTCATCTTGATGACGCCGTTGGCGACCGCGGTGGCGATCTCCTGATCGGTCGAGCCGGAACCGCCGTGGAAGACGAGGTCGAGAGGCAGAGCATCCGTGCCGTACTTCGCCTGGATGCCGTCCTGGATCTCGCGGAGCAGCTCGGGGCGCAGCTTCACGTTGCCCGGCTTGTAGACGCCGTGCACGTTGCCGAACGTGAGGGCGGCCATGTAGCGGCCGTGCTCGCCGAGACCGAGCGCCTCGACGGCGGCCGTGACGTCGCCGAGCGTCGTGTAGAGGGCGTCGTTCGAGCCCTCGTGCTGCACGCCGTCCTCCTCGCCGCCGACGACGCCGATCTCGACCTCGAGAATGGCGTTGATGGCCTTCATGCGGGGCAGGAGGTCCTTCGCGATCTCGAGGTTCTCCGCGAGAGGCACCGCTGAGCCGTCCCACATGTGGGACTGGAAGATCGGGTTGCGCCCGGCCTTGACCTCGGCCTCGCTCGCCTCGACGAGCGGCATGACGAACCCGGGCAGGGCATCCTTCGGGCAGTGGTCGGTGTGGAGCGCCACGGTGACCGGGTAGTTCTTGGCGACCTCGGTGGCGAAGGCGGCGAAGGCGAGGGCCCCCGAGGCGCGAGCCTTGACGCTCTGGCCGGCGAAGTAGTCGGCGCCGCCGGTCGTGACCTGGATGATGCCGTCGGAGCCGGCATCGCTCAGACCCTGCAGCACGGCGTTGATCGTCGACGACGACGAGACGTTGATCGCGGGGTAGGCGAAGCCGCCCTTCTTGGCCTTGTCGAGCATCTCGGCGTACTGGTCCGGCGTGGCGATGGGCATGAGACTCCTCGGTACTGGGGGTGTCGTGGGTTCGCGTCGAGTCTAGCGATGGGCTTGCCCACTGCGACCGGATGATCGCCCCGGCGGGCGCTCGGGCTCGACGCTAGGCTGGTCGCGCGCTGCACTGCCAACCGGCGCGTCCTCTATTTCTCGACGTATCGCCGACCTACGGAAAGGACGCCATCGTGGTGACCACTGAGACCGGAACGCTGTTCCTCCACCCCGACCGCAACCTCGCGATGGAGCTCGTGCGCGCCACCGAGGCGGCCGCGATCCGCTCGGCACCGTTCATCGGCAAGGGCGACAAGCTCGCCGCCGATGGAGCAGCGGTCGACGCGATGCGCAAGTTCCTCGGCACCGTCAACTTCTCGGGGTTGGTCGTCATCGGCGAAGGGGAGAAGGACAACGCCCCCATGCTGTTCAACGGCGAAGAGGTCGGCAACGGGCAGGGGCCTGCGTGCGACATCGCCGTCGACCCGATCGACGGCACATCCCTCACGGCCGCGGGTCGCGGGCACGCGATCTCGATGATCGCCGTGTCGGATCGCGGGTCGATGCTGGACGCCTCGAGCGTGTTCTACATGGACAAGATCGTCGCGGGGCACGAGGGCATCGGCGTCCTCGACATCCGCCAGTCGGTCGAGGAGAACATCCGAGCGCTCGCCGCGGCGAAGAAGAAGCGCGTCGACGACATGCGCATCGCGGTGCTCGACCGCCCGCGGCACGCGAGTCTCATCGAAGAGATCCGCGCCACGGGTGCCGGTACGCGCATCATCCTCGACGGAGACGTGGCGGGCGGCATCAACGCCGCGCGGCACGACTCGCGCATCGACATGTGCATCGGCACCGGTGGCAGCCCCGAGGGTGTCGCGACGGCGTGCGCCGTCAAGGCGCTCGGCGGCTTCATCCAGGGCAGACTCGCGCCCGGGAGCGATGAGGAGCGCGAGAAGGGCGCCGCGGCGGGCCTCAAGTTCGACCACGTCTACGAGGCGGACGAGCTCGTGCGCAGCGACAACACCTTCTTCGTCGCCACCGGCGTCACCGACGGCGAGCTCGTGCGCGGCGTGCGACGCGAGCGCGGCATCATCACCACAGAGTCGATCGTGCTGCGGTCGCGCTCGGGCACCATCCGCCGCGTGTCGGCCGACCACCTCGAGGACAAGTGGCTCGGCGACTCCTGATCGCCACGGCCCTCGTTCGCTCTCGGCATCGCCCGAGAGGTCGTCGACTGCGCTGACGCGGGGGCAGAATGAGCAGACCATGCTCGTCTCCATCCTCCGGCGCCATCTGCGCCCCTACGGCGGTCTGATCGCCGGGGTCATCGTCTTCCAGTTCGGCCAGGCCATCGCCTCGCTGTTTCTGCCGGCGCTCAACGCCGACATAATCGACCGCGGCATCGCCACAGGCGACACCGGCTACATCCTGCAGGTGGGCGGCGTCATGCTGCTCATCACGCTCGTCCAGATCGCCTGCGCGATCATCGCGGTCTACTTCGGCGCGCGAGTCGCCATGGCCTTCGGGCGCGACCTGCGCGCCTCGGTCTTCGCGCAGGTCGGGGCATTCAGCGAGCGCGAGGTGAGCGACTTCACGCCTCCCTCGCTCATCACGCGTACGACCAACGACGTGCAGCAGGTGCAGATGCTCGTGCTCATGACGAGCACGATGCTCGTGAGCGCGCCCATGCTCTCGATCGGCGGCATCATCATGGCGGTGCAGCAGGACGTGGGGCTGTCGTGGATCATGGCCGTCGCCATCCCCGTCCTGCTGCTCGCGGTCGGCGCCATCATCAGCCGCATGGTGCCGCTCTTCCGACTCATGCAAGAGCGCATCGACACCGTCAACCGGGTGCTGCGCGAGCAGCTCAGCGGCATCCGTGTCGTGCGCGCCTTCGTGCGGGAGCCGCTCGAGCGCGAGCGCTTTGCGCGGGCGAACCGCGACCTCACCGCGACGGCCCTGACCGCGGGGCGGCTGTTCGCCCTCATGTTCCCGATCGTGCTGCTCGTGCTCAACGCGTCGAGCGTCGCCGTGCTCTGGTTCGGCGCCTACCGCATCGAGTCGGGCGAGATGCAGGTCGGTGCCCTCACGGCCTTTCTCACCTACCTCATCCAGATTCTGATGGCCGTGCTCATGGCCACGTTCATCGCCGTGCTGCTGCCGCGGGCGGCCGTGTCGGCCGACCGCATCGGCGAGGTGCTCGCGACGCCCTCCTCGGTGGTACCGCCGAGCGACCCTGTCACGACGCTCGACGTGAGCGGCCGGGTCGAGCTGCGCGGCGTCGAGTTCTCGTACCCGGGGGCGGAGCATCCGGTGCTGTCGTCGATCGACCTGCTCGCCGAACCCGGAACGATGACGGCCATCATCGGCAGTACCGGTTCGGGCAAGACCACCCTCGTGACCCTGCTGCCGCGGCTCATCGACGCGACCGGCGGCGAGGTGCTCATCGACGGCGTGGACGTGCGCCGCCTCGACCCCGACCTGCTGTGGAGCCGCATCGGCTACGTGCCGCAGCGCGCCTTCTTGTTCTCGGGCACCGTCGCCTCGAACCTGCGTTTCGGCAAGCCCGAGGCTACCGACGATGAGCTGTGGGCGGCGCTCGAGATCGCGCAGGCGGCCGACTTCGTGCGGGCCATGCCCGGCGGGTTGGAGGCGCCGATCTCACAAGGCGGAACCACCGTCAGCGGCGGCCAGCGCCAGCGACTCTCGATCGCGCGGGCCCTCGTCAAACGGCCGGGCATCTATCTCTTCGACGACTCGTTCTCGGCGCTCGACACCGCGACCGACGCCCGCCTGCGGGCGGCGCTACGGCGCGAGGTCGGTGACGCGACGCTCATTGTCGTCGCGCAACGGGTCGCGACGGTGCAGGGCGCCGATCAGATCGTGGTGCTCGACGATGGGCTCATCGTCGGCCGCGGAACCCACGCCGAGCTTCTCGAGATCTGCCCGACCTACCTCGAGATCGTCGACAGCCAACTGCGGCAGGAGGTCGGCTCATGACGACAGCGCCCCCGCGGCCCGCCGGCCCTCCACCCGGCCAGCGCCGCCCGATGGGTGGCCCGATGGGCGGCATGCAGGGCATGCCCGCCGAGAAAGCTATGACCTTCGGGCCGTCGGCCCAGCGCCTCGTCGGTCGACTGCGCCCCGAGCGGGCGATGGTGTCGATCGTCATCGTGTTCGGCGTGCTGAGCGTGCTGCTGAGTGTCGCCGGCCCCGCCCTGCTGGGCCTCGCCACGAACATCATCGTCGACGGCGTCTTCGGGCCCACCGGCAGCGGCGGGCTCGTGGGCGAGGGCACCGGCATCGACTTCGCCGCGCTGCAGCTGCTGCTCGGCGGCGTCATGCTCGTCTACGTCTTCTCGTCCGTGCTCGCGTGGGCCCAGGCCTACGTGCTCAACGGCGTCACCCAGCGCACCGTCTACCGACTGCGCGACGAGGTGCAGGCCAAGCTCGACCGCCTGCCGCTCACCTACTTCGACCGCGTGCAGCGCGGAGAGGTGCTCAGCCGGGTCACGAACGACATCGACAACATCTCGCAGACGCTGCAGCAGACTCTGAGCCAACTGCTGACCTCGGTGCTCACGGTGCTCGGCGTCGCGACGATGATGATCGTCATCTCCCCGCTCCTGGCGCTCGTGGCACTCGTGATGATCCCGCTCACGCTCATCATCACGGCCGTGATCGCCAAGCGCTCGCAGAAGCTGTTCGTGGCGCAGTGGGCTTACACAGGCGAGCTCAACGCGCAGATCGAAGAGACCTTCACGGGCCACGCCCTCGTCAAGGTGTTCGGCCGGCAGCGCGAGGTCGAAGAGCGCTTTCGTCAGAAGAACGAAGAGCTCTACGAGGCGAGCTTCGGCGCGCAGTTCGTCAGCGGCATCATCATGCCCGCCATCATGTTCGTCGGAAACCTGACCTACGTCGCGGTCGCCGTCGTCGGCGCGGTGCTCGTCACGACGGGCACCATGACGATCGGCGGAGTGCAGGCATTCATCCAGTACTCGCGGCAGTTCACGCAGCCGCTCAGCCAGCTCGGCTCGATGGCCAACCTGCTGCAGTCGGGCGTCGCGAGCGCCGAGCGCGTCTTCGAGCTGCTCGATGCCGACGAGCAGTCACCGGATGCTCATCCGCCGCTCACTCCGACCACCACATCGGGCCGCATGGTGTTCGAGGGCGTCTCGTTCCGCTACGAGCCCGAGACCCCGCTCATCGACGACCTCTCGCTCGTCGCCGAGCCCGGCCAAACCATTGCGATCGTCGGGCCGACCGGCGCGGGCAAGACCACGCTCGTCAACCTCATGATGCGCTTCTACGAGCTCGACGGCGGGCGCATCACGCTCGACGGCATCGACATCGCCTCGATGACTCGAGACACGCTGCGCTCGCGCATGGGCATGGTGCTGCAAGACACCTGGCTGTTCGGCGGCACCATTCGCGACAACATCGCCTACGGGCGACCCGACGCGACCGAGGACGAGATTCTCGACGCCGCGAAGGCCACGTTCGTCGACCGGTTCGTGCACTCGCTGCCCGAGGGCTACGACACCGTGCTCGATGAAGACGGCTCGAACGTCAGCGCCGGCGAGAAGCAGCTGCTGACGATCGCGCGAGCGTTTCTCGCACGGCCGAGCGTGCTCATCCTCGACGAGGCCACGAGCGCGGTCGACACCCGCACCGAGGTGCTCGTGCAGCACGCCATGGCGGCCCTGCGCCGCGACCGCACGAGCTTCGTCATCGCGCACCGGCTCTCGACGATCCGCGACGCCGACCTCATTCTCGTCATGGAGGCCGGCAGCATCGTCGAGCAGGGCACGCACGACGAGCTCATCGCCGCGAGCGGTGCCTACGCGCGGCTGTACGAGGCGCAATTCGCCTCGCCCTCGGGCGAGGCGTAGGGCATGCACAGCGCCGCGCCCGCGGGCGAGGCGTAGGGCCAGCACAGCGCCGCGCCCGCGGGCGAGGCGTAGGGCCAGCACGGTGCCTCGTCCGTGGGCGCCTGACGGCCTGCGCCGCACGAGAGCTCAGCATCCACCTCTCGCACAGAAGACGACACCTCGCACAGTCAGAACCGTGCGAGGCGTCGTATTCGATACGAGGCGCGACCCCTGCGCTACAGCAGGTTCGGGATCTTCTGCTCCTCGGCGAGGTTCGCGCGACGGAACCAGAACGTCACGAAGGTCGCGACGATCACGATGAAGAGCGAGTACAGCGCCGGCACGAAGAGGATGAGCCCGATGTCGGGGCTGCCCGCGAAGGTCAGCAGCACGATCGCGATCGCAAGCGGACCGTTCTGGATGCCCGTCTCGAGCCCGATCGTGCGGGCGTTCATCGGGTGCATGCGAATCGCGCGCGCGATGGCGTAGGCGATCGCGATGCCGAACAGCCCCAGGCCGATCGCCACGAGGTAGGTCTGCCAGGGAGTGGAGGTGAGAAGCGCCCAGTTGCGCGGCACCCACGTGGCCATGAGGAACACGATGAAGAACAGGCCGAAGAAGCCACCGAGCAGCTCCATGACGGCGCCGACATTGGCGCTGTAGCGGCGCAGGATCATGCCAGCGACGACGGGGATCAGCAGCGTCGCGAGCGTGACGACGATGTTCAGGATGGGGATCTGCAGGTCTGATTCGGCGTCGAAGACGAGCGAGCCGTAGAACGCGAGCACGAGCGGCGTCATGAGGATCGCCCACAGCGTCGAGTTGGTCGTCATGATGACGCTGAGCGCAAGGTTGCCCTTCGAGAAGTACGTGAAGATGTTCGACGTCGTCCCGGCCGGCACGCAGCCCATGAGCAGCGCCCCGAGGGCGACGGGAGCGGCGTACTCGCGCGGCAGCTGGAAGAGCACGGCGATCACGAGCAGGTAGGCGAGCAGCGGCATGATGCCGAACTGCGTGACGAAGCCGATGATGAGACCCCACGGCCGGCGCAGGGCGGAGCGGAAGTCTCGCGGCGTGAGGCCAGCCCCGAGGCCGAACATGATGACGAACACGAGGCCGACGAGCAGGATCTGCTCGAACTCGGTGACGACGTCCTGCTCGTTGACGACGGTCTGAGTCAGGTGGATGAGCGACGCCCCGGTCATGACAGCTCCCTTCCCTGCGTCTCGATACTCGCGGTATCGGAGGTGACCCCGATGGCGCGCAGCTCGCGGCGCAGGATCTTGCCGATGGGGCTCTTGGGCAGCTCCTCCACGAAGCGCACCGACTTGGGCACCTTGTAGGCGGCGAGGGTCTCCCGGCAGTGGGCCATCACCTCGGCCTCGGTGGGTGGGTTCTCGGCGGCGACGATGTAGGCGCGCACGGATTCGCCGGTCTTCTCATCGGGCAGCCCGATGACACCGACCTCGAGCACTCCCGGCATCGCGGCGATGCGCTCCTCCACCTCGTTCGGGTAGACGTTGAAGCCGCTCACGAGAACCATGTCCTTCTTGCGGTCGACGATCGTGAAGTATCCATCCTCGTCCATCTGAGCGATGTCACCGGTACGGAACCAGCCGTCGAGCATCGCATTCGCGGTGTCGTCGGGGCGGTTCCAGTAGCCGGCCGTCACCTGTGGCCCTCGGGCGATGAGCTCGCCGGGCTCGCCGACGCCGACGTCGGTACCGTCCTCGCCGACGCATCGAATGTCGGTCGAGGGCACGGGGATGCCGATCGTGCCGTCCTTGCCCACCCCACCGAGCGGGTTGAAGGTGAGGGCCGGCGAGGTCTCCGTGAGGCCGTAGCCCTCCACGATGGGGGTGCCGGTGACCTCGCGCCAGCGCTCGGAGACCGACTCGTGAAGGGCCATGCCGCCCGCCGCCGAGGCGACGAGGTGCTTCGGCGGGTTCTCGGTGAACCACCGCTCGTTGAGGAGGGCGTTGAACAGTGTGTTCACGCCCGTCGTCCACGTGATCTTGTAGTTCTCGAAGGCTCTCTTGAGGTTGCTCGGCGGTCGCGGCGACGGGATGAGGATGTTGCGCGCGCCCTCGTGGAAGAAGCCGATCAGGTTCACCGTGAAGGCGAAGATGTGGTACATCGGCAGGGCCGTCAGCACGACCTCCTTGCCGGGGCGGATGTGCGTGCTGAGCAGCTGCATCATCTGCAGCGTGTTGGCGACGAGGTTGCCGTGGCTGAGCATCGCGCCCTTCGCGACGCCCGTCGTTCCGCCGGTGTACTGCAGGGCGGCGAGGCTGTCGGCGCCGAGGCCCTCGACGTAGCTCTCGGCCTTGCCGAGCCTCTCGCGGCCGCTCGCGAGTGCAGTCTGGAGCGCCGTGTGCTCGACGGTGATGGCTGGCAGAGACCGGTTCCACCACTTCTGCACGAGTCGGATGACGCCCGCGATGACGGGCGGGAAGAACTCGCCGATACGCACCGTGACGACGGTCTCGATGTCGGTCGCCGCGACGACCTCGGGCAGTCGATCGGCGAACATGTCGATGATGACGAGCGCCTTCGCCCCCGAGTCGGAGAACTGGTGGATCATCTCGCTCGCGGTGTAGAGCGGATTCGTGTTCACGAGCACGCAGCCGGCCTTGAGGATGCCGAAGGCGACGACCGGGTAGCTCAGGCAGTTTGGCATCTGCATCGCGACGCGGTCGCCTGCCTGCAGGCCCACATCCTCGCGCAGGTACGCGGCAAAGGCGTCGGAGAGCGCCTCGACCTGCGCGTAGGTGAGCGAGCCGTTCATGCCGTTGGGCATGCACTGCGTGAACGCGACCGTATCGGCGTACTCTGCGGCCGCATGCGCTATGAGTTCTGGCAGTGTGCGGAACGGCGGGGGCACGAGCTCGTGCTCGACATCGGCCGGGTAGTGGGCGAGCCAGGGGCGTTCGGTCATCGTTGATCTTTCGCCGGAGGGTCAACGACGATGGAGCACCGCCGTTGGTGTGTGCGGCTCATCCTAGCTAGTGGCAACCCCTGACGGGCTAGGCGCTTGTGGGATTCTCCAACACCGCGATGATGTTGCCCGCCGGGTCTGTGAACCATGCGATATCAGGCCCGAAGCCGCTCTCGATGCCGCGAGCGATGCCGAGCTCGTCCTGCTCGAAGCCGTCGTAGCGGGTCATCTCGACACCGCGTGCCTCGAGGTCTGTCACGGCGGCGTCGATGTCGGAGACCTCGAGGTTCAGCACCGTGTAGGTGGCGGGGGTATGGTCCGGCTTGGGATACACGAGCACCCAGCCGCCGCCCGGGAGGGTGAGCGAGAGTTGGCCCATCTCAGCATCGGTGACCTCGAGCCCGAGGGTCTCTCGATAGAAGGTGCGGGCGGCATCGATGTCGGGCACGGCGAGCCCGCTGAATCCGTAGACGTAGTCGGGCATGGGATGCTCCCCTCTCCGTGTCGGCGGAGTGATCGCCGCCCTGCCGCTCAGAATGGCACCGCGCCCGCCCGGGCGCTACCCCTTCATGTCGGAGTCGAGCTCCTCGCTCGCTGTCGTGCTCGGCTCCGTGCCCGCATCGCCCTGCTCGAGCTCGGCGACGAGCTCCATGGCCGTGAGCTCGCGCGGCCCCTCCTCGATCGCGTCGAGCGGGCCGAGCACGGTCGACTCGTCGAGCCGCTGCAGCTTGCGGGCCGTGGGGAAGACCTGCCGCTCCATCGACCCCACGAAGCCGTTGTAGTTCTTGATCGTGCTCTCGATCGACCGGCCGAGCTTCTCGACATGCCCCGCCATCGTCGCGAGGCGACCGTAGAGTTCGCGGCTGAGATCGAAGAGCACTTTCGCGTCGGCGGTCAGAACATCCTGCTGCCAGGAGAACGCGACAGTCTTGAGTACCGACCACAGGGTCACGGGGGAGGCGAGCGCGACGCGCTTGCTGAAGGCGTAGTCCATGATGCCTGGGTCGGCCTCCATGGCGGAGGAGACGAGCGACTCGCTCGGGATGAACGCGATCACGAGCTCGGGCGAGGCCTCCAGGCCAGCCCAGTAGGCCTTGCTCGCGAGGGTGTCGATGTGGCCGCGCACGAGCCGCACGTGCTGCTTCATGAGCGTCTCGCGCTGTGCGCCCTCCTCGCCCGTGGCGGTGACGGGAATCTGACTCGCGCGAAGGTATGCCTCGAACGGCACTTTGGCGTCGACGGCGATGTTCTTGCCGCCGGGGAGGTGGATGACCATGTCGGGGCGACCCGCACCGGCGTCGGAGGTGATGCTCGACTGCACGTCGAAGTCGACGCGCTCGATGAGCCCCGCCGCCTCGACGACGTTGCGCAACTGGGTCTCGCCCCAGACGCCGCGCACGCTGTTGGAACGCAAGGCTGAGGCGAGCGATTCGGCGGTGCTGCGCAGGCGCTCCTCCGACTCGGTCGCCGCGCGAAGCTGCTGCGCGAGCTGCCCGTGCTGCTGACTGCGCTGCGCCTCGAGCTCGGTGACCTTCGACTGCATCGTGCGCAGCGACTCCTGCACGGGCGCGAGGGCCTGCAGCACGCGGCTCTCCTGCTTGTCGCGCTCCTCTCGCTCGAGGTCGCGCTGCCGGGCGAGGGCCAGCTGCTCGTCGAGGGCGCTCGCGCGCGACTCCGCCTGGGCGACGCGCACCTCCGCCGCCGTCGCCTGGTCTCGCAGGGTGGCGAGCTCGGCGGCGGACGTACCTCCGCGCCGGGCGAGCAGGAGGCCGATGATGACGCCGAGCACGGCGCCGACGACGAGGCCGAGCAAGAGCGGGAGCAGGAAGTCCATGCGGGCAAGTCTGGCAGGGGCATCCGACAGGGGTGCGCCGCAGAGAACGCCACCCGGGTCGTATCGTGAGGGCATGACCCAGGCGCCGCGCTCTCTCGATGTGAGCACCGACGACCTGCGCTACCTCGTAGCCGTCGCGCGCGTCGGCCGCATGGTTTCGGCCGCGGCGCTGCTCGGCGTCGACCACACGACCGTGCGGCGGCGGCTCGACCGCCTGGAGGCCGCGCTCGGCGTGCGACTGCTCGACCGCGGCGCCGACGGCTGGCAGCTCACGGCGATCGGGCGGGACGTCGTGGAGCGCGCCTCGGGCCTCGAAGGCCTCGTCGAGCAGGTCGTCGCGGCGGCCTCCGGCAGCGATGTCGTGCGCGGCACCGTCCGGGTTGCGACGCCCGACGGCTTCGGCGCGGTGTTCGCGGCTGCGGCGCTCGCGCGGGTGCGCACCGAGCATCCCGGAATCGCCGTCGAATTGGTGACCTCGACGAAGCCGCTCTCCCTGCGCGGCTCCGGTTTCGATCTCGTCGTGTCGATCGGGTCGACGGCGGGGTCGCGCGTGCAGTCCGAGCTGCTCACCGAGTACTCGCTGCGCCTCTACGCCTCGCCCGAGTACCTGGCCGCGCGGCCGCCCATTCGCGACCTGGCCGACCTCGCTGGCCACGACCTCGTCTTCTACGTGGATGCCCTGCTCACGGTGCACGAACTCGATCTCGCCCCCGTGCTCGGCGACATGCGGCTCGGCTTCGGGTCGACGAGCGTCTTCGCGCAGCTCGAGGCGGCGCGCGCCGGGGCGGGCATCGGGCTGCTGCACGCGTTCATGGCCGAGGGCGTCGAGGGGCTCGTGCCGGTGCTGCCCGGCGCGGTCGACTTCCGGCTGCCGTTCACGCTCTCCACGCGCCCGGACAGCCCCGCTGTGGACGCCGTCGCGATCGTGCGCGAGGCGCTGCGCGATGAGGTCGCCCGGCGTCGCGCGGAGCTGCTGCCGGGCGGATAGCTGTGTGCGTTTTCGCAGATAGCGTGTGCGACTTCGGTGCTTGATCGCAGAGCGTGGGGCGCGCAGACTGGGGTCGACCACCGTCGTCCACGTGAAGGAGCACCCCCATGACCGATGTCCAGAATTCGCTCGTGCAGCACTGGGTCGGCGGTGAGGCCTTCGCCGGCACCTCCACGCGCACCGCGCCGGTCTACAACCCTGCCCGCGGCGCCGTCGCCCGCGAGGTCGCGCTCGCCTCGACCGCTGACGTCGACCACGCCGTCTCTGTCGCCGCAGCCGCGCAGCCCGGATGGGCCGGCACGTCCATCGCGAAGCGCCAGCAGATCATGTTCGCCTTCCGCGAGGCGCTCAACGCGCGCAAGGACGAGCTCGCGGCGATCCTCACCGAGGAGCACGGCAAAGTGCTCAGCGACGCCGCCGGCGAGATCGCGCGCGGCCTCGAGATCGTGGAGCTCGCCTGCTCGATCCCGCAGCTGCTCAAGGGCGAGTACAGCGAGAACGTCTCCACGGGCGTCGACGTCTACTCGCTCAAGCAGCCCCTCGGCGTGGTCGGCATCATCAGCCCCTTCAACTTTCCCGCCATGGTGCCGCTCTGGTTCTTCCCCCTCGCGATCGCGGCCGGCAACACCGTCGTGCTCAAGCCCTCCGAGAAGGACCCGTCGGCGTCCCTGTGGATGGCCCAGGTCATGAAGGAGAGCGGTCTGCCGGACGGCGTTCTCAACGTCGTGAACGGCGACAAGGAGGCCGTGGATGCTCTGCTCGAGCATCCCGAGATCGCCAGCATCTCCTTCGTCGGGTCGACGCCGATCGCCCGCTACATCTACGAAACCGCGTCTAAGAACGGCAAGCGTGTGCAGGCTCTCGGTGGCGCGAAGAACCACATGCTCGTGCTGCCCGACGCCGACCTCGACCTCGTCGCCGACTCCGCCGTCAACGCGGGCTTCGGCTCGGCGGGCGAGCGCTGCATGGCCGTCTCGGTCGTCGTCGCCGTCGAGCCCGTCGCCGATGAGCTCATCGACAAGATCCGCTCGCGCATGAGCGGCCTGAAGGTCGGCGACGGCACGCGCAGCTGCGACATGGGCCCGCTCATCACGCAGGAGCACCGCGACAAGGTCGCCTCCTACCTCGACGTCGCCGCCGAGGACGGCGCCGAGATCGTCGTCGACGGGCGCGGCATCGAGGTCGACGGCGACGCGAACGGCTTCTGGCTCGGCCCGACCCTCGTCGACAAGGTGCCGACGACCTCGCGCGTGTACACCGACGAGATCTTCGGCCCCGTGCTCTCCGTCGTGCGCGTCAAGACCTACGAGGAGGGGCTCGCCCTCATCAACGGCTCGCAGTACGGCAACGGCACGGCGATCTTCACCAACGACGGCGGAGCCGCGCGGCGCTTCCAGAACGAGGTCACCGTGGGCATGATCGGCATCAACGTGCCCATCCCTGTGCCGGTCGGCTACTACTCGTTCGGCGGCTGGAAGAACTCGCTCTTCGGCGACGCGAAGGCGTACGGCACGCAGGCGATCCCGTTCTTCACGCGTGAGAAGGCGATCACGTCGCGGTGGCTCGACCCGAGCCACGGCGGCATCAACCTGGGCTTCCCGCAGAACTAGCGCTCGCGCCGCTCCGCGCCGCGCCGCTCCGCTCCGCGGCGCGCCGCGCGAGCGCCCCTTTGCGCCAGATCTGGCGCAAAGGGGCGCTTGCCGCCCGCGGTTCCGCCCTCTTGGGGCAATTCTGGGAGCATAAAGAACGGTCTCGGGGCACGCCGCACTGACTTGGGGGCGACGATCGGGCGCGGGCGCGGGCGCGTGCGTGGGCGCGCGTCTACGTCTCGTCGGCGGCGTCGCGGTCGCGCATGCTGCCCATCGCGGAGCCGTCGCCGTACTTCTCGCGCGGGATGACGCTGAGCGTGCCGTTGGTCTCGAGTACGACCGCGGCGATGCTCGCGAGGTCCCCGCTGCCGCTCGAGCGCACGGCCTGCTCGACCTCGGTCTCCGTGAGCCGGTTGCGGGCGATCGCGTCGCGCCTGAGTGCGCCGTCGCGGACGAGCACGACCGGCTGAGCAGAGACGACGGAGCGAGCGCGCGGCCACCGCGATGACACGAGCGCGACGACGAGCTGCAGGCCGACGAGCAGGGCGAGGGCCGCGAGACCCTCGGACCACGACACGTCGGAGCTCAGCAGGATCGTTGCGAGCGTCGAGCCGATCGCGACGGTGACGACGAAGTCGAAGGCGTTGAGCTGGCTCAGCGTGCGCTTGCCGCTCAGCCGCAGTACGACGATGAGCGTCGCATACGCGGCACTCCCCACGAGCAGCACCCGCGCGATGTCTCCCCACGAGTCGAACCACATCACGCTCCCCTCTCCGCGCGCGGCACTCGGGGGCCGCGAGCGCTCGCCACGGTAGCCCGTCGGCGGGAGCGGCCTCCCAGCTTCGGGATGTGGCGCCGCAACCAGCGTCAGATCTGGCGCAAAGGGGCGCTCGCCTCCTCCGGATGCGCCACTTCGCGTCAGATCTGGCGCATGTTGCGGGGTGTGACGCCGCGCGTCACTGCGTGACGTCGTGTTGCGGTGCGTGACGGCCGCCCTCGACGCGCGCCGGGCATCCCGCCTAGCGTCGCCCGCATGACTCTTCTCACCGCACCCTCCGTCCCCACGTCCACCGCCGACGAGCGAGCCGCGCGGCTCACCGAGGCGGGCGCCGCCTGGGGCGACCGCATCGCCGCAGACGCGACCTCCGCCCAGCTCACCTACCGCGTCTCGGGCGTCGGCGAGGGCTCGGTCGCGACGACGATCCGCGCCGGCAAGCACGCGTTCGTCGTCGACGAGCCGGCCGCGCTCGCGGGCGACGACGTCGCACCGAGCCCCGTCGAGTTCGCGCTCGGCGCCCTCATCTCGTGCCAGGTCGTCGTCTACCGCCTGTACGCGCAGGCGCTGGGCATCCAGGTCGACGACATCACGATCGACGCGGAAGGCGATCTGGATGCGCGTCGCCTGTTCGGCATCGACGAGGGCGTGCGGGCCGGCTTCAGCGACGTGCGGCTCGCGATCACGATCACCGGCCCCGAGTCGCAGGAGCGCTACGAGCACTTGCGCGAGGCTGTCGACGCGCACTGCCCGGTGCTCGACCTGTTCGCGAACGCGACGCCCGTGACCGCGACGGTGCGCAAGGGCTGAACCGCGTCGCTCGGGCCGGGCCGACTCGGCCTAGCCGAGCACGGCCGGGCGTCGGTCAGCCGCGGCCGCCTCGGCAGCCGGGCCGATGAGGCCGAGCCCGCCGCCCGTGATGCGCGCGAGGTCCTCCATCGTGGAGACGTCGTGGCGCTTCGCCGCGTGCACGATGATCGCGGCGCACGCTTCGGCGTCGGCGAGCGCGTCGTGGTGGGCGAAGTCCTCGAAACCGGCGGCCATCGCGGCGACGGGCAGCTTGTACGAGTCGAGGTGGTACGTCTTGCGGGCGACCCGCAGGCTGCACAGGTAGCGCAGGTCGGGCGTCTCGAGCCGGCTCGCCTCGCAGGCGGCGCGCAGCACCCCCATGTCGAACCCCGCGTTGTGGGCGGTGAGAACGTCGCCGTCGACGAAGTCGAGCAGGGCATCCACCTGATCGCACCACAGAGGTGCGTCGACGATGTCGGCGGCGGTGATGCCGTGGATGCGCGTGTTCCACTCGAGCATGTGGTCGAAGCCGAGCGGCGGGCGGATGAGCCAGCCCGCCTTGTCGACCACGCGACCGTCGCGCACCTTCACGAGCCCCACCGAGCACGCGGAGGCCGCGGCGTTGTTGGCGGTCTCGAAGTCGATGGCGGTGAAGTTCAGGGGCACGCTCCGATGCTCGCATGCGCCCCCGACCGCGTGCTCCGGGCGCGCCGCGCGGCCCTAGCCTGAGAGCGTGAACGCCCTCCGCCGCTTCAGCCCCGCCGTGCTCGCGCAGTTGTTCTGGGCGAGCAACTTCGTCGTCGCCGATCGGGTGGTCGCCGAGTTCTCGCCGCTCGAGCTGACGTGGCTGCGCTGGGTGGGCGCGCTGCCGATTCTGCTCGTCGTCGCGTGGTGGCTGGAGAAGCCCCGGTGGCGGGATGCCCTGCGCGAGTGGCGCCTGCACCTCCTGCAAGCCTTCCTCGGCATGGTCGCGTATACGCTCTTCCTCTACTCGGCACTCGAGTCGACCTCGCCCGTGACGGCGAGCGTCATCACGGCGCTCAACCCGGCGGTCATCGCGATCGCGGCGGTCATCGTGCTGCACGAGCGCATGCGACGACTCGGCGTCGTCGGCATCGTCGTGTCGTTCGCGGGTGTGCTGATCGTCATCCTCACGGGGCAGGGGCTCAGCGAGGGCATCGGCTTCTCGGTCGGCGACCTGCTCATGCTTGGCGCGATCAGCGTGTGGACGGCCTACGTCATCACGAGCCGCCGCCTGACGACTCCACCGATCACGGCGACGACGATCCAGGCCGCCATGAGCGCCGTCATGCTCGTGCCCGTGGTGGCCGTGCTCGGGGCCCCCGGCATCGAGGCCGGGCCGAGCGCGGGCGCCTGGTGGGGCCTCGTGTGGATCATGGTCTTCCCCTCCGCCCTCGCCTACCTGTTCTGGAACATCGCGGTCGGCACCCTCGGCGCGTCGAAGACGGGCGTGTTCCTCAACCTCTTGCCGGTGTTCACGGCGGTCATCGCCCTCGCGTTCGGCGACGTCCTCACGATCGGCCAGCTCGTCGGCGGCGCGGTCGTGCTCGTGGGCGTGTACCTGACCACGCGGCCGGGGAGGGACCACGAACCGGGTGTTCCCGTTCTGCCGGAGCCGCTCGACCCGGAGAAGCCTGACCCGGATGCTCCCGCCGACCCCGCGCGCCGGGAATAGTTCTGCATACGAACGCATTGACTCCAGCATGACGAAGCTCGGATTCCTCTCCTTCGGACACTGGCAGGACGTCCCCGGGTCGCGCACGCGCACGGGCGCGGAAGTGCTGCAGCAGGCGATCGAGCTCGCGGTCGCCGCCGAGGAGGTCGGCGTCGACGGCGCGTACTTCCGCGTGCATCACTTCGCCCGCCAGCACGCCTCGCCGTGGCCCTTGCTGGCCGCTGCGGGTGCGCGCACGAGCCGCATCGAGCTCGGCACGGGCGTCATCGACATGCGCTACGAGAACCCCCTCGCGATGGCGGAGCTCGCCGCACAGGCCGACCTCATTGCGAGTGGACGCCTGCAGCTCGGCATCAGCCGCGGGTCTCCCGAGACCGTTATCGACGGCTGGCGCGCGTTCGGCTTCGAGCCCGCCGAGGGCGAGAGCGACGCCGACATGGCGCGGCGCCACACCGACATCTTCCGCCGCGCGATCGCGGGGGAGGGCTTCGCGCCCGCCAACCCCCAGATGACGGGCACGACGGCGATGCAGCCGATCCAACCGCAGGCGCCGGGGCTGAGCGACCGCATCTGGTGGGGCGCGGGCACGCGCGCGACCGCCGTGTGGACGGCCGAGCAGGGCATGAACCTCATGAGCTCGACGCTGCTCACGGAGGACACCGGGGTTCCGTTCGACGAGCTGCAGGCGGAGCAGATCGCGATGTACCGCGAGGCATGGTCGGCGGCCGGGCATGCTCGTACGCCACGCGTGTCGGTGAGTCGGAGCATCCTGCCGATCATCGACGAGGAGACGCAGTACTACTTCGGCGTGCAGGCGCAGGGCGCCCAGCGCGATCAGGTGGGCATCCTCGACGGTGCGCGCTCGCGCTTCGGCCGCTCCTACATCGGAGCACCCGACGCGATTGCCGCGGAGCTCGCCCAGGACGCCGCCGTACAGGCCGCCGACACGCTGCTCGTGACCGTGCCGAACCAACTCGGGCCGGAGTTCAACGCACGCATCCTCGAGTCCATCAAGCGCGACATCATGCCCATCGTGGACGCCGAGGTCGTACCCTCGCTCGCGTGAGGATCCTCGTTCTCAGCGATACGCACCTGCCCGTGCGGGCGAAGGCTCTGCAGCCGCAGGTGTGGAGCCTCGTCGACGAGGCCGACCTCGTCATCCACGCGGGGGACTGGGTCGACGTCGCGACGCTCGATGCACTCGAGGCGCGGGCCGCACGGCTCGTCGGCGTCGCGGGCAACAACGACGGGCCCGAGCTGCAGGACCGACTCGGCGAGGTCGCGCGCGTCGAGGTGGAGGGCGTGCGCATCGCGGTCATCCACGAGACGGGAGCGGCGGCGGGTCGCGAGCGTCGGTGCGACGCCCTGTTCGGGCCCGATTCGGATGCTCCCGCCGACGTTCTCGTCTTCGGCCACTCGCACATCCCGTGGGATTCGATGACTCCCGGCGGCGTGCACCTGCTCAACCCGGGATCGCCGACCGATCGGCGGCGGCAGCCCGTCGGCACGGTCATGACCGCCCACGTCGCCAACGGCGCCCTCCACGACGTGACCCTCGTGCCCACGCCGCGCTGAGCTGCTCGGCGGGACGCTCCTCCGCGTGCAGCGCCGAACTCGCCCGTTCGGGAACGCTTCACCGGTTCCGGAACGGGCGAGTCGTTCCAGGTCGGGTGGGTCGCCCCGCGCGGTGTGTCTCAGCGGCCGGCGGCGTACCCCTGCGCCCCGCGCGAGTTCGCCGCCGCGTAGAACCAGCCGCGCTCGGGGTCGACGCCCACGCAGCTCAGGCGGCCGAGGCTCCACGGCCCCATGACCGTTACCTCGTGGCCGCGCGACCGTAGCTCCTCGATCACTGAATCCCCGAGCCGCGCCTCGACCGTGAGCGACGCCGGCTGCACGGTGCGCGGCTCGAACGACGCGACCATCGCATCGGTGTGGAACATGGGCGCGTCGATGGCCTGCTGCGGCTCGTAGCCGCCCACGAGTCGGCGCAGCAGGTAGAGCAGCTGCCACTGGTCCTGCTGGTCCCCGCCCGGAGTGCCGAGCGCTTCGATCACGCGCCCGTCGCGCACGAGCATGGTCGGCGACAGAGTGCTGCGCGGCCGGATGCCCGGCTCCAGTCGAGACGGAGCATCCTCGTCGAGCCACGCCATCTGCAGGCGCGTGCCCAGGCAGAAGCCGAGACCCGGAATCGTGGGCGACGACTGCAGCCAGCCGCCCGAGGGCGTGGCCGAGATCATCGTGCCGTGCCGGTCGACCACGTCGAGGTGGCACGTGTCGCCGCGCTGGCGGCCCGCGCGGTCGAGGGTCGGCTCGCCCGAGCCCGGCAGCGGAGCGGCCGCTGTCTCGCCCACTGAGCGCACGGGCGGCATCCACGGCGAGCGGCCGCCGGGGCGCCCGGGGCGCACCTCGCGCGACGCGGTCTCGCCGATCAGGGCAGCGCGCTCGGCGGCGTACGACGCGCTCAGAAGCTCGGCGAGCGGCACCTCGGCGTGGGCGGGGTCGCCGTACCAGGCGTCGCGGTCGGCGAGGGCGAGCTTGAGAGCCTCGGTGATGGTGTGCACGCCGAGCGCAGTGGAGGGGTCGAGCACGGCATCGCCGTGCGTCGCGGCGCGCGCCTCGAGGATCGCGAGCGCCTGCAGTAGCACGGGCCCCTGGCTCCACGGGCCGGCCTTGACGACGTCGACGCCGCGGAAGGTCAGCGCGACGGGCGCCTCCTCGGCGGGGGCGTAGGCAGCGAGATCCGCCGCGGTGAGCACGCCGGGCAGCGCGCCGCCGAGGGAGTGCTGCACGGGCTCGCGCACGAATTGCTCCACCACGGCGCCGACCTCGCGGTTCCACCAGTCGATCGCGGCGCGCACGCGCGACTCGCGGCTGCTGCCGGCACCCGACGAGGGCGCCTCGCCCGCACCCATGAGGCGCGCGAGCACCGCGGCCCACGGCTCGTTGGTGATCATGTCGTCGGGTTCGGGAATCTGGCCGCCGGGCATCCACTGCGCAGCGGAGGTCGGCCAGTGCTCCTCGAACAGCGGCGCGACCGCCCGAATCGTGCGCACCACGTTCTCGTGCACCGGGTGCCCGTCACGCGCGTAGCCGAGAGCGGGGGCGAGCACGTCGGCCAGTTCCCAGGTGCCGCGCGTCTCGAGAATGTGCAGCCACGCGACAACCGAGCCGGGCACGGCGGCGGCGAGCGGGCCGGCACCGGGAATCTCGTCGAGCCCCAGCGATCGGTAGTGCTCAATAGTCGCGGCGGCCGGCGCGGCACCCTGGCCGGCGAGGACGAAGGGATGCTCGCCCGCGGGCGCGACGAGCGCCGTGAGATCCCCGCCCGGCCCGTTGAGGTGCGGCTCGACCACGTGCAGCACGAAGGCGGCAGCCACGGCGGCGTCGACGGCGGTGCCGCCCCGCTCGAGCACCGACTGCGCGGTGGCCGTGGCGAGCCAGTGCGTGCTCGCCGCCATGCCGAACGTACCCCGCAGCTCGGGGCGCGTACGGTCGGCGGGCGCCGGGGTGAAGGCGGGGGAGGGGGAGTCGGCGGTCATGCTCCCACGCTAGGCGCTCAGTAGCGCGGCGCGGCCGGCTGGCCGTAGAACTGCTCGAGCGTGCGCCGGCCGCTCGCGGCGTAGTCGGCGGCGAGAGTCTCCCCGACGTACCGGAAGTGCCAGGACTCGTGCTCGTACCCGGTGATGCTCGTCATGCCCGACTCGTAGCGCAGGACGTAGCCGTACTTCCACGAGTTGGCGGCCAGCCAGCGCCCCTGGCGGGTGGCGCCCAGGCACGTGTACGAGCCGCAGTTGGAGGCCCCGATGGGGTACAGGTCGGCGGCGAGACCCGTCTGGTGCTCGCTGTGCCCTGGTCGCGCGACGTACAGGTCGGCATAGGTCTGGCCGCGCGTGCGGACGGCGTTGTTGTAGATCGTCGCCTGGGATGACGCGGGCCGGTAGCCGCTCGTGAGCCCGACACTCCCTGCGCCTGCCGCGCGCACCCCCGCATACATGCGCTCGAGGGCCGTCGCCGCATCCGACCGCAGCAGGTAGGAGCCGCTGCTGGGAATCGAGGGGCGACGCAGGCTGCTCGGCACGTAGCTCGTCGGAATGCCGTTGCGCTTGTTGACGAGCACCCACAGTGAGGATGCTGAGCTCAGGCTTCGGCACTGCTCGAGTCGCTCGACGCCCGGGCTGAGGGCGCCCGGCCCACCGACGAGGGTGCGCGTCGTGATGGCGCTCGAGCCCAAGGCGCTGCGCACGGAGCTGGGGGCGCAGTAGGGGAGCGAGAGGTACAGCGGCAGGTTCTCGCGCGCGGCGAGGACGGAGATGGAGAGGGCGTCGGCGAAGCTCGTGCCGGAGGCGATGAGCACGCGGGGCGCGCTCGTGCCGAACGTCGACTCGGAGATCGCGCGCGCCGTGGCGTAGCGGTCGGCGCCGGCGGCGCGCTGCACCTGGCTCGAGCCCAGCTCGGAACCCAGCTGCGATGCGATGCCCCGGGAGACGACGCTCGTGCCGCCGACGAGCACGACCGAGGTCGTGCCGAGGTCGCGCAGCAGCCGCAGAGCGGCGCGATCGAGACGAGAGCCGTTGCCGCGCACGATGAGCACGGGCGCTCCCGCGGAGCCCGCGGCGGGCCCGGCGGCGAGGGCGTCGGGGAAGCTCGCGCCCGTGGCGACGAACACGGTGTCGGCACTGCTGAAGACGGAGCGCACGAGCAGCTCAGCGGTCGCGTAGCGGTCGGCGCCGCCGATGCGCTCGACGGGCGCGATGGCGTCGGCGGCCCTCGCGACCGACGACGAGATCGCGCTCGTGCCGCCGACGACGACGATGCGATCGGGGTCGAGACGTCGCAGCTCGTCGGCGACGACGCGCGGCAGGCTGCGCGAGGCGGTGAGCAGCAGGCCCCCGCCGGCGGCGGCCGCGACGGGCCCGGCAACGATCGCGTCGGGGAAGTTCTCGCCCGCGACGAGGTACACGACGTCCGGGGTGTCGGGGCCGGGGAAGGTCGCAAGGCTCGCCGCGACGGAGGTCGCGTAGCGGTCGGCGCCGCTGATGCGCTCGGTCGTCGCGGCGGCGGGCGAGACGGTCGACGTCACGGGCTGCGTCGAGCCGAAGGAGGTCGGCACGGCGGGGCGCTCCGCCTGAGCGGGGGCCGCAGCCGCGACCACGATGCCCGCGCCGGCGAGGAGGGCGAGGGCTGTGGCGGCGCGAGGGCGGAGGCCGAGCATCCCTCGATGCTACCGACTGCGACGGCAACCCTGCTGATGCGCCCGCGATCGGCGCTCTCGGCTCAGCGGTCGCCGGTAGGCTGAACCCCCGTGGCTCTCACTATCGGCATCGTCGGCCTGCCCAACGTCGGCAAGTCCACCCTCTTCAACGCGCTCACCGAGAACGACGTGCTCGCGGCGAACTACCCGTTCGCCACTATTGACCCGAACGTGGGGGTCGTCGAGCTGCCCGACGAGCGCCTAACGGTGCTCGCGCAGATCTTCGGCAGCGAGCGCATCCTGCCCGCCACACTGTCGTTCGTCGACATCGCGGGCATCGTGAAGGGTGCGAGCGAGGGCGAGGGCCTCGGCAACCAGTTCTTGGCGAACATCCGTGAGTCTGACGCGATCGCGCAGGTCGTGCGCGCCTTCACCGACAGCGACGTCGTGCACGTCGCCGGCGGGGTCGACCCGGCGAGCGACATGGAGACGATCAACACCGAGCTCATGCTCGCCGACCTGCAGACGCTCGAGAAGGCGCTCCCGCGGTACGAGAAGGAGCTGCGGGGCAAGAAGCTGGACCCCGCGGTCATGGAGGCGGCCCTCGCCGCGAAGGCCCACCTCGAGGCCGGGCGCACGCTCTCCGCCGCCGGGTTCGACGCCTCCCCGATCCGCGAGCTCGGCCTGCTGAGCGCGAAGCCGTTCATCTACGTGTTCAACGTCGACGAGGGCGTGCTCGGCGACCGGGCCCGCATGGACGAGCTCGCCGCGCTGGTCGCACCCGCGCAAGCCGTGTTCCTCGACGCGAAGATCGAGAGCGAGCTCATCGGCCTCGACCCCGAGGATGCCGCCGAGCTGCTCGCCTCGACCGGTCAGACGGAGAGCGGCCTCTCGCAGCTCGCGCGCATCGGCTTCGACACGCTCGGCCTGCAGACGTACCTCACGGCGGGCCCGAAGGAGTCGCGCGCCTGGACGATCGGCAAGGGATGGAAGGCGCCGCAGGCCGCGGGCGTCATCCACACCGACTTCGAGAAGGGCTTCATCAAGGCCGAGATCATCGGCTTTGACGACCTCGTCGCGTGCGGATCGGTCGCGGAGGCCCGTGCGAAGGGCAAGGCCCGCATCGAGGGCAAGGACTACGTCATGCAGGACGGCGACGTGGTCGAGTTCCGGTTTAACGTCTAGCGTTATTGACGCGACGCGTTATATCATGATCGCGTGATCCGGTCGTTCGGCAGCAATGACACAGAGCGACTGTGGCGTCGTGAACGGGTGCCGTCGATCGATCCTCGGATCCATTCGGTGGCGCTGCGGAAGCTTCGCCAAGTGGGAGCCGCGACCGTTCTTGACGACTTGCGAATCCCGCCCGGTAATCGGCTTGAGGCGCTGAAAGGCAATCGAGCCGGGCAACACAGCATCAAAATCAACGACCAGTGGCGGATCTGCTTCGTGTGGACCGATGCTGGGCCAGAGGAGGTCGAGATCGTTGACTATCACTGACAAGATTCCCCCGATTCATCCGGGCGAGGTTCTCATGGAGGACTTCATCAGGGGGTTTGGCATCACCCAGAACCGCCTCGCTGTTGCGATCGGTGTGCCTCCGCGTCGCATCAACGAGATCGTGCATGGCACGCGCGGAATCAGCGCAGACACCGCGCTTCGGCTGTCGAAGTACTTCGGCACGTCGGCCGAATTCTGGCTGAACCTGCAGACCCACTACGAGCTCGATCGTGCGCAAGATCGAGCAGCTGACCAGATCGCCGCGATCACGCCTCTCCAGGTCGCGTGACGGCCGAGGTGCTCGACCGAAGCGTTCGCGTAGGCGTCCGCAGTCGGGCCGTCGGAGTAGCCTGCGGGTATGGACCGATTCGAGGCCCGAGCGATGACGCACATGCTGGTTGTGGAAGATGCGACCGCCAGTCGTGACTGGTACGTCAACGTCTTGGGTGCCTCCGTGTACGGCGAATACGGAGGCACCTCGGTGGTGCTGGATCTGCTGGGCAACTGGCTGTTGCTCGTCACCGGCGGTGGACCGAGCCCGGAAAAGCCGACTGTCACGTTGGCCGCGCCGGGTGATGCTGATCACGTCAGCTCGCAGCTCATCTTCCGGGTCGATGACTGTCAGGGCACCTACGACCTGCTCAGCGCGCGCGGAGCCCAGTTTCTGAGCGCACCGCTTGATCGAGGGGGCGAGATCCGGGCGTTCTTCCGCGACCCGGATGACCACTTGTTCGAGATCTCTCAGCTGACCTGACCGGCGTACGGAAGGTTTCTCGCAGCGCGCGCGAATTGGCCCATCAGATCACACACGATTCACACAGCAACGTCCCTGAACATCACACCTAGATACTCGCTAGTGAGACCGTCCACCGAATCATCGACGACAAGGAGCCGAGGTGACTTCCCACAATGAGGGTGCTTCGGAGGGCCGCACGCCCGCGCCCGACGAGTCGAGCATCCCCGAGCTCGAGGACGACGAGACGATCGCCCCTCGACCGGAGGAGGAGATCGCCGACGTGGCCCGAGCAGAACCGGACCTCGACGACACGTAGTCACGCGCTCGCTCACGTCTTCGCGATGCTGCGCCGCGATGGCTCAGTTCTCGGCAGCCTCGGTCGCGCGGGGTGCGCTCGCGAGGAGGTCGGCGACCTCCGTGGCAACCACCGTCGGAAAGGTGACCGTCAGTTCTCCACCAGTGGTGGTGATGATGAAGCCGGTGCCGATGCCGCCTGAAACGCCCCCGAGAGGCGCGCCACTGATGGAGAGCGCGTTGGGCGATGGGGCAGGTCGGATGCTCTGCACGGGCACCACGCGATCACCGACGATCCCGATCGACGGGCTGAAGCGCAGCACGCCAGGTTCCACGGTGGCGACGCCGCCGCTCCATTCGGTACCTATGTTCAGCACGCGTCGATCGAGTGCACGGATCGAGCACCGCACTTTCCCCGCAAGCAGCCGTTTGCGGTCGTTGCGCCGGTCGACCTCTTCGGGAATGAGCCACCAGAGCCACCCGACGAGCAGGTCGCCGATGACGTCGAACACGAAGCTCACTCGACGATTCTCGCACTCGAGTCGCGCGGTGTCGTCAGCTACCGAGCTCCTCGCGCAAGCGCGGCTCGACGCGGTTCTCGGGCCGCGCCCCCGACTTGTCGGCGTAGAAGGCGCGAATGCGGTCCATGTCGCGCGGCACGTCACCCGTGAGTTCGAACGTCGGCCCGAGCCCAGTGGTCATGGTCGTGCGGTCGACGTAGCCCAGCGTGACCGGGAGGCCCGCTTCGCGCCCGATCCGGTAGAAGCCCGATTTCCAGTGGCTGTGGCCCTTGCGGGTGCCGTCGGGGGTGACGACGAGGCCGAAGACATCACCTGAGCGGATGCGCTCGAGCACTTCCGACACCACGAGAGCCGGAGCATCCCGATCGACCGGAATGCCGCCGAGACGGCGCATGATCGGCCCGCGCCAGCCCCGAAAGAGGCTCTTCTTGCCCAGCCAGCGGAAGTGCATGTCGAGCCGCCAGGCGATCGCGAGCATGAACACGAAATCCCAGTTCGACGTGTGCGGTGCCCCGACGAGAACGGTGGGGCGGTCGGGGGCGGGCTCCGAGACGAGCTTCCAACGGCTGACGGCCCAGAACGCGCGGGCGACGAGACGTCGAACGACCATGGGTCAAGCGTATGTCGCCGCGGGAGCCGACACGCACGCGGAGGAGTGTGCCTCGCGAGGCATGTGCCGTGAGAGGCACATGGCGATCACGGGCATTCCGACCGGCGTCGGCACAGAGCCGACACACATCCCGCACGCCGCACCCGCACACGCCACCCGCACATGACGCCCAGAAATCGGGCATGGACGCGCGCACTGCTCGCGCGCTAGCGTCACGAGCATGTTCCTTCTCGAGCTCAACTGGCTGGGCATTCTCGCCGGATTCGTCGTGTACTTCATCACGGGCGCGATCTGGTTCGGCCCCAAGACCTTCTACCCCGCGTGGATGCGGGCCAAGGGTCACGACCCGGCGAACCCGCCCGGCATGCACGGCATGACCGTCGTCTTCGGCCTGACGGCTGTCGGCGCCCTCGTGCAGGTCATCGCGCTCGCGAGCGTGCTCTGGTTCGTCGCCGAGGCGCAGGGCGCCGTCGGTCCGCTCGGCGGCGCGCTCGCCGGCCTCCTCATCGGCATCGGCTTCGCCGCCGCGAGCTCGCTCTCGCACCGCCTCTTCGGCGGCGACGGCTTCCGCGTCTGGGCGATCGAGGTCGGCGGCGACATCGTCGGCCTCACCCTCGCGGGCCTCGTCCTCGGCCTCATCGGCTGAGCGCGCAGGTCGCGTCCGGCACGATAGAAACGTGGATGCTCACCGCGCGCTGACCGACGCCCGAGCCGCGCTCGCCGCGGCCGCCGCCGAGCTCGGCGCCCGCGGCATCGCGCCCGAGCAGCTCGCCGTCACCGTGCCGCCCCGCCGCGCGCTCGGGTTCATCCCGCGCCCCGCGACGATGCGGCGCACCGGTGAAGGATTCCTCCTCGGCGCGATCCTCGTCACCGTCGACGGCGAGGCCTTCGACCCCGGCACCATCCTGCGTGCCACACGCCAGGTGCTCCCCGGCCATCAGGCCGCGTCGGCCCAGGAGCGTCGCGCTCTGCGGCAGACCGCGCTCGACGCCGGCTTTCGCGAGGGAACCACCGTCGTGCTCGACTCCCGCGCCCTCCCGCTCGACGACGAGTCGGCGATGCGCGGCGAGTCCGGCCCGCTCGTCCTCACCGATGACGGCGTTCGCGTGCGGTGGATGCCGACCGCCCCCGATGACGCTCTCCGACCTCTCGGCGACTACGTGCAGGAGCGTCTCGACCTCAGCGACTCGCGAACCGCCGGAGGGGCGACCTCGGTAGGCTAGGGGGAATGTTCTCCCCGAGGGCCGCATGACCGGTCCGATTCTGCGCAAGGCCGACCGGGACGAGGTCGTCGAAATGACGAACCTCTTGCACCTTGCGCACGCTGAACTCGCCGACCGGGGCCTCAACTTCTCCGGTGTCGACCAGACCGTCGCCACGACGCGCCGCCGCTCGTTCCAGGGCAGCACGTGGGTGCTCGAGCAGGACGGCCAGCTCATCGGCATGGCAACGCTGAGCATGCCGCCGAGCAGCGTGCTGCGCAACCTCAGCGAGGTCGCGAACGTGCGGCGCGCCGCGTGGCTCAACCAGTTGGCCGTGCATCCCGATCATCGGGGCGACGGCCACGCGCGCACGCTCTTCGAGAAGATCCGTGATGAGGCGATCCGGCGCCGTGCCGCGTTCCTCGGTATCGACACGGCGCGCCCCGCCGAAGACCTGGTCGAGATCTACCTGTACTGGGGCTTCGTCGAGCGCGAGGTCATCCAGTGGCCGGGCAAAGCCTACGACAGCCTCGTCATGACCCTCGCCCTGCGTCCCCTGCCGGCGATGCCCACCCAGGCCTGAGCGTCGACCACTGCGCACGCACGGCTCTGCCTGCGCCACACTGGGGGCATGAGCGACCCGATCGTCCGCACCGTCCGCGCCGTCGTCGCGCCGATCACACGCACGCGCGCCTTCCGCTGGCTCGCCCCGCGCCTCATGCCGCCGATCGAGCGCGCGATCGCGACGGTCACCGGCAGCTCCATCCAGTTGAGCGGACTCCTCGTACCCTCGCTCGTGCTGCGCACCATCGGGGCGCGCAGCGGCCAGCCGCGCGACTCGATCCTCATGTACACGGCCGACGGCCACGGCTGCGCGATCGTCGCCGGCACGAGTTTCGCGCGCGAGAACCATCCGGCGTGGACGTACAACCTGCTCGCCCATCCCGACGCGCAGATCGCGGTGCGCGGGCGGCGGTACGCGGTGCGCGCCGCCCTTATCAAGGGGGATGCTCGAGAAGCAGCCTGGCGCCGCATCGAGCACCAGTGGCCGGGGTACCGGGCCTACGAGCGCGAGTCCGGCCGCGTCGTGCGACTCTTCCGGCTCACGCTCACGCGCGAACTCTAGGCTGGGCGGGTGCAGATTCTCGACGTCCTCCTTGTCCTCGGCGGGCTCGTTCTTCTCATTGCCGGCGGTGAGGCGCTCGTGCGCGGTGCGTCGAGCATTGCGACCCGCATCGGCATGTCGCCGCTCATCGTCGGCCTCATCGTCGTCTCCGCGGCCACATCGGCACCCGAGCTGGCGGTGACCGTCGGCTCGGTCATCAGCGGCGAGCCGGGGCTCGCCGTCGGCAACGTCATCGGCAGCAACATCGTCAACATCCTGCTCATCCTCGGGCTCTCCGCCCTCGTCGTGCCGCTGCTCATCAAGCGACAGCTCGTGCGGTTCGACATCCCCGTCATGGTGGGAATATCGGTGCTGCTCGTCGCCGTGAGCCTCGACGGTCAGATCGGGCTGCTCGACGGCGTGCTGCTGCTCGCCGGGCTCGTCGTGCACGCGGTACTGAGCATCCTCATCGGGCGTCGGGAGGTGCGCGTGGGGGCGGAGGGTGCTGGCACCGCGCCGATCCCGACCCACGGCAGACCCACGCCGGTGTGGCTCTCGCTCCTGCTGCTCGCCGTCGGCATCGGGCTCCTGGTGCTCGGCTCGCAGCTGCTCGTGACCGGTGCCGTGAGCATCGCGACCGGGCTCGGTGTGAGCAGCCTCGTCGTCGGGCTCACCGTCGTCGCGATCGGCACCTCGCTGCCGGAGCTCGCGACCTCGATCATCGCCGTGCGGCGCGGCGAGCGCGACATGGCCGTCGGCAACATCGTCGGCAGCAACATCTTCAACATCGGGCTCGTGCTCGGTCTGCCGGCGATCATCTTCGGCGAGGGCATCCCCGTTCCTGCCGCCGCGATCTCGCTCGACCTGCCGGTCATGCTCGCCACCGCGATCGCCCTCCTGCCGATCGCGTTCACGGGGTTCATCATCGCTCGATGGGAGGGCGGGCTCTTCGTGGCGATCTACGTCGCCTACACGGCCTACCTCGTGCTCGCGGCCACGCAGCATGACGTTCTCGAAGGCTTCACCGACGTCATGCTGTGGTTCGTGGTGCCGCTCATCGCCCTCACACTCGTCGTCGTCACGACCTACGAGGTGGGGCTGCATCGGGGCAAACGGCTCGCCGAGCGCGAGGCGAGCGCGAGCGACGAGGGATCGCGGCACGAGGGCTGACGTACTCGACTACCCTCGGCGGCATGGACTGGCTCGTCTCCGCCCTCGGCATCGCCCTCGTTCTCGCGGGCGCATACGACGTCTTCCACACGCTCCTCAACCCCAGCGGGCGCGGCACCATCAGTCGGCTGATCTTCGCGCTCTCCTGGCGCGTCACACGGCGGGCCCGCCGTCTGGGACTCGCCGTCGGCCCTGCTTCGGTCGTCGTGGTCATCGCGATCTGGGCGGCGACGCAGGTCGTCGGATGGGCCCTCATCTACACGCCGCACATTCCCGAGGGCTTCGCCTACTCGCACGACATCGACCCCGCCGACTTCGTCGCCTTCTGGGAGGCGATCTACTTCTCGGGCGCCACGCTCACGACGCTCGGGTTCGGGGACACCGTGCCGATCGAGCCGTGGTTGCGCGTGCTCGCGCCCATCGAGGCGCTCGCGGGCTTCGCGCTGCTCTCGGCGAGCGCGACCTGGTTCCTCCAGCTGCACGGGGCGCTCGCCCGACGGCGCTCGCTCGCCCTGCGGGTCTCGCAGCTCGAGGAGGCCGGCTTCGCCGAGTCGCTCGCCCAGACTCCGCGCACCGCGGCGGCGGTCATCATCGAGTCGATCGCCGAGCAGATCGCGGTCGCCCGCGTGGACTACGTGCAGTCGACGGAGACCTACTACTTCCGCGACCTCGACGAGCGAGCCTCGCTCTCCTCCGCGCTGCACGCGGCGTGGCGCATCGCCGAAGCCGCGCTCGCCTCACCCGACGCCGAGGTGCGGCACTCGGGGGCGGTGCTCGACGCGGCCCTGCGCGACCTGGCGCAGTACCTCCACGGCGCGTTTCTCGGCGGCCGGCGCACGGATCCCCCGGCCGCGCCGGAGGTGTTCGAGCGTTATACCGCCGACCACCGACGGGGCCGCGCTACCGGCTAGTGCCCGAGCAGGTCTTTCATCTGCGAGTAGATGAGTGCTGCTGCGCGCTTCGGCGAGAGGCGCGCCATGCGCGACATGAAGCGAGCGTCGGAGCCGATGAAGATCTCGTAGCTGCCCTTCTCGACTGCCGCGACGATCTGCTGCCCTGCCTCGGGCGCGGGGGTCGTCTTGCGCTCCTTGCCGCCAGCACCGGCGCTCATCGCCGCCATCTCCTCGGGGGTCATGATGGCCGAGTTCACCGCGATGTTCGTGCCGATCGCGCCCGGGAAGACGCCCGTGACCTGCACGTTGGTCGCCATGAGCTCGGAGTGCAGCCCGCGTGACAGCTGAGCCACGGCGGCCTTGGTCGCGCCATAGAGCGACTGGCCGGGCACGGGGGCGTAGGCACCCATGCTCGCGACGTTGACGATCGCCGCCTCGGGCCGCTGCGTGAGCTCGGGCAGGAAGGCCTTGATGGTGTTGAGCGTGCCGTACAGGTTCACGTCGATGACGCGCTCGATCTGGTCGAAGCCCAAGTCGGCGATGGGCACGAACTTCTGGATGATGCCGGCGATGTTGAGCAGCCCGTCGACCTGGCCGTGCGCGGCGGTCACGGCCGCGGGCAGCGCGAGCACAGCATCCCGATCGGTGATGTTGACGACGTGCGTCGAGATCGCATCGCCCTTCGCTCCCGCCAGCTTCACGGTCTCGGCGAGACCCGCCTCGCTCAGGTCGATGGCCGCGACGCGCGCGCCCTTCTCGACGAGTTGGAGGGCGACCTCGCGCCCGATGCCGTTGCCGGCGCCGGTGACGACGAAGACCTTCGAGGTGATCTGCATGATGCTCCTTGATCGTGAGGATGCGCGGCTGCGCGCACCACAAGGCTAGTCACCCTCGCTGCCGATCGGCAGGGTCGAACGTCCCGCGCCCGCACAGGATCCCGTGGGATTCTGGCGGCATGACGGTTCTGCCGATGTTCCCGCTGGGCAGCGTGCTGTTCCCGTCCATGCCCGCCGCCCTGCGCATCTTCGAGGAGCGGTACATCGTCATGCTCTCGAAGGTGCTCGGCGAGGAGCCCTCCGAATTCGGCATCGTCCTCATCGAGCGAGGCTCGGAGGTCGGCGGGGGCGAGCAGCGGTTCCCCATCGGTACCGTCGCGCAGATCACCCAGGTCGAGGCGAGCGAAGGGTTCATCGGGCTCGTGGCGCAGGGCTCGCGCCGCATCGAGATCGTCGAATGGCTCGACGACGACCCCCACCCCCAAGCAGAGGTGCGCGAGTTGCCCGAGCTGGAGTGGCAGGATTCGCTGCAGCCCCTGCGCGAGCAGGCAGAGCAGCTCGTGCGCCGCACGATCGCCCAGGCGAGCGAGTTCGTCGAGCAGCAGTGGCCCGCCGACATCGTGCTCGACGACGACCCGGTCGCGGCCGTCTGGCAGCTCGCGGGTATCGCGCCCGTGGGGCCGCTCGACCAGGTGACTCTCCTGCGCTCTGCGACAATCGAGGAGTTGCTGCGCGGCATCATCGAGGCGACCCAGGGCGCCGCAGAGATGCTCACGCTGCAATTCGACGACGACGACTTTCCGAGCCCCGACGACTTCCGTGGCTCGAGTGAGTAGAGCCGCGGCTCCGTCGTAGGGTGAGGTCATGAGCGATCTCGGCGCCCTTCCGATACCGACCGACGCGGCCACTGCCGCGTGGGCGGGCCCGGTCTTCGCACTCATGGCGCTCACGGTCGTCGTGCTGCTCATCTGGCAAGCCGTGCGGTACTTCCGTTCAGAAGACTCGGACTCGGACTCGGACTCGGACTCGGACTCGGACTCGGGCTCGGACTCGGACTAGGGCTCCGGCGACCGCGGCGACACAGCTCTGGGGGAGCCGCAGTGGCGACTCCCGTGATGCACGCAGGCGCCGACCGGACGCCGTAGCCAGCCACGTGCGCATGAACTTCCCAGGCACGGAAGCCTGAATCATGTTTGGGTTGACCTGCTAGAAGCCGCATTCCCGCCCAGAGACGAGCCGACAGCCATGATCGAGTTCCAGGGAGTGTCCAAGGTCTTCGACGACGGCACGCGAGCCGTCGACGACTTCACGCTCGTGTTGCCCTCTCACAAGACCACCGTCTTCGTCGGCTCGTCCGGCTCGGGCAAGACCACCCTGTTGCGCATGATCAATCGCATGGTCGACCCGACCGGGGGCCGCATTCTCATCGATGGCGAGGACATCGCCCGACTCGACCCCGTGCGGCTGCGACGCCGGATCGGCTACGTGCTGCAGGCAGCGGGCCTCCTTCCGCATCGCACGGTCGTCGACAACATCGCGACGGTGCCGCGCCTCAACGGGGTGCCCAGGGCGCAGGCCCGAGCTGCTGCACGCGAACTGCTCGGCACCGTCGGCCTCGAGGAGTCGCTCGCGATGAGGTACCCGAACCAGCTCTCCGGGGGGCAGCAGCAGCGCGTTGGAGTCGCGCGTGCTCTCGCCGCCGACCCCAACGTGCTCCTCATGGACGAACCCTTCGGGGCCGTTGACCCAATCGTGCGCGCAGAACTGCAGCAGGAGCTCAACCGGCTGCAGCGCGAACTCGGCAAGACGATCGTGTTCGTGACGCACGATATCGACGAGGCGTTCCTCCTCGCCGATCAGGTCGTGATCTTGAAGACCGGGGGAGTCGTCGCGCAGGTGGGAACGCCCGGCCAGATTCTCTCGGAGCCGGCGGAGGACTTCGTGGCGAGCTTCATCGGTGCCGACGCCGGCAAGCGGCAGCTCTACCTCCAGCACCGCCAGGGCGACGGCGACGTGACTCTCGTCGTCGACGGCGACGGGCGACCGACAGGAGTGCTCGCCGGTTCGCCGGCAGCCCCGGGAGCGGATCCCCGATGAGCTGGACGCTCGACAACCTCGACCTGGTTGCCGAGCTCACCCTCAGCCACATTCGCTTGAGCGTCGTGCCCATCGTGCTGTCGTTCGTGATCGCCGTGCCGCTCGGGTGGGTCGCCAACCGCAACCCCACGCTGCGGGCCGTCACCATCAGCGCGGGCAGCCTGCTCTACACGATCCCGTCCCTGCCGCTCTTCGTGATCCTGCCCTACATTCTCGGAACCCGTGTTCTCAGTGAAGTGAACGTCCTGGTCGCACTCACCATCTACGGCGTGGCGGTCATGGTGCGATCCGCAGCGGACGCTCTGGCCTCGGTCGACAAGGACACGCGGCAAGCAGCGACCGCGGTCGGCTACTCGTCGTGGACACGGTTCTGGCGGGTCGAGCTTCCCCTCGCCGGCCCCGTGCTGCTCGCGGGTCTGCGCGTCGTGTCGGTGAGCACGATCGCCCTCGTCTCGGTCGGCGCGATCATCGGCTCGCGCAACCTCGGGTACCTGTTCCTCAACGGTCGGCAGCGCAACAACCTCGAGGAGATCCTGATCGGCATCGTGGCGAGCATCCTCATCGCTCTGCTGTTCGACGTCATCCTGGTCGCGCTCGGGCGCGTGCTCATGCCGTGGCAGACGACGGCGCCCCTGCGCTTGCTCGCCCGGCAGCCTTCGCCGCCCCGCCAGAGGGGAGGTGCGTCGTGGAGTTCTTCCTCAGCGCGCTGATCTGGCTCGTCAACCCGGAGAACTACGTTCCCGGTTCGCAGAGCCCGCTCCCCATCAGTGATCGGCTCATCGAGCACGTGCTCTACACCGCGATCTGCGTGCTCATCTCCGCGGTCATCGCCCTGCCGCTCGGGTTCTACATCGGGCACACGGGGCGCGGGCGGCAGTTCGTGATCTCGCTCACCGGCGGCGCTCGAGCCATGCCGACGCTCGGCCTCCTCATGGCGCTGTCGGTGTTCTTCGGGTATTTCCTCTCGTTCACCGTGACCGGGTTCGCCGCGGCGTTCACGGCGCTCACGATCCTCGCGATCCCCTCGACGCTCGCGGGCGCGTACGCGGGTATCGAGTCGGTCGACCGCACGACCGTCGACGCCGCTCGGGCGAGCGGCATGAGCGAGATGCAGATTCTCGCCAAGGTGGAGATTCCCTTGGCGATGCCGCTCATCATCGGGGGCATCCGCGCGTCCGTCCTGCAGGTCATCGCGACCGCCGTGGTGGCCTCGTACATCGGGCTCGGCGGGATCGGCCGCATCATCTCCAGCGGCATCGGGTTCAACGACAACGACCGCATCCTGGGTGGAGCGCTCCTCGTCACGATTCTGGCGCTCGTGGTCGACGGAATGCTCGCCCTCGTGCAGCGCTTCGTCAGCCCGCGCGCACTGCGCACCCCGATCTTCACGCCCCGCGCAGTGCGCCGGGAAACCTCAGACACCCGCGCGGCGTCAGCCGGACGACGCGCGGTGGCAGAAGCCTCTGCCGACGAAGGGAAATAACGCATGTTCACAGCACAGAACAAGGCACGATTCGCCGTCAGTGCGGTCGCGGTCGGAGCGCTCGTCGCTCTGGCAGGGTGCGCGACCACTGATCCGACGGGCCCGTCGGAGCCGGCCGAGGGCACCGGTGAGACCATCGTCATCGGGTCGTTCGCCTTCCCCGAGAGCGAGATCCTCGCGGAGATGTACGCGATCGCTCTCGAGGAAGCAGGGTTCGACGTCGAGACGGCGCTGAATCTCGGGCCGCGACAGGCGACGATTCCCGCGCTCGAGGACGGATCGATCGACCTCATGCCCGAGTACAACGGCAATCTCCTGTTCTTCTACGACACCGAGAACGAGGCTCGATCGACGGAAGAGGTTGATGCGGCGCTCGCCGAGATCGTGCCCGACGGCTTCCAGGTGCTCGACTCGTCTCCCGCTCAAGACAAGGACGCCTACGTGGTCACGCGCGCCAAGGCCGACGAGTTCGGCCTGGTAGAGATCGGCGACCTGAGCGCACTCGAACCGTTCGCTCTCGGAGCCAATCCGCAGTTCGGCGAGCTCGGGTACGGCATTCCGGGGCTCGCCTCGGTGTACGGCGTGACCGACGTCGAGTTCGTCCCGATCGAGGACTTCGGCGGACCGGACACGGTGCGTGCGCTCGTCGACGACGCCGTGCAGGTCGCCGACATCTACACGACGTCGCCCGCGATCACGGCCGAGGATCTCGTGGTACTGGAGGATCCCCTCAACCTCATCGCCGCGCAGAACGTGCTCCCGTTGCTCAACTCGGCCGTGTACAGCGACGAGCTCGCGGCCGTGCTCAATGAGATCTCCGCAGCCCTCTCGACGGAGGACCTCATCGCCCTCCGTGATCGGGTCGAAGGCGACGAGAACGTGCAGGCCTCGGTCGCCGCGCGCGACTGGCTCGAGGAAAAGGGTCTGATCTAGCCTCCTTCCACGCTCGATCTGCCGCGTATACCGGGAAGCCCCACGTCACGGTGGCTTCCCGGTATGCGTTTCCTCACGCCAAGGGAGCCCGACAGTTGTAGTCTGAGGCGACAACTTCACACTCGGCCGCAACGTCGGGCGGGAGAGCGCGAGCCACAGCAGCACGGCCGCGCACCGAAGGAGCAAGCCTCCCCGCCAATCTCTCAGGTCATCCGTACCGCTCGACCAGGCCACTCTGAAAAGCAGGAGCGCGCTCGCGCCTCCTCGCCCACGGTGAAAGCGCCGCCCGTGCATCTCGGGCGCGTGAAACTCTCAGGCTCATGACAGAGGGGGAGTTCCACCGACCCGACGTGTCAGGAGAACTCCGTGTCAGACACCACCCCTCTCGCACCGATGCAGAGATCACCGCTGCACGACGAGCATCTCGCCCTGGGGGCGTCCTTCACGGGCTTCGCGGGCTGGCAGATGCCCGTGCGCTACAGCAGCGACCTCGCCGAGCACGCCGCCGTGCGCACCGCCGCGGGGCTCTTCGACCTCTCGCACATGGCTGAGATCTCCGTCACGGGAGCTGATGCGGGCGCCTTCCTCGACGTCGCGCTCGCGGGGCGGCTGTCGACACTGCCCCTGCTCAAGGCGAAGTACTCGCTCTTGCTCGACGAGAGCGGTGGCATCATCGACGACCTCATCGTCTACGCGAGCGCCGATGCCGAGTACCTCGTGGTGGCCAACGCGAGCAACCGCCATGCCGTCGAGGAGGCACTTCTCGACCGGCAGGCCGACTTCGAGGTGCAGCTCGCCGATCTGACCGAGCAGCTCTCGCTCATCGCCGTGCAGGGCCCGGCGGCGCGCGCGATCCTCGAGCAGACGGAGGGGCTCGAGATCAGCGACGAGCTCTCACGTGGCCGCACACTCGACAGCCTCGGCTACTACGCCGCGATGGGTATGACGTGGGCCGGCGGCGCCGTCTTCATCGCGCGCACGGGCTACACGGGCGAGGACGGCTTCGAGCTGTACCTCGACAACGCCGACGCACCCTCCCTGTGGCGGGCCATCCTCGCCGCGGGCGAGCCGAACGGCCTCGTGCCCTGCGGGCTCGCCGCGCGCGACACCCTGCGCCTCGAGGCGGGCATGCCGCTCTACGGTCACGAGTTGAGCCGCGACATCCTGCCCGTGCAGGCGGGCCTCGGCCGCGTCGTCGCCGTCGACAAGCCGCGCTTCGTCGGCAAGTCGGCGGTCGAGGCCGGCCCCGCCGCCGACGCGCGCGTGCTCGTAGGCCTGCGCACCGAGGGCCGTCGCGCCCCGCGCGCCGACTACCCGGTGCTGGCGGGCGACACCGAGGTGGGCGTCGTCACGAGCGGCGCGCTGTCGCCCACGCTGGGGTACCCGATCGCGATGGCCTTCGTGCACCCCGATCACCAGACGCCGGGCACCGTGCTCGACGTCGACGTGCGCGGCACCCGCGTGCCCGCGACCGTCGTTGCCCTTCCCTTCTATCGAAAAGAGGCGTGAGCCATGAGCGTTCCCGACGAGCTGCAGTACACCGCCGAGCACGAGTGGGTGCGCCTCGACGGCGACATCGCGACGGTCGGCATCACGCAGTATGCCGCCGACGCGCTCGGCGACGTCGTCTATGTCGAGCTGCCGGCTGTCGGTGCGGCGCTCACCTCGGGCGCGATCGTCGGCGAGGTCGAGTCGACCAAGTCGGTCGGCGAGCTCTACGCGCCGCTCGACGGCGAGGTCGTCGAGGCGAATCAGGGTGTGGTCGACGCGCCAGAGTCGATCAACTCCGATCCCTATGGCGAGGGCTGGCTCGTGAAGCTGCGCGTGAGCGAGCCGCCGACCCTCCTGACCGCCGACGAGTACCGCACACTCATCAGTGCCTGACCGGCGCACCGCATCAGCCCTTTACGCACTCGACCCCTGGGAGCCTCGACACCTGTGAGCCACGCCTTCGCCGACCGTCACATCGGCCTCGACACCGACGCCCGCCAGCTCATGCTCGACGCCCTCGGGTACCCCGACCTCGCATCGATGATGGATGCGGCCGTACCCACCGCCATCCGCCAGTCGAGCCCGCTGCGCACGTTGCCCGAACCGGCGTCGGAGGCCGAGGTGCTCGCCGAGTTGCGCGCGATCGCCGACCACAACACCGTGCGGCGCTCGCTCATCGGGCAGGGCTACTACGGCACGTTCACCCCCGCGGTGATTCAGCGCAACGTCTTCGAGAACCCCAGTTGGTACACGGCCTATACGCCGTACCAGCCCGAGATCTCGCAGGGGCGCCTCGAGGCACTGCTGAACTTCCAGACCATGGTCGCCGACCTCACGAGGCTGCACACCGCGAATGCGTCGATGCTCGACGAGGCCACGGCCGTCGTTGAGGGCATGCTCCTCGCCCGCCGGGCGTCGAAGAGCGCGTCGAATCTCTTCCTGGTCGATAGCGACCTCTTCGCGCAGACGCGCGCCGTTCTCGACGGGCGCGCGGAAGCGCTCGGGCTCGACCTCGAGTACCTGCCGCTCGCCGAGACCGACCCGGCCGACCTGCCGGAGGCCTTCGGCGTCTTCGTGCAGTACCCGGCCGCATCCGGTCGCGTGTGGGATCCCTCCGCGGTCATCGCCCGCGTGAAGGAGCACGGCGGCCTCGCGGTCGTGGCCGCCGACCTCCTCGCGCTGACGCTTCTGACCCCACCCGGCGAGCACGGCGCCGACGTCGCTGTCGGCACGACGCAGCGCTTCGGCGTGCCGATGGGATTCGGCGGCCCTCACGCGGGCTACCTCGCCGTGCGCGAGGGGCTCGAGCGGCAGCTGCCCGGCCGACTCGTGGGCGTCTCGAAGGACGCCGACGGCAAGCCCGCCTACCGGCTCACGCTCCAGACGCGTGAGCAGCACATCCGCCGCGACAAGGCGACGAGCAATATCTGCACGGCGCAAGTACTGCTCGCCGTCATGGCATCGATGTACGGCGTCTACCACGGGCCCGACGGGCTGCGCCGGATCGCCGAGCGCGTGCACGATCAGGCGTCCACGCTCGCGGCGCTCCTGCGCGGGGCCGACTACGCGGTGGCGCACGAGGCCTTCTTCGACACCCTCGAGATCAGCGCCCCCGGGCGAGCCCGCGAGCTCGTGGCGGCAGCGCGCGAGCGCGACCTGCTGCTGTGGCAGGTCGATGACGACACCATCCGGTTGAGCGTCGATGAGACGACGGAGGCAGTGCTGCCCGACGTGGTGAGCGTGTTCGGGCTCGAGTCAGACTGGGCGATGGTGTTCGACAGTGCGATCCCCTCGAGCCTGCGCCGGGCATCCGCGTACATGGAGCACCCGGTGTTCCACGCCCACCGCAGCGAGACCGCCATGATGCGCTACCTCAAGCGCCTCGCCGACCGCGACTACGCGCTCGACCGCGGCATGATCCCGCTGGGGTCGTGCACCATGAAGCTCAACGCCGCGACCGAGATGGCCGCCGTGAGCTGGCCCGAGTTCAACGGCCTGCACCCCTTCGCGCCGCTCGACGACGTGCAGGGCTCGCTCGTCATGATCGGCATGCTCGAAGATTGGCTCGCCGAACTCACCGGCTACGACGCCGTCTCACTGCAGCCCAACGCCGGCAGCCAAGGCGAGCTCGCCGGTCTGCTCGCCATCCGCGGCTACCACCGGTCGCGAGGCGACGATCACCGCACGGTCTGTCTGATCCCGTCGAGCGCGCACGGCACGAACGCGGCCTCGGCCGTCCTCGCCGGGATGCGCGTCGTCGTCGTCGCCACGACCGGCAGCGGCGACGTCGATCTCGACGACCTGCGCGCCAAGCTCGCCGAGCACGGCGATGAGCTCGCCGCGCTCATGATCACCTACCCCTCGACGCACGGTGTGTACGAGCACGACGTCAAGGACGTCACGGCCGCCGTCCACGAGGCAGGCGGCCAGGTCTACGTCGACGGCGCGAACCTCAACGCCCTGCTCGGCTACGCGCGCTTCGGCGACCTCGGCGGCGACGTCAGCCATCTCAACCTTCACAAGACCTTCTGCATCCCCCACGGCGGTGGAGGCCCCGGAGTGGGGCCCGTCGCCGCCAAGGCGCACCTGGCCGCGTTCCTCCCCGGCCACCCGCTGGCCCAGATGGAGGCGCACCCGCCCTTCGACATGCGCACCGGCTCCGTCGGTACTGTCGTGCACCGCGGGGCGCCCGTCTCGGCCGCGCCCTACGGCAGCGCGAGCATCCTGCCGATCTCCTGGGCCTACGCCCGCCTCATGGGCGCTGAGGGCCTCACGGAGGCCACGGCGACCGCCGTCCTCGCCGCGAACTACATCGCCCTGCGCCTGCGCGAGCACTATCCCGTGCTCTACGCCGGCGAGAACGGTCTCGTCGCCCACGAGTGCATCCTCGACCTGCGGCCGCTGCGCGAAACCACAGGTGTGACCGTCGACGACGTCGCCAAGCGCCTCATCGACTACGGGTTCCATGCGCCCACCATGTCGTTCCCCGTCGCCGGCACTCTCATGGTCGAGCCGACCGAGTCGGAGGATCTCGCCGAGCTTGAGCGGTTCATCCAGGCGATGATCGCCATCAGGCACGAAGCCGACGCGGTCGCCGCGGGGGAGTGGCCCGCCAGCGACAACCCGCTCGTGAACGCGCCGCACACCGCCGAGAGCGTCATCGTCGGCGAGTGGGAGCACCCCTACTCGCGCGAGCTCGCCAGCTACCCGGCCACGCTCGCCGGCTCCACCGTCGACGGCGGGTTCGGCGCGACGCGCGCCGACAAGTACTGGCCGCCCGTGCGCCGCGTCGACCAGGCCTACGGCGACCGCAACGTCGTCTGCTCCTGCCCGCCGGTGGAGGCATTCGCCTAAAGGCGATTGCCTCCACCGGCATCCCGCTGTGCTTATCTGGCGCGCCTGCGGCGCGACGGGAGCGCCTTTGTCGAGTAGTTTCCGCGCAGCCCGCTAGGCGGGGATGCCGAAGAGGTCGGGGAAGGCCGCGGCGGTGGCCGGGTAGCCGACGAAGACCGCCGCATCGATCGCGGTGTGGGCCACGATGAGAGGGGCCACGCGGCCGGTGCGCGTGTACAACCATCCGAAGAGGATGCCCATGGCCACGTTGCCGACGAACGCACCGAAGCCCTGGTAGAGGTGGTAGGTGCCGCGCAGCAGGGCGCTCGTGAGGATGATCGTCCAGGGGCTCCATCGCAGGTCGCGCAGTCGGGCGAACAGGTACCCGACGGCGATGAGCTCCTCGACGAGGCCTGCGCGCAGTGCCGCGAGCAGCAGCACGGGAACCGTCCACCAGTACTCGTCGAGCGCGGTGGGCACGACCGTCACCGTGAGCCCCAGACCGCGCCCGGCGAGGTAGAGACCGAGCCCGGGCACGCCCACGAGGAGGGCGATCCCCAGCCCGTCGCGGAGGTCGCGCCAGGGCTGCGTCGCGTCGAGCCCCAAGCGGTGGAGGTGAGGCCGCGCGGCACTCCACAGCAGCCACGCGACGAGCGCGACGGGCACGAGGCCGAAGGCGATGCTGAGCAACTGGTAGACGAGGTCGAAGATCTCGCGGCTGTCGCGTGAGGCATTGATCGTGGCGGTCTGCTGCGAGAGGGGAACCTCTCGCGTGAGTCGGTTGGTGATGGCGACGATCGAGTAGACGGCGCTCGCACCGAGCGAGAGGCCCAGCACGAGCAGGATCTCGATGCGCACGCGAGCACGGGTGAGGGGAGCGATCTCGAGACCGTCGGGGCGGGGCTGATCAGTCATGGGTACGTCGTGGGGGTCGGGCGGGGTTCCCCGCGCCACAGGAAGCGCGCAAACGCGCACTTTGTGGACTTCCCCCAACGCGGGGTGGACAACACGGTCTGTTCTTTGGCGCAAACCACCAGGACAACTCCTCGCTCCTCAGCCACCGGACTGGCGGGCATCACCGAAATCATCAACGATGCGCCGTCGGACGCAAAATATCTGCATCTAGTGGCGCTTTCGCGCACGAAAACAGTAGTCGCGACGATTTTCCGCGCACATCGTTACTGGTGTGTAACGAATGCCGCGCCGGTTTGGCGCCGATGACTCCGCCTCTCTAGGGTCAGATCCAATACGCGTGCGCGGCCGACCGCAAGTCGGCGCTGCACGTATCCATCTTGCACAGGAGGAAAATTGCGAATCAGCAGAATCGGGGCCTCAGTGGCCACGGTCGCGGCGAGCGCTCTCGTTCTCTCGGCTTGCGCAGCGCCGCAGTCCGAGGTCGTCGAGGGAAGCTCGATCACGGTCGCGTGGAACCAGGCGTTCTACTCGTACAACGAAAACACGTCGTTCGGTAACGCCACGGCGAACGCCAACATCGTGTACATGACCAACTCGAGCTTCAACTACTACAACAACGAGCCGGCGCTCGTTCGTGACGAGTCGTTCGGCACCTACGAGGTCATCTCGGAAGACCCGCTCACGGTCGAGTACACGATCAACGACGACACCGAGTGGTCTGACGGCGTGGCCGTCGACGCCGCCGACATGCTTCTCGCGTGGGTCGCGAACACCGGCCGCCTGAACACCCCCGACTTCGAGCCGGGCGAGTTCACCGACCCCGACACCGGCGAATTCACCGATGACTACCCGACCGACGTCGTCTACTTCGACGGCTCGCTCGGCACCGGACTCGACCTCACCGCCTTCCCCGAGTTCGACGGCAAGACGCTGACGCTCACGTACGACGAGTTCTTCGTCGACTGGGAGCTCGTCTTCGACGTCGGTCTGCCCGCGCACATCGTGGCCGAGAAGGCTCTCGGCATCGAGGACGCCGCTGAGGCCAAGCAGGCGCTCATCGACGCCGTCGTGAACGAGGACACCGAGGCGCTCGCGGCGATCTCGAGCTTCTGGAACTCGGGCTTCAACTTCTCCGAGATGCCCGAAGACACCGACCTCGTCGTCGGCAGTGGCCCGTACCTCATCTCGGACTTCGTGGCGGACCAGTACATCACGATGACCGCGAACGAGAACTACACGGGTGACAACCTTCCCGCCATCGAAGAGGTCACGGTGCGCTTCATCGACGACCCGCTCGCAGCGGTGCAGGCGCTCGCCAACGGTGAGGTCGACATCATCAGCCCCCAGGCCACGGCCGACGTCGCGGACGCGCTCACTGCGCTCGACGGCGTGACCGTGCTCGGTGGTGAAGAGGGTGTCTACGAGCACATCGACCTCACCTTCGCGAACTCGAAGAACGGCACGTTCGACGACCCGCTCCTGCGCGAGGCCTTCCTCAAGACGGTGCCGCGCCAGCAGATCGTCGACACGCTCATCGTGCCGCTGAACTCTGAGGCCACGGTGCGCAACTCGCAGCTGTTCCTCCAGGGTGCTCCCGGCTACGACGAGACCGTCGAGAACAACGGCATGCAGGCCAACTTCGGTGAGGTCGACATCGCGGGCGCGCAGGCGCTCATCGCGGAGGCCGGCGTCACCGACCCGGCAGTGTGCATCCTCTACGCGTCGAACAACCCTCGCCGCGTCAACGAGTTCGCCCTCATCCAGGCTTCGGCCACCGAAGCGGGCTTCGTCGTCGAGGACTGCGGCAGCCCCGAGTGGGGCGGTCTGCTCGGTACGCCGGGCGCCTACGACGCGACCTTCTTCGGGTGGCAGTCGACGAGCCTCGGTGTGACCAACAGCTCGCCGACGTTCCGTTCAGACGGCATCAACAACCTGAACTACTACGCGAACGAGCAGGTTGACGCGCTCCTCGATGAGCTCGATGTCACGATCGACCCTGAGCGCCAGATCGAGATCCAGATCGAGATCGACAAGCTGCTGATGGACGACTTCTACGGTCTGACCATCTTCCAGTTCCCGGCCGTCACGGCGTACTCGGACCGCGTGACGAACGTGAACCCGGGCCCGCTGTCGCCGACGATCTTCTGGAACGTCTGGGACTGGGAGCCGACCGAGAGCAACTAGTCGATAGATCTCCTATCGACTGACTCGCGTCAGTCCCACTCGGCGAGAGGGCGCTGGGGCCGCGATAGCGGCCCCAGCGCCTGACGCTGAGACTCCCCGTTCACAGAAGGGCGCCATTCACGATGGCCACATTCGTCGTCAGGCGACTCATCGCCTCCATCTTCGTCCTGCTCGCCGCGACGTTCCTCATGTACAACCTCGTCGCCTTCTCGGGCGATCCGCTCGAAGACCTGCGCACGAGCAACGCTCCCAACAAGGAGCAGCTCATCGAATCGCGCACGCGACTGCTCAATCTGGACGTGGCGCCTCCGCTGCGCTACTTCATCTGGTTCTTCGGCGTCCTCCGACTCGACTTCGGCATCAGCGTGCAAGGGCGCGACGTCAATGCCATGCTCGAGCAGGCCATCGGCTCGACCCTGCAGCTCGTCACGATCGCCACGGTCCTCGCCATCATCCTCGGCCTCATCGTCGGCATCACGACCGCTCTGCGCCAGTACAGCGGGTACGACTACACGGTCACCTTCATCTCGTTCCTGTTCTTCTCCCTGCCGATCTTCTGGGTCGCCGTGCTGCTCAAGCAGTACATCGCCATCGGCTTCAACGACTTCCTCCAAGACGACCCGCAGCTGCCGGTCTGGCTCATCGCTCTGCTGAGTGCCGCTTCCGGGCTACTGTGGGCGTCCATCATCCCGGGCGCCCTGAAGCGCAAGATCACCACCTTCGTCATCGCGGTCGGCGCGACCGTCTCGATCCTCGTGATCATGAATCTCGTCGACTGGTTCACGGTGCCCGGTCTCACGATCATCGGTGTGTCCATCGCCGCGATCGGCGCCGCGGTGGGCTTCACCCTCCTCATCACGGGTCTGCAGAACCGTCGCGCACTGCGCGCGGCGCTCGTCACGGCCGGCATCGGCCTCGCGGTCTACTTCCCGTTCCAGTACTACGTATCGTTCTTCATCACCGAATGGTGGATGCTCATCCTCCTGGGTCTCGCGACCGTGGGTGTCAGCCTGCTCGTGGGCCGACTCATGGGAGGGCACGATCGCGGCCCGATCATGCGCATCACGGCGTTCACGGGCGTCGTGACCGCGCTGGCGATCCTGCTCGACCGCTTCATGATCGTGTGGGATGACTACGCCTCCTCCGGCCGCATCCGCGGGAGACCGATCGCGACGATCGGATCGTCCACTCCGGGCCTCGAGGGCTCGCTCTGGGTCGACGGTGTCGACATCTACACGCACCTCCTCCTGCCGACGATCGCGCTCATCCTCATCTCCTTCGCGACGTACACTCGCTACTCGCGCGCGAGCCTGCTCGAGGTGATGAACCAGGACTACATCCGCACCGCTCGAGCCAAGGGCCTCAACGAGCGCACGGTCGTCGTGCGCCACGCCTTCCGCAACGCCCTCATCCCGATCGCGACCATCGTGGCCTTCGACGTCGGCGGCATCGTGGGCGGTGCCGTCATCACCGAGACGGTGTTCGGGTGGACGGGCATGGGTCAGTTGTTCATCAACGGCTTGAACCAGGTCGATCCGAACCCCGTCATGGCTTTCTTCGTCGTGGTCGGAGGTCTCGCGATCCTCTTCAATCTCATCGCCGACCTCGCCTATGCCGCTCTTGATCCGCGAATCCGGGTGTCCTGATGACCACTACATCCACTCCCCAGCCGGGTGACGCCAACTCGGGTGTCACCGATGCCGAGAACTCGATCGAGCTCAAGGAGGTCGAGGGTCTCAGCCAGGGGCAGATCGTCCGGCGCAGATTCTTCCGCCACCGCGGCGCTGTGGTCTCCATGGTGGTGCTCGCCATCATCGTCGTGCTCGCCTTCAGCGCTGTCGGCTTCGACTTCGCGGTCTTCGACCTCGCGATCAAGACCGCCGGCTGGTGGCAGTGGACGTGGACCTCGATCCCGACTCCGCAGAACGGGGGTGCGCCGACACTGAGCCTCATCCCCGAGTTCCTGGGCGGCGATGGCATCCGCTTCGGCGACCATCCCTTCGGCCAGGACGAGATCGGGCGCGACACGTTCGCGGTCGTCATGCGCGGCACGCAGCAGTCGATCGTCATCATGATCGTCGTCGGCCTCATCGCGACCGCGATCGGCACGGTCATCGGGGCGATCGCCGGCTACTACCGGGGGTGGGTCGACTCGGTGCTCATGCGCTTCACCGACATCATCATCACGATCCCGCTCATCGTCATCGGTGCGGTTCTCGGTCTCGCTTTCGGGCGCCTGGGTGCCTTCGTGCTCGCGATCATCATCGGCCTCTTCACCTGGACCGGTCTCGCGCGACTCGTGCGGGCCGAGGTTCTGAGTCTGCGGGAGCGCGAGTTCGTCGACGCGGCTCGCGTCGCCGGCGCGAGCGACCGCCGCATCATCTTCAAGCACATCCTGCCCAATGCGGTCGGCGTCATTATCGTCAACACGACGCTGCTCATGGCGGCGGCGATTCTGCTGGAGACGGGCCTGAGCTTCCTGGGCTACGGGGTGCAGGCTCCCGACACCTCGCTGGGCGTGATCATCAGCCAGAACCAGGCCGCATTCGCCACCCGTCCGTGGCTGTTCTGGTGGCCGGGCGTCTTCATCATCGCGATCGCACTGTGCATCAACTTCATCGGCGATGGCCTGCGCGACGCCTTCGATCCGCGTCAGAAGCGCCTGCCGAATGCGCGCAAGCTCGCGAAGATGCGCACCGAGACCCTCAACCGGGCCTCGACGGTCGTGCCGTCACGCGGGGCGGGCATGCAGGCGGGCGGCACGGCCGTGGGCGGCGCCG